>Ga0114983_1000753_pt1 | contig 13361 bp, 12 predicted proteins | sample Shrwel_input2_RT_FD_87182 | JGI IMG/M metagenome (GOLD analysis project Ga0114983, IMG submission 87182) | Subsurface microbial communities from deep shales in Ohio, USA - Utica-3 well 1 S input2 RT | ecosystem: Environmental > Aquatic > Deep subsurface > Shale gas/oil reservoir > Produced... | reverse complement strand
CACACTATACTCTGGCGCGGCGGCGCTTGTCTAAGGCGTTTCTAACTCATGCTTATTTTTCAATCGGTTAAAATTGATTCAATATAATAAAGTGAGTAAATATCCAGACACTTCCATTGAAGAAAAGCTCCCAGTGGCAAACTAAGATTCCAGCGAAACCATATGCAATGTTGTTTTTTTGTTAATTTCGGCTTGACATCCAGCAACACTACTTACATTCTGTTATCTGAGCACCTGCTGAAGTGCTCAAAAGTTGTACTATCTTACTGGGAAGCAGACAATAGAAGGAAGTGGAAGTATGGCAAGCGGAACTGTTAAATGGTTCAACAACGCCAAAGGATTCGGGTTTATCTGCCCTGATGAAGGTGGTGAGGATGTTTTTGCGCACTATTCAACCATTGAAATGGAAGGCTACAGAACTCTAAAAGCAGGCCAACCTGTTGAATTTCAAGTTGAGAAGGGCCCGAAGGGTATGCATGCCTCGGCTATCTCTCCAGTTAAATAACCGGGTGAACAGAGATGAAAAAAGGCGGGGTCATCCCCGCCTTTTTAATGCCTGCTTGGCAACTGAATGAGGGAGCGTTCCCTCATTCAACTTTCAGTATCAAGCGCTCAGAAGGCGATTCAGGCTGGCACTTGGACGCATAGCCTGCTCGGCTTTAACAGGATCCAGCTTATAGTAGCCACCCAGTTCAACGGCGGCCCCCTGAGCACCATTGAGTTCCGCCACTATCTGCTCTTCAGCGGCCACCAGGCCTTCGGCCAGAGGTGCAAAATAAGCTTTCAGCTCAGCATCCTTGTCCTGCTTGGCCAGCGCACTGGCCCAGTACTGCGCCAGGAAGTAATGACTGCCGCGGTTATCCAGCAGCCCCACCTTACGGGATGGTGACTTGTTGTTATCCAAGAACTGACCAATCGCCTGATCCAGACAATCAGCCATCACCTGAGCCTTGGCATTGGCCGTCGTCTGGCTAAGGTGTTCGAGTGAGGCTCCCAACGCCAGGAACTCGCCCAGAGAATCCCAACGCAGGTGGTTTTCCTCTTCAAACTGCTGTACATGCTTGGGCGCACTGCCGCCGGCACCCGTTTCAAACAGACCGCCACCATTCATCAGCGGGACGATTGACAGCATCTTGGCACTGGTACCCAACTCAAGGATAGGGAACAAGTCGGTGAGGTAGTCACGCAGCACGTTACCTGTTACCGAAATTGTATCTTTACCGGCTTTAATACGTTCAAGGGAGAAACGGGCCGCCTTTTCAGGTGACATGATGTGCAGCTCAAGCCCATCGGTATCATGCTCAGGCAGGTAGGCCTTCACTTTGGCTATCACCTGAGCATCGTGGGCACGGTTTTCATCGAGCCAGAATACCGCCGGGGTGTTGCTCAGCCTGGCACGACGTACGGCCAGCTTGACCCAATCGCGGATAGGTGCATCTTTTACCTGGCACATGCGCCAGATATCACCGGCTTCAACGGCGTGGGACATAAGCAGGTTGCCGTCCTTGTCCAGTACTTTGACGGTACCGGCCGCAGGGATTTCAAAGGTCTTGTCATGGCTACCGTACTCTTCAGCCTTCTGTGCCATCAGTCCCACGTTTGGCACACTGCCCATGGTTGCAGGGTCGAAGGCGCCATGCTCCTTACAGAAATCGATAGTTTCCTGATATACACCGGCATAGCAACGATCCGGGATTAGCGCCTTGGTATCTTTCAACTGGCCATCCGGGCCCCACATCTGGCCGCTGGAGCGGATAGCAGCAGGCATGGAAGCATCAATAATCACATCACTTGGCACATGAAGGTTGGTGATGCCCTTATCTGAGTTAACCATCGCCAGCTCAGGACGGCTCTGGTAGACGGCGGCGATATCGGCTTCAATGGCCGCTTTCTGCTCGGCCGGCAACTTGGCTATCTTGGCATAGACATCGCCCAGACCATTGTTGACGTCCACACCCAGCTCACGCAAGGTTTCACCGTGTTTGGCAAATACATCTTTGTAAAACACCTTCACCGCATGGCCGAACATAATAGGATCGGACACTTTCATCATGGTGGCTTTCAGGTGCAGTGACAACAGCACATCTTCCTGGCGAGCGGCTTCAATTTCGCGCTCGAAGAAGGCGGTCAGTTCACGCTTGCTCATAACGGCCGCATCTATGATTTCACCTGCCAGCAACTCAAGCCCCTGCTTGAGCACCAGTTGGCCGCCATCGTTTTGTTCCAGCACTATGCTGACAGTATCGGCATCTTTGAGGGTAACGGACTGCTCGCTGCCGTAGAAATCCCCTTGTTGCATATGAGCCACATGAGACTTGGAGTCCTTGCTCCAGGCACCCATTGAATGCGGGTGCTTACGGGCATAGTTCTTGACCGAAGTCGGGGCGCGGCGATCTGAGTTCCCTTCACGCAGTACAGGGTTTACCGCGCTGCCTTTGATCTTGTCATAACGAGCCTTGATTTCCCGCTCTTCATCGGTTTTGGCTTCCGCCGGATAGTCGGGCAGATCATAACCTTTGGCCTGCAGTTCTTTGATACAAGCCTGCAGCTGAGGAATGGACGCACTGATATTGGGCAGTTTGATAATATTGGCTTCGGGCTGAGTCGCCAGCTCACCAAGCTCAGCCAGATGATCACCGATACGCTGCGCTTCGGTCAGACGCTCGGGAAAAGCGGCAATCACACGGCCGGAGAGAGAAATATCGCGGGTTTCGACATTGATGCCGGCTGCCTGGGTAAAGGTTTTGATGATAGGCAGTAGAGATAAGGTCGCCAGAGCCGGCGCTTCATCTGTCTGCGTATAGATGATAGTGGGGGTTTTATCAGTCATTTTCAGTCCTACGCTTTTTATAAAAATGAGTTGTTATAAGTGTTGTTATTCTTTAATTTCCTTGCCTCTTTCCGCCCAGGATAGCGCCGTTGTACACAGTCGATATAGATCCGGTTGACGGGCGTAAAAATTGGTTGCAGATCACAATTTGGCGAACATCATAGAGCATTCCAGCCAAGATTCAAATGCCACTATAGGCGAGTGCCGGGTACACTCGGATAAAAGTCACCAACCCACCCTGCCGCCAAGCAGGACATAGGTGTTACACTCTGGCATATCTCTGGCAAATAGTCAGAGTACACAGCTCAAGCAGCCAGGATATCTCAATGAATTCGCCAACCTCCCAACCAAGACGTAAACCCAAACGCCAGCCCAGTCACTCAAAGGACCCTGGCGGTAAAGAATTTGGCCAAGAGAAGAGTCAGCGCTCCACCAAACCAAGCCCCAACAGCAAGAGCTCCAGTAGCAAGAGTCCCAGTAACAAGAGCCCCATTAACAAGAGACAGGGCCTGAATAAAAAGCGCACCGGTCCTCAAAAACCCCGCCCAAAGGTAACACCACTCTCGGTTGCAGAAACCCAGGTGGTGCTGCTCAACAAACCCTTCGATGTGTTATGCCAGTTTACCGACGAAGGCGGACGGCGCACGCTCAAAGATCTGCTGCCCATCGCCGGTATCTATGCCGCCGGTCGCCTGGACAGAGACAGCGAGGGTCTGTTACTGCTCACCAATAACGGTCAACTGCAGGCCAAGCTGACCCAGCCCAACAAGCACACCTTCAAGACCTACTGGGTACAGGTGGAAGGCGATGTCGATGACACCGCGATTCAAGCCTTGAGTCAGGGAATCGAGCTGAAAGATGGCCCCACCCTGCCTGCAAAAGTCCGGCGACTGCAACAACCCGAATCTTTGTGGCCACGTAATCCGCCCATTCGTGAGCGGCGCAATATCCCCACCACTTGGCTGGAGATCTGTATCCGCGAGGGGCGCAATCGTCAGGTGCGAAGGATGACAGCCCATGTCGGGTTTCCCACTTTGAGGTTGATACGTTATGCCATAGGCAATCTCAGCCTGGATACCGAGCAAGGGCAATGCCTGCAGCCCGGTGAATATCGAACTCTTTCTGAGGCGGCCATCAAGGAGCTTCTCCATGACTGAACGTTATCGCCCCAATGTCACAGTGGCCTGCATTATTGAGGCAGAGAAGCGTTTTTTGCTAGTCGAAGAGTTGATTGACGGCCAACAGAAATTTAACCAACCGGCCGGTCACCTGGAAGCAAATGAAAGCCTTATCGACGCCTGTCGCCGCGAGGTGCTCGAAGAAACCGGCCTGACAGTCACCCCTGAAGCTCTGGTGCGAATAGATCAGTTCAGCGCTTCCAAGGAGCTGGCCTTTTTACGTTTTACCTTCTGTGCTCGCCTGACCCAGTGTCAGAATGCCAAGCCGTTGGACGTCGCCATCAAGGCCACCCATTGGTTGAGTATGGATGAAATCACAGCCTTGGGACCCAAGCTTCGCAGCCCCTTGGTCAGCGCCACACTGGAGAGCTATTTGCAGGGACAACGGCTGCCGTTATCTTTGCTCAATAGCGCGCTGTTGTGATTAGCTCTGGGCACCAAGGCGTGATAGAATACGCCCCCGCAGAAACTGAGTGCCTTATGGCTGTTTGTCCACCCCAGCGTCGCGCCAATAACGGCCTGCCACAACCGGGCACAAGCAGCAGTTCTCTTTTCGGGCGTTCATGAATGAATTCAACGGTTTTAGGATCTATGACAGCTAACACTCCCAATGCATCAGGAAAAAAAGTCATTGTCGGCATGTCCGGCGGTGTCGACTCATCTGTTTCAGCCTATCTGCTGCTCCAGCAGGGCTATCAGGTAGAAGGCCTGTTCATGAAGAACTGGGAAGAAGATGACACCGACGAATATTGCTCTGCCGCCGAAGATTTAAAAGATGCCCAGGCTGTCTGTGACAAGCTGGGCATCAAGTTGCACACGGTCAACTTCGCCGCCGAATACTGGGACAATGTGTTCGAGTATTTTCTGGCCGAGTACAAGGCGGGACGCACGCCTAACCCGGACATCATGTGCAACAAGGAGATCAAATTCAAAGCCTTCCTTGAGTTTGCCGATGACATTCTCGATGCCGACTATATCGCCATGGGCCACTATGTGCGCCGCCGTGATACCGATGGTAAAACCCAGCTGCTTCGCGGCATAGATGGCAACAAGGATCAGAGCTACTTCCTCTACACCTTGAGTCACCAACAGGTGGCTCGCAGCCTGTTCCCTGTAGGTGAACTGGAAAAACCCGAAGTTCGCCGCATTGCCGAAGAGCAAGGGCTGGTCACCTTCAACAAGAAAGACAGCACCGGCATCTGTTTTATCGGTGAACGCAAATTTACTGAATTCCTTGGCACTTATCTGCCCGCGCAACCGGGTAAAATCGAGAGTGTCGACGGTGAAGTGATAGGCGAGCATCAGGGGCTGATGTACCACACGCTGGGCCAGCGCAAGGGCCTTGGAATTGGCGGCATGAAAAACAGCAACGACAATCCTTGGTATGTGGTCGACAAAGATCTGAAACGTAATGTATTGATTGTCGCCCAAGGCGGCCAGCATCCGAGACTCATGTCGGTTGGCCTCACGGCCAGGCAGCTGCACTGGGTAGACAGACAAGGCCCTGCCGATGGCGCAAAAATCACGGTCAAGACCCGATATCGCCAGCAGGATATCCCCTGCACTGTTTATATCCAGGGTGACGATGAACTGAGAGTGATCTTCGACGAACCTGTGGCGGCAGTCACGCCAGGGCAGTCGGCAGTATTCTACGACGGTGAAGTCTGCCTGGGTGGCGGCATCATAGAAACCCTGATTAGGGAGTAATCATTGAGCGAGCAATTGCATGACCGCACTATGGCATTTGCCGGCATATTGCAGGCAATCGCCCAGGTGCAATACATAGCCCGCCACGGGGAAAGCGATCCGCAGCAGTTGGCTGCGGCACTCGATGGCATTATGGTGACAGATCCCGAGAATATCGATGAGATCTATCCCGACAAAGTCGTGCTGGCCAACGGCTACAAGTGGATTATCAACCAACTGGGTGACAGCGCCCAGAAAGATGTGGAAATCACCCGCTATCTGGTCGGCATTCTGGCGCTGGAGCGTAAACTGAGCCGCAACCAGGCGGCTCTGGGGATGCTGTCTGAGCGCATCAATCAGGTGCATCGCCAACTGAGCCACTTTGCCATAACCGACGAGCAGGTTATCGCCAACCTGGCCAGCATCTACAGCGATATCATCAGTAATTTGGGGCCCAAGATCCAGATTTCGGGCAATCCCAACATACTGCAGCGGCCACTGGTCCAACATAAAATACGCGCCTTGTTGCTGGCAGCAATGCGCAGTGCCGTACTCTGGCGTCAACTCGGCGGTAAACGCAGACATCTGGTGTTTGCCCGCAAGGCGATCGTCGATACAGCTAAGAAAAGCCTCACCCTATAATAAAGCCAAGTTCATCAAGGAGCTTATAATGGATCTTTCCGCACTGACTGCTATCTCACCGGTAGACGGGCGTTATGGTAGTAAAACCGCCGAACTTCGGGGGATATTCAGCGAGTACGGTCTTACCAAGTATCGTGTTCAGGTCGAAATCAACTGGCTGAAACTGCTTTCCAGCTGCCCTGAAATCGAAGAAGTCCCCCCCTTCAGTGAAGAAGCTCTGGCATTGCTGGACAATATTCGCGACAACTTCAGCGAAGCCGATGCCCTGAGAGTCAAAACCATCGAAGCCACCACCAACCATGACGTTAAGGCGGTGGAATACTTCATCAAGGAAAAAATCGCCGACAATGCCGAGCTGGCCGCCATAGGCGAGTTCGTGCACTTTGCCTGCACCAGTGAGGACATCAACAACCTGTCCCACGGCCTGATGCTGACCGAAGCCCGTGAACAGGTACTGCTGCCATACTGCCAGAAGCTGGTCGATGCCGTTAAAGAGCTGGCCAGACGTTACAAGACTGTGCCTCTGATGTCCCGTACTCATGGCCAACCCGCCTCGCCTTCGACTCTGGGTAAAGAGATGGCCAACGTTGCCGTACGTCTCGAACGCCAACTCAAACAAATTGAAGCGGTTGAGATCATGGGTAAGATCAACGGCGCCGTGGGTAACTACAACGCTCACCTGTCGGCCTACCCAGAAGTTAACTGGCATGAGCTGTCACAGCGCTTTGTCACCAGCCTGGGGCTGAACTGGAACCCCTACACCACTCAGATTGAACCGCACGACTATATTGCCGAGCTGTTCGATGCCGTGGCCCGTTTCAATACAGTGCTGATTGATTTTGACCGTGATATCTGGGGTTATATCGCCCTGGGTCACTTCAAGCAGAAGACAGTGGCCGGTGAAATCGGCTCATCCACCATGCCGCACAAGGTTAACCCTATCGACTTTGAAAACTCGGAAGGTAACCTGGGCATAGCCAACGCCCTGATGCAGCATCTGGCCAGCAAACTGCCGGTTTCCCGCTGGCAGCGCGATCTGACCGACTCCACAGTGCTGCGTAATCTGGGTGTGGGTATCGCCCACTCGCTGATCGCCTACCAGGCCACACTCAAGGGTGTCAGTAAGCTGGAAGTCAACGAGGCGCACCTGCGCGATGAACTGGATCACAACTGGGAAGTACTGGCCGAGCCGGTACAGACAGTCATGCGCCGCTATGGCATCGAAAAGCCTTACGAGAAGCTCAAGGAGCTGACCCGTGGCAAGCGTATCGATGGTCAGCAGCTGGCTGCCTTTATCGACGGTCTGGAACTGCCTGAGAACGTGAAACACGAACTCAAGCAACTGACGCCGGCCAACTACATAGGCCGCGCCGAAGCCTTTGTCGATGATTTGAACTGATAGCCTCTTGGCTGTCGCAGGCGGTACTGGTTTCCAGTACCGCCTTTTTTCTCCCCGGGGTTTATGCCGTTGCAAGCGGGATAACTGACTGGCCATTGAAACGGTTTAAGGATTGGATAACAGATGACGAACACTTACCAGCTGACTCTAGACAGAGATGCCTTTGTTAAAGAGGTGTGGCAGCAACAACCCAAGGTGATCAGACAAGCCTTCAAGGACTTTGTCGATCCTATCGCCGCCGATGAGCTGGCGGGCCTCGCCTGTGAAGAGGAGATCTCCTCACGGGTGGTAATCACCAAGGGGCAGGACTGGGAAGTGATCTCAGGCCCATTTGAAGACTATGACAAGTTCGGTGAAGAAAACTGGCAACTGCTGGTGCAGGCCGTCAACCACTGGTATCCGGACTCTCAGGGTCTGGTGGAAGCCTTCCGTTTCCTGCCGGACTGGCGCTTCGATGACCTGATGGTGTCCTTTGCCACGCCGGGTGGTGGTGTCGGCCCCCATATCGACAACTATGATGTCTTTATCATTCAAGGCGAGGGGCGCAGACGCTGGACAGTGGGTGCCAAGGGCCAATACGCCAAGCGCGGCAATAACCCCAATACCCCTTTGATTGAGGACTTTGAGCCCATCATAGATACAGTGCTGGAGCCCGGCGACATGCTGTATATTCCGCCCGGTTTTCCTCACAGGGGCGAGACTCTGACCCTGGCACTGTCCTACTCAATAGGCTTCCGGGCACCGAGTCAGCAAGAGCTTATCAGCGAAATGGCCGACTTTATGCTTGATCAGGATCTCGGCCACAAACGTTTCACTTCGAGTGAAGAAGCCGGGCAACCTGCGCTGATCGCCAAGAGCCAGCAACAGGGGATGATGGCGCTGCTGAAAGAGCTGACTGAGAACCCTGACTATTATCAGGGCGTGCTGGGCAAATTGTTGAGTCAGAATCGCTTTGATCTGGATATTTGCCAGGGTGAGCCTATGAGTACCGAGGAGCTCAGAGAAGCTGCGGCCGAAGGCGCTGTATTCAAGCGCATAGGTGGGCTTAAAATTCTCATGCTGGAAAACGATCCCAACTGCCGGCTGTTTATCAATGGGGAAGCCTTTGAATTGCCGCAAGGCAGTGAAGAGCAGGCGCAATTTATTGCCAATCGCACCAGCATAAATGCTGCAAACCTTGAGTCATTGCTGGATGATGAGGCAATAGCAGCGCTGCTGTGTGACCTGCTAGAAAAAGGTTACTTCTACCTCAGTGAAGAGTGAGATTGAGTCAGTCTTTCTGTACTAAATAAAATATCAGCCCTACTCTCGGCTCATAAGAGTAGCATTCTCAACCCATAAACCTGCAGAATGCTACTCCCTCACTCTTGATGGGATTGATATTGACTCTATCCCTGGCAATCTCTATCAGTCAGTTATTTTCAGCCCCACTCTTGCTATAAAAACCTGTTGCTGAGCGCAAAAAACTCTGGTTTTCAAGGATCATCAGAGTGTCAAACCAGTGAAACAAATCCCCTTTACCCTACAAATACTTATACAAAGCTACAGCCCAGGCTAAGTGACTGAAAGAGGAAACTATGTCAGAGCAACAAGTGACAGGAACCGTTAAATGGTTCAACGATGAAAAAGGTTTTGGTTTTCTAACCCAGGAAAACGCCGCCGATGTGTTCGTCCACTACCGCGCCATTCAAGGCAGCGGCCGTCGCACCCTGAAAGAGGGTGAGAAGGTCAGCTTCAGCGTGACTGAAGGCCAAAAGGGGCTGCAGGCGGAAAACGTAGTGCGGTTAAAATAGTTGACGGATAAAGTAGAGGGACGGCAGATGCCGTCCCTCTTGTTATGCCATAGCGCCATCAAGGTGCGAGACGATTTATCTCCCATCCACCATCTGTGCGGCTGTAGAGGAATCTGTCATGCAGCCTGTGCTCACCGCCCTGCCAGAATTCCACACTGGAAGGCACTATGCGGTAACCGCCCCAAAACTTGGGCAAGGGGACTTCGCCCTTGGCAAACTTGGCCTTCATCTCGGCAAACTTGCTCTCGAGTGCCTGACGAGCGCTAAGCTTGCTCGACTGTTTCGAGACCCAGGCCGCTATCTGGCTATCTTTCGGACGGCTGACAAAGTACTTGAATACCTCTGTAGCAGACAGGGCTTCGGCGACACCTGTCACGGCGACCTGGCGCTCCAGCGGATGCCAGGGAAACAGTAAACTAACCTTGGCGTTGACGGCAATCTGCTGCGCCTTACGGCTTTCCAGATTGGTAAAGAATACAAAACCCTGCTGATCAAAACGCTTCAGCAAGACTATCCGCTGAAACGGTTGGCCGGTTTCGTCCACTGTGGCCACCACCATGGCGGTAGGATCCGTCAAAGGTGCATCCTTGGCTTGCGCCATCCAGCGCTCAAACTGCGCCATGGGCTCGGCGGCCAGATCGGCGCGCCTGAGGCCGCCCTGGGTGTATTCGCGGCGAATATCACTCAAATCTGTCATTGTCTATCCTTGTCCCTGAGCCGGGCGCAGTGCCCCAGCGAAAGCGAACCCCCAGCCTAGCTAGGGGGGCTCTATACAAGAAGAAAAGCCAACGACAAGCGTTGGCTTAACGTAAAGCGGCTTACTTGACTTTGCCCTGACACAAAGCCCAGACATGCAGCATTTCCAGGCCCAGCGTCGCGCCCGCCAGCGCAGTAATGTCGGCGCTATCGTAAGCAGGTGCCACTTCAACCACATCCATACCCACTATGTTGAGGCCCTTGAGACCACGGATAATCTTCAGCGCCTTATCACTGGTGAGACCGCCGCATACCGGAGTACCGGTTCCCGGCGCGAAGGCAGGATCCAGGCAATCGATATCAAAAGTCACATACAAAGGCATATCGCCAACCCGGGCCTTGATCTGCGCCACGATTTCATCGGCGGTCATATCATTGGCCATGGCGGCGTCAATCACCTGAAAACCGTGGCCCTCTTTGGTGTATTCGGTGCGGATCCCCACCTGCACAGAATGGGCCGGATCGATCAAGCCTTCGTTGGGGGCATGATAGAACATGGTGCCATGGTCAAACTTGCTGCCTTCACTGTAGGTATCGGTGTGAGCATCGAAGTGCAGCAGCGCCATCTTGCCAAACTGTTTGTGATGCGCGCGCAGCAGCGGCAGGGTCACAAAGTGATCGCCGCCAAAGCTCAGCAGTGTCTTGCCGGAGGCCAGAACTTTGCGGGCAAAGTTTTCGGTGCGCTCGGTAAAATCGGCGGCATCACCACAATTGAACACCAGATCGCCGGCGTCCACTATCTTGATATATTCGCTGAGGCTGAAATCCCAAGGCCAACGCTTCTCTTCCCAGGCCAGATTGGTCGAGGCATTGCGGATAGCTCCAGGCCCCATTCGGCCACCGCTGCGACCGGTAACGGCCATATCGAAAGGCAAACCTATTACCACCACATCCGCATCGCTTTCTAGCGGTTTGAAATCCAGTGGCTGACGCAAATAACCAAACGCATTTGAATAAAGCGAGTAATCAGGTTTATCTGCTAAAGTGGTCATAAATACTCCAAAACTTGGCTAATGCCGATATTTACATGGACTCAGGGATCAGCACTTCGTGGCACATCTGCTGATAGTGACTGAAGCCAACATTATAACCCTGCTCCAGGGACAAAGAGCAACTTCCCAGACATAAATGTTCAGGGTAACCACGGGTGTCCAACTGGGCGTTGAAGCCGATGACATCCCAGCTGCCGGGATTGAGAATGGCCAGCAAACGGGCGAAGATATCTATCGGTTGTGCGGCGAGATCCAGATTGGTCTCGAAGCTGACATAAGAGCTGCTTTCCTGCGGTGTGATATGAATAGTCATATTCTCTTTGCCGCGAATGCCGTTGATGGAATAACCAAAGGGCTCAAACAGGAAGTCATCAAACTGGAATCCGGGCAGCATCTCTTCCAGTGCCAGCAGTTGCCTAACCCCTTCGCAGCTTTGGTTATCGGAGCGCAGATAGTCAGCCGCTTCACCGCGAATGTGATACATCAACAGCTCACTGGTGGCATCACCGCTCTCGGCGCTGAAGGCCTTGTCACTGCAAAACAGGTAATGATGATGGGAATCCAGATGACCGATACGGTACGCCACGCCGGACAGTTTCTCTCTCAGTGCCTGTAAGTCCTGCTCAAAAGAGCTGGCCTGCAGGTGCGACAGATATTCGTTTTTGCGCTGAAAAGTCGCAAAGGCTATCGCCCCTTCACCGAGGGAGTCGATAAAATGCAGGGTCGAGCGCGCCAGTGTGGTGGTACCACAGGTCAACATTAAAAACCTGTCGTCCCAAACAAACAGACTCGACTCGCTGAGCAGATAGGCATCGCAATAATCATTGCTGACGGAAGAGAGGATTTCTGCATTGGCCTTGGCCACCATCTCTTCCCAGAAGGGCTTTCCCAGTGAGCGCAGCGAAGGCGTAGCCGGCGTCACTATCACTTCAATTTTTTTTTCTGAACCTTCAAAAAACATCTTTTATCTCTACTTGTTGCAGGCCCCGAAGGGCCTGCTGAATGCACCGACCTTATGAAAAATCTTCCAGATAGGTATAACCCTTAAGACCCAATTGCAGCTCTTCAAGGATCGAGGTGCGTTCGTCTTCGGCAATATGCTGATTCACCAGCTCTTCATAGGTGCGCATAAAGGATACGGCATCCAGGTTCACATAGCGCAGCACATCGGCCACAGTGTCACCGGACAGCACAGACTCTATGTTGGCCAGGCCGCTTTCATCGAGACGCACCACAGCCGAGTTGGTATCACCGAACAGGTTGTGCATGTCACCGAGGATCTCCTGATAAGCCCCCACCAGGAAGAAACCGATAAGATACGGGCTCTCGGCACTCCAGGCAGGAACCGGCAGTGTGGTTTCAATCCCCTGCCCGTCCACATACTGATCCACCATGCCGTCCGAGTCACAGGTGATATCCAGCATCACGGCGCGGCGCTCTGGCGCGGTATCCAGCCCGGTCAGCGGCAACACAGGGAACACCTGATCTATACCCCAGGCATCCGGCAGCGATTGGAACAGCGAGAAGTTAACGAAGAACTTGTCGGCCAGCTTCTCATTGAGTTCATCAATGATGGGCCTGTGATAACGGTTCTTGTTGTTCATCAAGCCCTGCAGCTCGTGACAGACACGCAGGTTGGTCTGCTCCGCCCAGGCGCGCTCTTCCAGGCTAAGTTGCCCAAGAGCAAACAGAGCGTGAGCTTCGGCCAGATCCGATTGGGTATCGTGGAAAATCTCAATCAGGGCACGGGAATCGGCGCGGCCGCGGATATCGCTCCAGGACTGCCACATGTTGTGCAGCAGTTGTGGCGCATCCTCTGCCGGTGGCTGGATATTCTCAGGGGAATAGGCCTCGGTACCGATAACATCCGTGATAAGTACGGCGTGGTGCGCCGTCAGGAAGCGGCCGGACTCAGAGATAATCCTCGGCACCGGCTGCTCGTACTCGGCGCAGACATCACTCAGAGCGCTGACGATATTGTTGGCGTATTCGCTCAGGCCATAGTTCATTGAGTTGTTGCTTTGGCTGCTGGTACCGTCATAGTCCACTGCCAGGCCGCCGCCCACGTCGAAACAGTTGACCTTG
>Ga0114983_1000750_pt1 | contig 13383 bp, 10 predicted proteins | sample Shrwel_input2_RT_FD_87182 | JGI IMG/M metagenome (GOLD analysis project Ga0114983, IMG submission 87182) | Subsurface microbial communities from deep shales in Ohio, USA - Utica-3 well 1 S input2 RT | ecosystem: Environmental > Aquatic > Deep subsurface > Shale gas/oil reservoir > Produced... | reverse complement strand
GCGGCGTTTACTGGAAAACTCACTGTCGGCAAAAGTCAGTTGCTGGCTCATCCGGTTACTCATTCTGGGTTCAGGTTACAACACGATGATCTCACATCTCGGACTTATTCGCACCTTCCTTAGATATCCTGCTCTTCCGGGACAAGCTTATAACATGCAATGATCTTCATCTTATCTCCAGTCTAAGTATCACTATAAACATTCGTCTCTACTGGTTTACACTCCTCAACATTGGTGATCTGAAACCCATAATCAATAAAGTTTCAGGCTTACATCACACAAAGTCGCACCCTCCTGGGTAACGAAAGGGAATAAAATTCCACACCCATTTAAATATCAACATGGATAATAGATTAGTTCACCTTAACCAAATTTAGAGTTGCTTAATTGATTATCAGATTAATTAAATAAACCTCTCACAATCCATCAGCTTCATTTTATTAATACAAGCTATTTTCAATTAAGACCAAACAAATTCGTTTGTTGAGACATTTTTTTGTGAGCAACATCTGATTTCTAAGCCGGATTACAAAAATTCTGATTATATAACGAGCGCAAACGGTTCATTTTTGCCGTTTTTAGTGACTCTCGTCACATATTTTCGAGCAGAGCAACAATCCATTGACCAAAAGTGTGATGCGGGAATGTTTTTTTATTTATTGCCGAAACCATAATCGGTTCAAATTAAAAACGGAGGGTGATGAATGAATAAGTTTAAGCTAAAAAACATAAGCTTAATGTTATTAGGACTAACGCTTAGCATGCCAAGTTTGGCAGTAGAGATCAGTGGTTCAATAAGAGCTAACTACAGCATTAAAGATTTTAGTGATGCTTCAAAAGCCACAGGAGGAGACTTTGATTTCAATACCCTGGGAATAAAACTATCCCAGGATTTTGAAGACTATGGATTTGTCGCTGAATACCGCTTTGCCGATGGCTATGACTACCTAAAAAATGGTTATGCCTATTGGAATGCCAATGAAGATTTAACCTTGCAGCTCGGGGTAGTCAACAAGGCATTTGGTAATAAGAACTTTGCTTCCCACAACTGGTGGTACAGCCTCAACTACTACCTTGGTTTCGAAGATGACTATGGTGTTGGATTCAATATCAACCATAAATTCAATAACTTCGAAACAGACTTTTCCTTCATCCAGAGCTCTCTCTACAAGGGCAGCGACTATCGTAACTTTGCTGGTACCATAGGTTCAGGCACTGTCAATGGTACTACCTATAACAACAAGGAATACAATACCGCCAGTCTGCGCGAGACCTACAGATGGGAAAACGATAACTGGCAAGTGCTCTTGGGAGCCTCTGTTGAATACGGCCAACTTTATAATCCGGTGGCCGATGAATCAGGAGACAACCTGAACTATGCCGTACACCTGGATGCAAAATATCGTGGCTGGGGTGTGCAACTCCAGTATTTGAAATATGACTTTGATCAATATGATGATGGTCAAATAGATACTTCAAAAATTGGTATTGGTGCAGTAAATGGTTTTTATGAAGTAGCCGCCAAGGGCGACATCATGACCTTCAACTTGTCAAAAGTTTTTAATACCCAATGGGGTGGTCAATTCACCTTCTATAACGACTTCAGTATTTTAACCCCTGACGAATCACACTTTGATGACTCTGTACTTAACAGTACTGGGGTATCTCTTTCATACAAACAATTCTTTGTATACGTCGACTATTATCATGCCAAAAATGTTCTCTGGCTGGGTGACAATAGTCTGGGTCTAGAGGACAGCGATAAGGAGTGGAATGGTCGATTCAACATTCACCTGCAATATTGGTTTTAATAACTGAGCTATCTAACCAGTAGCTCAAACCCAAATCATTTTTTATTAATCTGAGGTTTTTTATTAAACCTTACGGGCTCACCTTTCCTGAAAATCAATTAAAGACTTTTTGGGCATGGAGAATTTTGATGAGTGAAAATAAAAAGATCAAAAAGGCCGGCATTGAAGCGAAAATATTTTTCCCTTCACTATTGGTGGTGATCCTTCTCTCCTACTTTACTGTAAGAGACCTAGATGCAGCCAATGAAGTTATCAGCGCGGTCTTCCACTATTTAACCCATAGTTGGGGCTGGGCATTTGAATGGTACATGATAGTCATGCTGGCCGGCTGGCTCTGGTTGCTATTCGGTCCTTATGCCAATAACCGTCTCGGTAATGAAGAACCGGAATTCAGTACCGGAAGCTGGATCTTCCTGATGTTTGCCTCCTGTACCTCAGCCGCCGTGCTGTTCTGGGGTTCATTGGAGATCTACTATTATGTCAGTTATCCCCCATTTGAAATGGAACCTCTGACAGTCCAAGCCAAAGAGTTTGGTCTGGCCTATAGTCTGTTCCACTGGGGCCCCCTACCATGGGCCGGTTATGCCTTCTTCTCTGTCGCTCTGGGTTACTTCCTGTTCGTAAAGAAAATGGACGTGGTACGTCCAAGCGGTACGCTTTATCCCATCATGGGCAAGAAGTGTGAAGGCATCATAGGCACCATCATAGATAACATCTATGTCGTGGCGCTAATCCTGGCCATGGGTACCAGTCTGGGTCTGGCGACGCCTCTGGTTACCGAGTGTATTCAATATCTGTTCGGTATTCCGCGCACCATTGAAGTAGATGCCACCATCATCTCAGCCTGGATCATTTTCAACGCCATTTGTGTGGCCTTTGGTCTGCAAAAAGGGATCAAGATTGCCAGTGACCTGCGCAGCTACCTGAGTATCATCATCCTTGCCTGGGTACTCATCATTGGCGCCACCACTTTCACAGTAAACTACTTCACCGATTCCATCGGGGTATTGCTGATGAACATGGGCCGTATGCTGTTCTACACTGCCTCAGTCAGTGAAAGCAGCTTCCCTCAGGATTGGACAGTGTTCTACTGGGCCTGGTGGGTAGTTTACGGCATCCAAATGTGTATCTTCCTGGCCAAGATCTCTCGCGGCAGAACCGTGCGTCAGCTGTGTCTGGCCATGGTAGGCGGCTTGACAGCTTCTACCTGGTTGCTGTGGACCATTCTGGGCAGTAACACACTTAATCTGATGAATGAAAATATCGTCAATATGCCTGCCCTGATTGAACAATATGGTGCCGCCAGGGCCATTATTGAAACTTGGGCCGCTTTGCCAATGAGCACCATCACCATGTGGATGTTCTTTATTCTGTGTTTCTTGGCAACAGTGACATTAATTAACGCCTGTTCTTACACCTTGGCCATGTCAACCTGTAAAGGCGTCGATGCGGATAATGAACCACCAGTTTGGGTTCGTGTAGGTTGGTCTGTATTGGTCGGTGTTATCGGTATTGTTTTGTTGGCACTTGGCGGATTAAAACCTCTGCAAACAGCCATTATTGCCGGCGGTGCGCCTCTCATTTTCGTGAACATAATGATCATTATCTCATTCTTGAAAGATTCACGAAAAAATAATTGGAAGAGTTAATCTAATTATAGATTCACCTCACACCTTAACTTGATTAAATATATTTATATAGGGGAGTTTTCATGGATTATCGCTTAACAGATGAGCAGGAACTATTCGTTAAAGGTGTTCGTGACTTAATGGAAAGAGAAAATTGGGAACAATATTTCTCTGAGTGCGATGAAAATAGTCAATATCCAGAAAGATTTGTAAAAGAACTGGCAGATATGGGCATAGATAGCCTGTTACTGCCGGAAGAGTTCGGCGGCATGGAAGCCGGGCTGATGACCTTGGCGGTTATCTGGGAAGAGTTGGGCCGCCTCGGTGCCCCCACCTATGTCCTATTTCAGTTGGCCGGCTTTACTACGGTACTGAAACACGGCACCCAAGAACAGATCGACAAGATCATGGCCTTCCTGGGTACCGGCAAACAGATGTGGAATTCCGCCATCACCGAGCCGTCTGCCGGTTCCGATGTTGGTAGCCTGCTGACTACCTATACTCGCCGCGATGGCAAGATTTACCTCAATGGCACCAAGTGCTTTATCACCAGTGCCGCCGGTTGCCCCTTCCTGGTAGTGATGGCCAAAGACTCAGCCTCTGAGAAACCTGTGTTCTCCGAGTTCTTCGTCGACATGACCAAGCCAGGTATCAAGGTCAGCAAGCTTCCCAAACTCGGTCTGAAGATGGACAGCTGCTGTGAAGTGCAGTTCATCGATGTTGAGCTGGAAGAGAAAGACTTCTTCGGCACTGAGGGTAACGGCTTCCTGCGGGTAAAAGAAGAGTTCGATGACGAGCGTTTCCTGGTGGCCTGCACCAACTATGGTACGGCTTACTGCGCCTTTGAAGACGCTGCCAAGTATGCCAACCAGAGGGTACAGTTCGGTGAAACCATTGGCCGCACTCAGCTGATCCAGGAGAAGTTTGCCCATATGGCCATCGAGCTGAACAACATGCGCAACATGATCTACCACACTGCCTGGAAAGCCGACAACGGCATGATGACCTCTGGTGACGCGGCCATGTGTAAGTACTACTGCGCCAACGCCGCCTTCCGGGTAGTCGACCATGCCATGCAAGTCTTCGGTGGCTACGCCATCGCCGGTGAACACCGCATCAGCCGCTTCTGGCGCGATCTGCGGGTAGACAGAGTCTCAGGTGGTTCAGACGAAATGCAGATCCTGACACTGGGTCGCGCAGTGCTGAAAGAGTACCGCAACAAATAGTTGCCTTGAGGACCGGCCGGGTTTGCTTATCTCCCTGCTCCCGGTGAACCCGGCCGGTCAGTATGACGCAGCACAATCTGCGCCATCAATGCCAAGAATTGCTAGAAGGAACAGATCATGTCACAACACTTGTCTATGCCTACATTCGGTCCGCTCTCCGGTCTCAGAGTGGTGTTTTCCGGTATCGAGATTGCCGGTCCATTTGCCGGGCAGCTATTTGCTGAATGGGGCGCCGAAGTTATCTGGATTGAAAACGTGGCTTACACAGACACTATCCGGGTACAACCCAACTATCCAGAACTATCTCGCCGCAACCTGCATGCCTTGTCGCTGAATATCTTCAAGGATGAAGGACGCGAAGCCTTCCTCAAGCTGATGGAAACCACAGACATCTTTATCGAAGCCAGTAAGGGCCCGGCCTTTGCCCGTCGCGGTATCACTGATGAAGTCTTATGGGAACGCAACAAAAAGTTAGTTATCGCTCACTTATCTGGGTTTGGTCAATACGGCACCGAAGAATACACTCACCTGGCCGCTTATAACACCATTGCCCAAGCCTTCAGCGGCTATCTGATGCAAAACGGCGATGTCGACCAACCCATGGCATCCTTCCCTTATACAGCTGATTATTTTTCAGGTATGACTGTAACCACATCTGCACTGGCAGCCCTGTATAAGGCGCAGCAAACAGGTGTTGGCGAAAGTATCGACGTGGCCATGTATGAAGTTATGTTACGCATGGGCCAGTACTTCATGATGGACTACTTCAACGGCGGTCAGATGGCACCACGCCAGTACAAGGGCCGTGACCCTTACTATGCTGGTTGTGGCCTGTACAAGTGTGAAGACGGCTACATAGTGATGGAAATGGTCGGCGTCACCCAGATTGAAGAGCTGTTCAAAGACATAGGTCTTGGCCACCTGCTGCACACAGAAGCCATACCTGAAGGCACTCAGCTTATCCACCGCATCGAATGCCCACATGGACAGGAAATTGAAGATGCGCTGGAACGCTACATAGGCCAACGCACCATTGAACAGGTACGCGAACGCTTCGCCGAACTGAAAATTGCCTGTGCCAAGGTACTCAGCGCCGAAGACCTGGAGTCCAACCCTCAGTACATCGCCCGTGAGTCGATCACCGAGTGGCAAACTATGGACGGCCGTACCTGCAAGGGCCCCAATGTGATGCCCAAATTCAAGAACAACCCAGGCCAGATCTGGCGCGGCATGCCAAGCCACGGCATGGATACCGATGCCATTCTCAAAGATATCGGCTACGACGAAGCCACTATCCAGGAGCTGGTGAATAAAGGGCTGGCCAAAATCAAAGGAGAAAAATAACTCCTGAAGTCGCGCGAAGGCTTGTGTTCAAGCCTTCGCAGTATACCCCGCTGAAAACGTTTTATTGAGCAAGGTGTCAAATGGATATAATAGCTGGACAAGATTTACGTCAGACTTGGGATGATCTGGCCCTCAACTATGGAGAGAAAACGGCGCTTATCGTCGAAAACCTTCAAGGGCTGGCCCAGGAATACAGTTATGCCGGGCTCAATAAAGAGATCAACCGCACCGCCAACCTGTTTCATTCGCTGGGCGTCGCCAAGGGCGACAAGGTGGCACTGCATATCAACAACTGTGCCGAGTTCATCTTCTGTTGGTTCGGTCTGGCCAAGATAGGCGCCATCATGGTGCCGATAAATACTCATCTGCTGCAGGAAGAAACCGCCTACATTCTGGACAAGTGCGCTATCTCGCTGGTGGTTACCAGCAGCGATTTTCAATCACTCTATAGCTGTTTGCAGCAAGATCCCGGCTCTCCACTACAGCAGATACTGCTGATTGCCGATGAATCTGCCACCGCGCCGGCCAATATTCTCAATTTTCACCACCTAAGGCTGGCACAACCCGACGAGCTGCAACATAGAGTGCCATTGAGCAGCAGCGATGTTGCCGAAATCCTGTTTACCTCGGGCACCACTTCCCGTCCCAAGGGCGTGGTAATTACCCACTACAACCTCAGATTCGCCGGTTACTACACCGCCTGGCAATGTGCCCTCAGAGATGATGATATCTACCTGACCCCCATGCCCGCCTATCATATCGACTGCCAGTGCACCGCAGCCATGGCGGCCTTTTCGGCGGGAGCCACCTTTGTGATGCTGGAAAAATTCAGCGCCCGCGCCTTCTGGGGTCAGATTTATAAGTATCGTGCCACAGTCACAGAATGTATCCCGCTGATGATCCGCACCCTGATGATGCAGCCGCAAATGCCCTGGGAGAAACAGCATTGCCTGCGTGAAGTGTTGTTCTATCTCAACCTGTCAGATCAGGAAAAAGACGCCTTTATCGACCGCTTTAACGTGCGCCTGTTTACCTCATATGGCATGACAGAAACCATAGTCGGCGTCATAGGCGACCGCCCAGGTGACAAGCGGCGCTGGCCCTCCATCGGCCGGGTCGGCATGGGCTATCAAGTGGAGATCCGCGATCAACAGGGGCGCCCCCTACCTCCCGGCGAGACCGGGGAGATCTGTATCAAGGGCGAACCGGGTAAGACACTGTTTCGTGAATACTACAAATTGCCGGAAGAGACCGCCAAGACACTCTCGGCCGACGGTTGGCTGCACACAGGCGACTCAGGCTACGTCGATGAGGAAGGTTTCTTCTATTTTATCGATCGCAGCTGCAACATGATCAAACGCTGCGGCGAAAATATCTCCTGTGTCGAACTGGAAAACATTATTTCCGAGCACCCCAAAATTGCCGATGTCGCCATTATTGGGGTGAAAGACTCTATTCGAGATCAAGCCATCAAGGCTTTTATTGTCTTGCATAAAAACCAGGCGATTACTGAAGAGGAGTTCTTCGAATATTGTGAAGAGCACATGGCTAAATTCAAGGTGCCTTCTTTCCTTGAGATCAGAAAAAACTTACCGAGAACCTGTTCGGGAAAAATAAAAAAGAAGAGTCTTTGCTGACAAATAGACAAACCAATAAACCGAATTAAAAATTTAAGCCTTCAATATATCGAAGGCTTAAAAAGCAAACCGTAAAAACCAAAAAGTATTTGGTAAGTTGCTTATTACCAATAAATGTAATAGCTGGGTAATATCTGCTTAAGCCATAAATAATTGTGGCCTTAGGCTGGCGATAAGCGTTAACTGTATTTCGCACATACTCAGTGATATTTTAATCCAGATGGAGTATTAGCATGAACGAATCGTTACACATACGCCGCAATGGCCATATTCTGGAAATCACCCTGGATCGCCCCAAGGCCAACGCCATAGATGCCAAGACCAGTTTTGCCATGGGTGAAGCCTTTATCGCTTTCCGTGATGATCCGGAGCTGCGGGTGGCAATTATCACAGGGGCCGGTGAGCGCTTCTTCTCTGCCGGCTGGGATTTGAAAGCCGCCGCCGAGGGCGAAGCCCCGGATGCCGACTTTGGTCCAGGCGGTTTTGCCGGTCTGACCGAGCTGTTCGATCTGGACAAGCCTGTTATCGCCGCCGTCAACGGTTATGCCTTCGGTGGTGGTTTCGAGCTGGCCCTGGCCGCCGACATGATAGTCTGCAGCGACAACGCCAGCTTCGCCCTACCGGAAGCCAAACTGGGCATAGTACCGGACAGCGGCGGCATGCTGCGTCTGCCCAAGCTGATCCCACCTGCGATTGTCAATGAAATGATGATGACCGGCCGCCGCATGGATGCCCAGGAAGCGCTGCGCTGGGGCATAGTCAACCGGGTAGTGGACAACAGCCAGCTGATGGAAACCGCCCGAGAGTTGGCGCAGGAGATCACCCAGAGTGCTCCTCTGGCCATCGCCGCCCTGAAAGAGGTTTATCGCACCACCAGCGAAATGCCGGTGGAAGAAGCCTATCGCTTTATCCGCAGCGGCCAACTGAAACATTATCCTTCCGTATTGCACTCAGAAGACGCGCTGGAAGGGCCGCAGGCCTTTGCCGAAAAACGCGATCCTGTCTGGAAAGGCAAATAATTTAAGGAAAGCACGCCAACCGGGACAAGGATGTCCCACCCCTGCAACCCACAGGATAAATACCATGACCTGTTATGCATTTGAAGGTCTGATCCCTGTTGTCGACCCCAGCGCCTTTGTTCACCCCAGTGCCGTACTGATAGGCGATGTGATAGTCGGCGCCAATGTCTACATCGGCCCTCACGCTTCCCTTCGCGGTGATTATGGTCGGCTGATCCTCAAGGCCGGCAGCAATCTGCAGGATGGCTGCATCATGCACGGCTATTGCGATCAAGACACCATAGTCGCCGAAGATGGCCATATCGGCCATGGCGCCGTGCTGCACGGCTGCATCATAGGCCGCAATGCCCTGATAGGCATGAACAGCGTGATCATGGATGGCGCCGAGATAGGGCCAGACAGCATAGTCGGCGCCATGAGCTTTATCAAAGTCGGTTTTCAGGGGCAACCGCGGCAGTTACTGGCAGGCTCTCCCGCCCGATATATCCGCGATGTCACAGAGCAGGATCTGCACTGGAAACGCCTCAATACCCAGGAATATCAGGCGCTGGTGCCGCGCTGCCACAACTCCCTTCGGGAAGTGAGGCCGCTGACACAAACCGAAGCCAACCGTCCCAGGCTCAAAGGGGTCACAGAGGTGACTTACAAGGCCTGATCCCTTGCTGAATGGAGTACCCGTATGCCACTCAATCCCCAGGTTGAAACTTTCCTGCAGCAAACCTATGCCGCAGGCTTTACGCCCTATGAAGATCTGGCGCCCGACGCCGGTCGTCATCAGGAACACAGCGATATTCCCCCGGCCAGGCCACCGGAAGAGATGGCCGCCGTTGAACACAGGTTTATTCCCGGCCCTACCGCCGACCTGCCGGTTAGGATTTACCGCCCCAAACACAGCGAGCAACCCCAACCGGTGCTGATCTACTTTCACGGCAGCGGCTGGATGGTGTCCAACATAGAGATCAACGACCCCTTCAGCCGGGCACTGGCCAAGAGTTGCGGCGTGGTGGTGATTGCCGTCAATTATCAAAAGGCGCCGGAGCACAAGTTCCCCATCCCCATGGATGACTGTTACGCGGCAACCCTGTGGGTGTTCAAACACGCCGAGAGACTGGGACTGGATCCCAAGCGAATCGGTATCTTCGGCGACAGCGCCGGTGCCAATCTCGCCGCTGCGGTGGCATTGAGGTGCCGCGATGAAGACTCGGCGGATCTCGCCTGCCAGGTGCTGGTTTACCCGCCGGTGCAGTACGGCTGGCACACGGCCTCGGCCGAGAAATACGCCAGAGGTTTTTTGCTGCACAAGGACAGTATGAAGTACTACTGGAACCACTATCTACGCAGCCCGGCCGATGCCATTCACCCCTATTGCTCCCCTTTGCTGGCAACCGACCACAGCAAGCTGCCCACTACCTTACTCTACTGCGCCGAATGCGACCCCCTGTGCGACGACAGCCGTCTGTACGCCGACAAGTTGGCGACTTCCGGCGTAGCCGTGCACTATCAGCGCTACCCGGGCACGATTCACGGCTTTATCAAGATGTTGGGAGTATTCGATCAGGCCGATGAATTCCAGCGCGATGTCGGCGCCCAAATAAGAGAACTGCTGGCGGTCAAGGATTAACAACCCAAGCGCCTGAGTTTGACAGCCCTGAAATAGGGCACTCAAACAGCCACCAAAAATCACCAACGCCATAGTTGAGGTTTTAAGATTGACAACAAAATGCCCGGCTCGATGCCGGGCATTTTTATCTCGATGGGGTCAGGTTTGAATTGTGCTCACTCAAGCCGCCGGGCAGAGCTGCGCTTGCAGTTCGGCTTCCCCGGTCAAACCACGATAGCCCTTAATCAGCCTGCCCTTGCTGTCCAGCAGCAACAAGATAGGGGTTGCAGGAATGCCGCCCATATCCCTGACCAGCTCCATTGGCGCTCTATAGGCCTCAAACGGAAAGTTGAGGCGAAACAGCGCCCGTTTCAGGGCCAGTTGATTACCATTGACGCCGAGCGCCACCGGCTGCAGATGACCAGGACACAGCTGATGTAACTTTTTCAGCACCGCCGCCTGCTTGACACACCAGGGGCACTCGGGCTCAAAGAACATCAGCACAGCACTCTGGCCCTCAAGATGTGCCAGCGTCTGTTGTTCCTGCCCGCGAAGGGGCTGAAACTGATAGTCGCGGGTCAGCTGTGAGGCCTGCAACGGCATGGCACACAACAGCAATAATCCCAGAGCCAGGCGCTTCATAATCAGAACACCAGTTTCATGCCGGCATAGATCTCTCTGCCACGCAGCGGGCCATAGATGTAACCCACATCGAAGGCGCCTTCAGCGTCATAGAACAAGGGGCTTTCCTCGTCACCGGCCTGGGTATAGTCAAACAGGTTGCTGACCCCGGTATAGAAAGACAGGTTGTCGTTGAACTGATAGCTGGCGCGCAAGTCCAGGGTAAAGTAGGACGGCGCATCAGTACGCTTCTTCGAGTCGGGATCCACCTTACCGTTGGCATCCAGGCGGTTGTAACCTTCATAGCCATACTGCGACAGATCGCGGCTGCCAATCCACACCAGGTTGGCGAAAAATTCCCAGTCGTTGACATCCCAATCCACGCTCAGGGTCACTCGCTCCTCGATCGGTGCCACGGCATAGGAAGACTTGAATACCGAGTCATAGTCGAAATGCTCACCTGTGAGGTTTACCGTCAGGTCATCGGTCAGGCGATAGCCCAGGGCGATATCTGTGGTCACCACACTGGCCTTCTCATCCAACTGGGTCAGCAGTGGGATCCCCTGGTCGTTGGTGGTCAGCGATGCCAGGTGCTCGACTTCGGTCCAGGCCACGGAGGCGGTCGAGGTGAGTCTGTCACCCTCGTAGCTCAGGGCATAGTTCACCGAGTTGGAACGCTCCAGTTCGTCAATGTCGATATCGAACCCCAATGAGCCATCCAGAATGCCATGATCAGTCTCGAAGAATGACAGCGGTGCCCGATAGCCACGACCGGCAGACAAACGCGAGGTCCACAGCTCATTATGACGCAGGCGAATATCGACTCTGGGCGAGAGTATCGACTCATCCAGCTCTGTGCCCGGTTTACTGGGGTCGGTAAAGTCGGCAGTGATGCTGTCGTAACGCAGCGCCATGGCCACTTCGAGGTCATCGGTCACCTGCCAGGTATCCTGCAGGTACAGGCCTTTGACGTCATAGTCAAAAGAGTCGGAGACATAGTCAGGGTTGGCGCTGCCGGCGCGGGAGTGAGAGCGCATCTCTTCGGTACGCAGATCGGCACCAAAGGTCAACAGATGGCTGTCGTTAAGCAGATAGTTGAATCTGGCGTCGAAGAACCACATCTTGTCATCGGCGGTATAGTCAAACCCTTCGTAGAAGGAGTCCTGTTTGTGCTCGGCATAGCTTACCGCCAGGTGCATGTTCCAGTCGTCGTTGAATTCCTTCAGCCAGGCCAGCGAGGCCTCGTTACGCTCTGTCTTGATCCATTCGGTAGTTTCCCAAGCCTTGCCGGTATAAGGATTACGGATATCACCATCTTCAAACAGCTGTTGCGGCTCACTGGGCTTATCATCAAAACCTGAGAGTACATTGCCTATGCTGGAAGCTGTGCCATCGGCAAAGCTACTGCCCAGCATGGGGCCACCGAAGATCTCCGACTGGATATTAGCCATGCGCAGCACCAGGTTGTCAAAGTCGCCGATATCCTGGGAAATTCTGGCGGTTACGCTGCGGTTTTCCTGCAGTGGCGCCTCGTTGACCTTGTTGTCATCGGCATCGAACTGATCTCTGTCGTCATACTGAGCCACCAGCGTTGCCCGGGTGCGGCCGTCTTCACTGACGCCCTTGCCGAGAAAGCCCACTTTGCGATAACCGTTTTCACCTGCGGCGACATCCAACTCGGCGCCGTTTTCGGTGGGCTCATAACTGATGATGTTGATAGTACCGCCGATCGCCTCCGGGGCGATCAGTGAAGCACCGGCGCCGCGGGCCACTTCAATGCGTTCAATCCCGGTTGTGGGAATGGCATCGACGGCGTAATAACCGGAAATCATGGTATGCACCGGCAAACCATCCACCAGAATCGTGGTCTGCTCCCCTTTCATGCCGTTGAGCATGATGCGTTTTACACCGCACATGGAGCATTCGTTGGAGACTTTTACCCCGGGAGAGTTATCTATGGCTTCCGACAAATTAACGGCATTCTTGTTTTCTATGATGCTGGCGTCAACGACTTCCGTCTTCATTATAGTGTTGGCCAAAGTGCCGGCTTGCTCCAGCCGCTGCCTAACCCCTACCACACTCAAGCGTTCTATGTTTTCCGCTGCCGGCTCCTGCGTTTTTTCTGCTTCTGCCGCCATCAACTGCGGGCTCAACAGGGCCGCCAATACAACTGCCAGATAAGTCGGTTTCACTCAGATATCTCCCAAAATCAACAAAGTTGCGTAATATTATACGAATGATAATGATTATCACTTGATGAAGATCATGTTTTTTAACAGTCGTTTTAAAGGTGTATCTACACCCCTTAAAAGTAGTAACTGGCGGGCGGCGGTTTTATCAGCTACGCAGAAATGCGCAAGGCCCGCATAGTGGCGCAATGTAGATCAGATAAGGATCGGTTGACCGATCCTTCTGATGAGAGACAATCGGAAACCTGTTTGTAGGTTTCCGATTTTTTATGTCTATTCAAAACTGTTTTGCCGACTTTCTTGAAGAG
>Ga0114983_1000747_pt1 | contig 13409 bp, 19 predicted proteins | sample Shrwel_input2_RT_FD_87182 | JGI IMG/M metagenome (GOLD analysis project Ga0114983, IMG submission 87182) | Subsurface microbial communities from deep shales in Ohio, USA - Utica-3 well 1 S input2 RT | ecosystem: Environmental > Aquatic > Deep subsurface > Shale gas/oil reservoir > Produced... | reverse complement strand
GCTTCTTTAGCACCGCGGCCTTACGTTCCTCGGAATAACGTGGCATGAACAATCCTATGCCGCCCACTCTGATGTGGATTCAGGCAAAATCGCCAACTGGACAACTAGGCTGACAGAGGGGGCATGTGTCTCGTCCTTTGCATTGCCGCCGTCATCGTCATCACGGCCACTGGAACAACTCCCTGTACCACTTTTTTCGGTCTATACCACCCGGTCATTTTCGTCAAGGTGTCTTCGTTGGACAGCGGGGGCGGCGGTGGCCCCGGACAAAACCAGCTGGTGTATAAGCGGTCCACCAACCCCATCTTCTGCAGCTGAGTAGCATGCGTCAGACTGGTGTCACCCGATTCCAAGGAGGACACCATGACCGACCTGACCTCGACACAGGCCTTCTGGCTGGGTCATTTTGAAGTGACCCCCTCCATAGCTGCACAGGCTATAGTGCAGCGATCAGGAGGATGAGGTGAGCAACGAACCTACCGTCAAACGCTGGACCGCCAAGCGCAAGGCCGCCGTGGTCATGGACATCTTCAAGGGCAAGACCACGGTCGCTGAGCTGGCTCGCCAGCACGACCTCACCGTCTCTGAGGTCGAGGGCTGGATCGATGAGGCCCAGCGCAGCATGGAGAACGGATTCAAGGCCCGCCCAAAAGACATCCGCGAGCAGTATGAGTCCGAGCTTCGGGAAACCAAGGAAGCGTTGGGTGAGGCCCATCTGCAGATCTATGCATTAAAAAAGTTTCGCCGCCTGCTCGACGAGGACGAGAACTCGTAAGGTCGCTGCAGGCGGAATTGGCCCAGGAGGGCCATGCGGTATCACTCGTCAGGTTGTGTAGGTGGCTGGGGCTTCCCCGTCGGACTCTCTACTACCGGCCCAAGGCACGACGCCGTGTGATCAATACCGATCTGGCAGCTCGAGTGAAGCTGGCCTTGGAGCGGTTCCCCACCTATGGCTATCGCCGACTGGCGTGTGTGCTGGGTGAGAACCGTAAGCCGATCCAGCGAATCCTGCAGTTGAAGGGCTGGCAGGTACGCAAGCGGCCGCAGGGCTTCCGACCGCGTGCCAGGAGCCTGCCCTCAGTGGCCTCACGACCTGATGAGCGCTGGGCGACCGATCTCACCCATGTGTGGTGCGGTAAGGATCGGCGGGCCAGCTTGGCGGTCATCATCGACTGCTGCACGCGGGAGATCCTCGGCTGGCGGTTATCGGACAATGGCAGCAGCAAGACCGCAGAGGCCGCGCTGGAAGAGTCCCTGGTGCATCGATTCGGCGCTTTGGGCGGGATTCATCAGCCTCTGGCGCTGAGGTCCGACAACGGGCTACCTGCGGCTGAAGTGGCATCCCATCTCCGGGAAGTAGAGCGCCAAGTAGTGATTGACCAGACTATGCTGGCAGCGTGTCCGGGCTCGAGCGATCTGCTGATAGGTATTCGATATCTCCTGGAGGTCGAAGTACCCTTCACGAAGGGGATCGTGGAAAGGATGCGTCATGCCTTGAGTCAGCAGATACATCAGAACACGTGCATCTTTATCCCGCGAGGTATACAAGGCCTCTCGAACCCTAGCGCCCGCCAAGGGTGAGGCGAGATGCACCGGTATCCCTGCATGGGCCAGCCGGTAGGCAAGAGGCCGATGAAAGTCCGCTGTAGGCTCTAAAACGGCGAGCACAGGGGCTTTCTGCTGCTGTAAGAGTCGAATCAGGTCGTCGTGCCCAGCACGTGTGTTGGGCATTTTTAGCACCTTCTCACGACCATCGTGTGGGATGAAAAAAGAATATCATCCTATGGTGGGCTATAACCCTTTGATTTCTGGTCAGGGGCAGCCATGCCGTCAAGGTAAAGTATCATCCTTTCTTGCTTGCCTTGCCTACTCGCGGAAAAGATCAGCGTGGCTACCAGTACGAGCCAAGTGCAGTTCGTCATCTACTACGCGATACAGCAGCAACCAATCGGGTTCGATGTGGGCATCCCGGTAGTCCTTCCAGTTCCCCCGCAGCGGGTGATCCTGGTAGGTATCCGGCAAGGGAGCTTGCTCGAGCAGCAGGCCCAGGAGGTGCCGTAGCTCGTCCATGTCCTTGCCGCGCTTCTGGACCCGCTTCACATCGCGTTTGAACTGACTGGAACGGATTGGGGTCAGCATCAGATGCCCAGGTCCTCGAACAGTGCATCCGCACTATCAAAGCGCTTGCCCTTGCTAGCATCCAGCTCTTCCAGGGCCTTAGCCGTGGTGGCGTTGGGCACCTGCACGGCAAACGGCAGGCGCTTTTCGTCGGCGATCCGCAGCATCAGCAGGCGAATGGCGTCGGACACGGACAGACCCATGGCCTCCAGGGCGGCGGTGGCGCGCTCCTTGGTTTCGGTATCGATGCGGGCTCGGACCACAGTATCAGCACTCATGATTATTCTCCCTCTCTATCGTGGCTACATCGTAGCTACATCATAGCCGGGCTAGGCCACCTTGTCATCACCGGAGGGTGACTCTCTATTTTCTAGGATGACACTTTGTTTTCATCCCACACATGGGTTTATGACGCCCAAGACGGCCTTACTGCGTCGCCACACATGACCAGCGGTTGCCGAAGTGGTCCCCGAAATTCGGACCAGGTCTGAACAATGGGGTCAGTTCAGTGCGGAAGGCTTCCTCGCTCACGACGCCGTTCAGGTTATGTGTGAACTCCTCTCTCCAGCCTGCCTATCAGATCCAGTACCTGATGAGGATCTTCTCGCATGACATCGATGGGGCGCTTCCAGCCGAGGCCTTTTACCTCGCTATATAGCCAACGCTCTGCCGCAGCTCGATTACCTTCGAAAAGTTCGATTGCTGCCCGCCAGACGGCGATTGCGATCTCCCCTACTGGCTCGGCAGCGCCATATATCGTCCAATCTTCCGCTTCTGCAGCTGGCTCTAGCGGGGCCTCGTACTTGATGACACTACCCCGTAACCGAACACGCGGTGTATTGCGTTCAGTCGTCATCGCAACCTCCAGTCAGAGACTCGCGGGTGAGGATAAGTACCTAGCTGACGCTGACCACCGGCGTGAGAACGGGCACCGAGGGAAGGGTCACTCACGTCGCCGGGCGACATGCCGGTATTCAGGATTATCAGTTACTTCTCTCAGTACTTAACTCTTGGCACGCAGGACTCGGACATCAGCCAGCGCAAGGCCCGTCGCCTCCGCGATCTGTTCATCCGTCAGCACACCCAACTGAATAAGGTTACGAGCTGTCTGTTCAGCACGCAGTTGCTCACCTTCCTGGCGACCTTCCTGCCGCTCTTTCTTCGCCCAGTTTTCCAGATTTTCTGCCAGCATGTCTCTATCCTCCACCAAGCTGTTGAGCTGCTCAAGGTTAACGCCAGCCCCGAGCCATTGAAGATGGCGCTTCAACCAGCGGGTGATGATGGCGTCCGTACGTTCCTTGTGGGGATCATTCTGGATGATCCCCACAACCCGATCGACGGCCCGTTGTAGGGCCTCTCGACTGCCCACGGCATTTTCGATACCGAACACCCCACTCAGTGGGGTCTGCCGCTGCCCTAGTTCCTCGGCAGTATAGCGGCCCTCATCGATTAGGTAGTATCGCAGGTGCGGCTGATAGACCCGGAGAAAGGCTGGTGGTTCCGGCTGTACCATGTCGTAGATGTCTTGCGGTGCCGTCCAGCGATCCGAGCCGTTGTAAAGCACGATGGGCAACACCGGTGGCAACCCTTGGCGCGGCGTCGTGACATGGGCCTTGAGCAGGTGGTCAATTCGGAAAATGCGCGGGTCCGACTGATCCTGAATCCCATATCGTCGCTGGGGATATAGGGGATAGTCGAGACAGGGTCATAGGCCGGCGCGAGTGAGGCGTTTTGCCGTTCGGGATAAATAAGTGACCAGTTCTTCTTGTGCATATTGCCGTTTCCCGTCAGAACGCAGAACACAAGACCCCGGATGAATTCAGCGATATCGGGATCGCTGGTCTCGGCGGCGAGCACCTATGCGATATTGAATAGGGCTGCCGTTTTGCCCTTACCCAGTAATCGGTCACGCCATTCAGCAGGGCTAGCTCGGCGATCGAGGCGCTCCCCCTGAAGTGGGCCTTAAGGACGGTGATGATCCGCGTTTCGGAATGACGGTATCGAGTCATCGCGAGACCTCCTGCTATCAGGGTAAACGTAGCGAAAATCTCAAATTGCCAGTGGACCGGTTTTTTTTTTGGGGGGGGGGAGAAGGTCAATTACGCAGCTGGCCTTGGCATGGCCTTCCAGCAGCATATTAAGCCCGACCAACCCGCCAGGCACGGATACCGCTTATGTCACGACTGCCCCTCTGAGCAGAATTCACACGGACTTCTCACACCAACTATTCCACTGGCGCGAACAGTAACGCCAGATCCTCTTCATCGAACAGGGGACCATCGCTCTTCTGTTCCCTACCACCCTCCAGGATCGAGGCGGCCAGGTCCGCCTTGCGCGCCTGCAGGTCGAGAATGCGCTCCTCCACGGTGCCGGCACATACCAGCTTGTAGACGAACACCGGATTCTGCTGTCCCATGCGATGAGCACGTCCGGTCGCCTGAGCTTCCACCGCAGGGTTCCACCAAGGATCATAGTGAATCACGGTATCTGCTGTGGTGAGATTGAGACCGGTGCCGCCGGCCTTGAGGCTGATCAGGAAGACCGGGACCTCGCCCTGCTGGAACAGCGCTACCCGCTGGGTGCGGGTCTTGCCCGGAGTGTCGCCAGTAAGAGTCGTGTAGGGGATGTGGTCGTCTTCCAACGCCTGGCCAATCAGCCCGAGCATTTCGGTGAACTGCGAGAAGATCAGGATCCGGCGCCCGTCCTCGATCAGCGGCGGCAGCAACTCACGCAACTGCTCCAGCTTGGCTGAGCGGCGCACCTCTTTCGCGCTGTCCAGCTTGACCAGGCGAGGGTCACAGCAGGCCTGACGCAGCTTAAGCAGCGCATCCAACATCACGATACCGGAACCGGCCAGGCCACGCTCGGCGATGGCCTCTTGCACCCGTTGGTGCTGGGCCAGGCGCAGGCTCTCATAGAGATCGCGCTGGCCACCGGTCAGCGCGATCTCGCGACGCGTCTCGGTCTTATCAGGTAACTCACTCAGCACCTGCTGCTTGGTTCGGCGCAGCATCAGAGGCGCGATGCGCCGCGAAAGGCTCTGGCTCAGCGATACGTCGCCGTCCTTCTCGATCGGGGCGCGAAAACGCTGCCCAAACCACTGCTGGCTGCCCAACGCCCCCGGTGCCACCACATCGAGCTGGGCCCACAGCTCGCCCAGATGGTTCTCCAACGGCGTCCCTGTCATCGCCAACGCTCGTTCTACGGTGAGCTCGCGTACAGCACGCGCTGTCTGGCTCGCCGCATTCTTGATCGCCTGAGCCTCATCAAGCACTAATAGACCAAACGTCTGTTCTTGCAACAAGACCACATCGCGCATCAGCAACGGGTAGGTAGTTATCACCATATCGGCCATGGGTAGGGACTTCTCGATCTGCTGATGACGCTGGATTTTACTGCCCTGCAAGACAATTACCTTCAAACTCGGGGCGAACCGTGCGGCTTCAGCACACCAGTTGCCCACCAGGCTTGTAGGCGCTACCACTAGTACTGGCCCTTCCAGCGCACCACGGGCATGCTCATCGAGTACATGTGCCAGCACCTGAACTGTCTTGCCAAGCCCCATATCGTCGGCGAGGATACCTCCCGTGCCGAGCTCGGAGAGAAAGCGCAACCAGGCCACACCTCGAGACTGATAGTCACGCAGCTCTCCGGCAAACCCTGATGGTTGGGGGACGCTGACGGGGAGCTCCCGTAGGCGTTGAGCCAAAACGGTTACGTTCTCGCGTCCCGCCCAGTGTTCTTGTTCAGCCAAGGGCGCAAGCTGCTCGGCCGTTGTCAGTGGCAGCTTGAGCGCCTCCTCGGGATCGCTTTCATCTTCCAACCAGTCGAGGATCGGCGACATTAGCGCCCGCAGCTTGGCCAGAGGCAGCACCAGCTGCCGGTTATCCGGCAGGCTCAGCGTCCAGGTCGCGTCTTTAGATTCCTCCTCACAGGGTTCCAACGGAAAATCCTCACGCATCAACAGCTGGCGTAGGATCGGCAGTAGGTTCAGCCGCTCCCCTGCCACCTCGATATCCAGCGCCAGATCGAACCACCCATTGCCCGCTGGCTCCAGTTCGCCATGCCAGCTATCCGGCTCGAGGCGAATTGGCTCATCGGGAAAGTCATCGCTGAACACGACCAGGCAACCCGCCTGACGCAGCTGGGCGATCATGTCCCACCAACCATCGGGGTCCGCCAGATGGGTCGGCCACTCCACGGCGCTGGTCGGAGGCGTTTCATCGATGGGCAGCAGCAACGTCCAGGGGGGCAATTCAAGATGGTCCGGCATCCTCTGCAGCTCGGCCAGCCGCTCCAGCGTCACCATCCCAGGCGGCAGGGCGCGCACCAATGCCAGCTCCGCCTGCGGATCGCGCACCACCGTCAGCCGCCGACCATTTCGGTAGCCCTTAGCGACCTCGCCTTCTTCAGGAGGCACCTCGATTCCGTCATAGTCAAAGCTGACGACCGCCGCTCCTGTCTGGATCCAACGAGGTAACGGCGCACCATGACGGAAGCCAATTTGGCCTTCAGCCACTACCATGGTCACCTTGAGCCGCGGCGCCACGTCCTCCAGAGTGTGCTCTGACACTTGGCTAGGCGCCGGAAATGCCGCCCCCGCCCTCTTCGACTCACGCAACCGCTCTGCTAACCAGTCACTGATCTCGGGTGGTACCGACGGCGCCCGACGTAACATGGCAAACAGGTCTGGATCGCCGTCCATTCGGCCAAACTGGCCACGCTCGGGATCGAGATAGCAGAGCTCACGACCAGCTCTAAGAATGATGGCCTCGGAGGAAAGCATGTCGGGAGGCATCGTCGACACTTGCAGTTGCTGGACGCCCTGGTCATCTACCTGCCAGCTGGGCGCCAGGCGGCACTCAGGGCCATGCTCCAGCTGAGGGCCTGTCTGCTTGCCGTAAAACAATAGCGGCGGCGTATTGCTGTCTAGTAATGCCCATAACGCCCGCGCCTGAAACGGTTGTGATATCAGCGCCCATGGCGGCTGACCGCTCGACCAGGGCATCTCTACCTTGCCGTGCATCAGCAGATCAATCGCGTCTTCTTGCTCGGCCAGCCAGCCCGCCTCAGGGGCCGGCACTAACTCTCCCGAGGCACTGACTTCGATGTGGCGGGGAGAGACCCATCCCGTTCCGCGGCTGCGTTGTTTGGAGGGTCGCAACCACACTGGAATCACCGTCAACGTAGGCACATGGGCATGTCGACCGCCGCGATCCAAGAACAGTCCTAGTCGATACTTGGCGTCAACGCGTTGCCCCTCGGCCAGTGACGTCTCGGTCAGCTCCCATTGACTAATCCAATGATCCCACTGCTGCTTGAGCGCACTCGTCTCATCCACGTTTGATGGCGCACTCGACTCGAGTGACGTGTCTTTTCCATCGCCCAGTTGATTGAGAAACGTTTGGATCAAGGCGACGGCATGTTTACAGCCGACGCCCACGGGGCAGCTGCAGCTCGTACTCAATGCCCCATACTTATCTACTACGTCAATCTCGATCCGCGTCTGATAAGGCCGCTTGTGGCTGCCATCTACATTGCCGCTCAGTGTTACCCGCTCATGCTTACGCTGCAGGTCCATCGTTCCCAACACACGCTGCTGATTGGCATATCGAAGACCTCGCTGAAACGCTCCGTTATCGAAGTTGCCCTGCCAATCGCGCTGGAGCAAGGCGATGAACAACGCCAAGGAGTCGTTCGTCGGAAGAGAATCAGACACGGGTACGCCTCAAGGTCAAAACCAAAACGGCCATTGGACCGAAGCCGTCATGGATTGACAACCATCGCTGGGGTTCAGGCCATCTCCTGCCGATCGCGCGACTTCCGGTGCCAGATAACGATCAAGCATTGAGACTACAACGCGAGCTCATATGCCAAGCGGCCGGGTTCGAATGTCAGGGACCATTACACCCTGGGACTAAACACCTAGCTATCGGAGCCGTATGTTGAAGTGCCTGCTCCAGCACATCCACTATCATGTCGCTGCGAGGTAAGCAGGAGACTCGCCCGACGATCATACCGGGCGATCCGGCGGGCAAAGTCGCCATAGACGAATCCTCGTCAGGTTGTGACCTAAGGGAAATTCGACTTCCATAAGCATCCAGCTGAGCCGTTTCAAACGGCCGCTGTAAAGCTACCAGCGAGGCCTTATAAAGATCTGACACAGTGATACGGGCTGGATTACGGGTAGAGGTTCACGCCCCGGGGCTATGAGTCGATCTCAGGACGGCCTTCGGTGAGACCCAGCGTAAATGCAAGCGCCCAGGCCAAGGGTCTGGGCGCTTGTGTGAGGTTTGGATCAACCCGCGCTACGTTCGAGCTCATGCAGGGCCGCAAGGGCCAGGAAACCAGAGAGGCTCTTGAACTCTCCATGGCGTGCGACGGCATTGTCGATGCGCTTGGTGAACAAGTATTGATTTCACTAACATTGACGAGGCAATGCAATCGCATTACCTTTTTCGAATAACAGTTGCATTACCATTGAGCAAAGGCCAACCATGAACACGACCATTGAGGATGACTCCACCCTGACGGATCGCTACCAGACGACCGTTCCGGCATCGGTTCGTCGTGCGCTGAAGCTGAAACGCCGTGATCGGATTCATTACATGATTCGCCCCAATGGGGAAGTAGTGCTAACTCGTGCCTGCGATGAGCCCGGCCAAGATCCCGTGATTACCAGCTTCCTGGCCTTCCTGGAGCGCGATCTGCAGGAGCACCCGGCCAACATTCGTCCTGTCACTGCCAGCACCTTTGCCGAGGCCGAACGCCTGACGGCAGGCATTGAGGTAGATCTCGATGAAGAACTGGCAGAGGACGACGACGACGCATGAACCCCCTGGAGATAAATGGATGGACGATCTACGCACATCCGCTGTTCCTGGAGCAGGTCGATGCGCTCACCAATAAGGTAAAGCGACTTCAGGAAAAGGATCCACTCGGATATCGCAGCAAACCGGCCACCAAGCGTCTGGCGGCGGTTGTGAAGTTGACCAAGAGCGACATTCCACAAGATCCGGCAGGCTCTCAGTATCGCCAAGGAAACACTCTCGGGTCTAGGCACACTCATTGGTGCCGGGCAAAGTTCTACCAGCAGTACCGGCTGTTCTTTCGCTATGACCTGGCGAACAAAATCCTCATCTACGCCTGGGTCAACGACGAATCCACCAAGCGCGCCTATGGCAGCAAGCAGGACGCTTACACTACCTTCAGTAAGATGCTCGAGAATGGTCACCCACCAGATAGCTGGAGTGACTTGTGGAGAGCGGCTATCAGGGATGGCGAACACATCAAAGCGCTTCTAGGGGCTGAGGATGATCAGCCTTAATTTCGACATGCTGGAATTGCCCCTCAATTAGCAAGCCATGAACCATTCCGGGAGTGTCGGCGGCGCACCGGTCAAGGTGGCCACCTCCAACTACTTCCGCGGTGCCTTCGCCCATCACCACTGCTTGGTGCCGGCGGATGGCTGGTTCGAGTGGTTGCCGGTAGATGAGAAGAAGCAGCCGCACTTCCTATGCCGGGCAGATCATGAGCCGGTCTGGCTGGCATCTGGAGCGAGCGGCCGGACGGCATGCCCGGCTGCGAGATCCTCACCGAGCCCGCTCGAGGTGTGGCCAAGGAGATCCACTCGCGCATGCCGTTAGCCTTGGAAGCCGAAAGCCTGGAGCCTTGGCTAGATCCCCACCTGACCGACAGCAAAACCATACGCCAGCTGGTTCACCATCTGCCCGCCGATACCCTCACTCAATGGCCGGTGAGCACCCGCGTGAACCGTCCGGGGAATGACGACGTCAGTTTGATTGAGCCGTTGTCTGCCGAATCCTGGCCATTGATCCGTTATTCGAGATAGTGGCCAACGGTCGTTCTCAGCAGGTCCTTGTGCCGGCAGAGATACCTGATCACGGGCGCGTTTCTACAGACCCCCCAGCCTTCAACGCAAGGCCAGGGGGGTTAATGAGATGGTCAGCCTGACCTCGATGTCCAGCAGGCTATGCTTGTCGGGCTTCTTCTTTTATGAGGACCTCGCCATGACCACTGCCACCATCATCGGTATCGACCTGGGCAAGCAAACCTTCCACTTGCATGCTCAGGTAAGGTGACGCTTTCTTGATGATTTGAGTACCGTCGCCACAACCCTCCTAACTCTGGGCCGCGCTGGCGACGACGGCCTCGCTATCTGTCACGTGAATGACATGACAGGCATTTATAAATGCTTATCAAAATGTGCTATCGGAGCGACGTCCTCATGCAGAAACAGCGCGTGCTTTTTCTCTGCAACGCCAATTCCGCCCGTTCTTTGATGGGAGAAGCACTGTTACGCCACCTGGCAGGTGAGCGTTTCGAGGCTTTCAGTGCCGGTTCCGAGCCCGATCGACCCCATGAGCAGACACTAGCGGCGCTGCAAAAACAGGAAGTTGCGACAGAGCAACTCGCCAGCAAGTCCTTGGACGAGTTCGAGGGCGAGCATTTCGATGCCGTCATCGTGCTCTGTGACAAGGCGCAGCAGGCATGTCGCGATTGGCAAGGCAGCAGCACCGAATACCTCTACTGGAACATCCGCGACCCTCGCCTGATCGAACGAGCCGATGCCTACGAACAAGCACTGCAGGAAATCCGTCAACGCCTCCAGCTGTGGCTTCAGCTCAAGGAACGAGACGACATTCCTCAATAGCCACCTCACCTTTGGTCATGGATCAGGGCGCGGGATATGGCCAATCGTGGCGCCATGTGCCACATTCAAAGAGTTTGTATGAACCTGGGCCGAGAGGGCCTACCGATGTATTCCGAGAACGCTAAAGTAGAAGCCCCTTCGCCGACAACGTCCTGTCCTTATGAACAAGGCGGTATCGTTTCTAACATCAGAAGATGCGTTCGCCATAGAGTGAGGCGCTAGGCCCACTCCTTACCCAGGCCCGTGACGAACCTCGATTCCCCGGGCGATATGGCCAGGAAGGCTCCGATTCATCGAGCGTGGCATACCATGAAGCTCCTTATCGTCAGCTACACCCCCGGCAGTTCTCTCCTTCATCCCCTGGACGCCGACCACATGCCTCAAGTGGGCGAAATCCTTCAGGTTGGACACACACGCGGTGAGGTGCTCCGCGCCTTGCCCATAGAGGATGTGCAGTGCTGTGAATGTATCGTCGTCGTGGATGACTTAACGTTTAGGACACCGCCCATGCCGATGACGGAGGCGGCTCGTGATCCGGCGCACCAACCCATCCAGTATTAACATTCATGAAACACAAACCTATCCTGTGAGGATTTCTCGTGGATGGGGAAACCATTCTCAATGGACCCGAAGAGCCAGCCGTGGCCTGGGTATTAGCCAGGCTGCTTGAGCAAGATGTCTTTCCCGAAGGGACGGAAGCCCACTAGATCGCCAGAAAGTGGGTACAGCACGGCCATGATGCCATCACGCCCATCGAACTGACGTTGCTCGCCCGGTCCATTGAGCCGCTGATGAAAAACGCCCGCTGCCAGGTGTGCGGCCAGCCCATCACCTTCGTGGAACTCCCCGCCTACCTGAAGGGTAGCGATGGCCGCTGCTGGCGGCATCATCTTTCCCGCCACATCGGAAACGACTCTTTTATTTTCTAAATCAGCCTTGTGCGTAACCGCTTCGCCGTTGCTGTCTGGTTATTAGGTTGAAGCCAGACAATGACACGGCAATGCCGAGAACCTGCCGGGCTTGCTCCACCCTAGATGTTTCACCAGAATTCTCGCCCTTTCCCCTTTCCCCTTTCCCCTTTCCACTATCCCGCTAGGAGACATGTCATGGAACGCCTTTTCATCTACGGAACGCTTGCCCCGGCCGCCCCAACGAACACGTCATGCAGAAGATAGGCGGCACCTGGGAAGCTGGAAGCATCAAGGGCCGTCTCATCGAAGCGGGTTGGGGCGCCGAGTTGGGGTTTCCCGGCTTGGTACTGGATGACGCCGGCGACGATATTGAAGGCCATGTCTTTGTGTCGGAGAACCTGTCTCAGCATTGGACCGCGCTGGACGACTTTGAAGGGGCAGAGTACAAACGACAGCTGACGACGGTGACACTTTCCAAGGGTGGCACAACTGAAGCCTACGTATACGCCCTGCGCTGAAGCACTGGTCGCATCGCTGACACTCTTTAGGTGCCGGGCCTTCTTCTCGGAGTCTGGCACTATCCCGGTATGTTTTGCTTTAGGTGTCGACGGTACTCATCCGGCGTCTCACCGGTGAGACGCCGGAACATCGCGATAAACGCTGAGATACTGGCATAGCCTATACCCATGGCAATGCTTTCGACATTGGCCCCGGCCTATAATCGAGCCATCGCCTTGATGACCCTGAGGCGATGCCGCCACTGCGACAGCGATCTCGGATTCACTGCGCGGTATGTCTCTTACCAGAAGGCTGGATCATTGAACGCCTCGACACAGTGCGCCGTTCCCTTCAGCGGCGTTATCTCGGTCTCCGCGAGCGATTGTGCGAGCCAGCCCTCGGGGTATTGCAGCGTGAAAGGCGCGGGGATGAGCGCCCCAGTGACCGGCGCAAAGCCAACACGCGAGTAGTAGTTCGGGTCACCATAGGTCACAGCGATGTCGATCCCCGCCTTACGCAGCGCCTGCAAAGCATAAGTCAGCAGCTGCCGCCCAATACCTTGACCTTGCCTCTCGGTCGCCACCGCTACCGGGCCGAGTACAAACACGCTCCGATCATCCTGGTCGTAGGTCAGCCTCGTGAAGACCGCCCCACCGATGGCCACACCATCGGACTCGGCGGTGAAAACATAGAGATCCGCCGCTGGCGTGCGAGACAGCTGGTTACGCACCAGGTCGCCAATCAGCGTGCCTTCTGACGCTCCCTCAGAGGCGGTGAAGGTCGCCGTGAACAGCGCGACGAGCTCCTGATAGCGCCCTCGGGCGTCTTGCGAAAATTCCATGGTGGCTCCTTTGGCGCCATGCGCATGTGCAGGGCCACTGTCCAAGTTCTAGCTGAAAGCCAGACAGTACACTATCACGTCGGCGAAGCGACGCCCGAAAGCGGCGGTCGCCTAACCCAACAGGCCCATCCATCGCCGAAGGTAGCGGGTTCGGTTAGGGTAGCTACTTCTTTTTCAGATCCGTTGCGGATGCGAAAAAACGGGATCAAGGAGGATCATATGCCGCCTTCATTGAAAGGCATTCTGTGGATGTGTGCCGGAGTGTTCTGCTTTTCGGCGGGTGATGCACTTTCCAAGTGGCTGGGCGAGGTGCATTCGCCAGTCCAGATTATCTTCTTCCGTACCCTGGTTTCTCTTCCATTGATCG
>Ga0114983_1000743_pt1 | contig 13435 bp, 12 predicted proteins | sample Shrwel_input2_RT_FD_87182 | JGI IMG/M metagenome (GOLD analysis project Ga0114983, IMG submission 87182) | Subsurface microbial communities from deep shales in Ohio, USA - Utica-3 well 1 S input2 RT | ecosystem: Environmental > Aquatic > Deep subsurface > Shale gas/oil reservoir > Produced... | reverse complement strand
GGTGCCCGAGGCACGCGGCGGCATTTTCACGGCACTCACGGTAACAGCGGTCACCCTGGTCAGCTACTCTGCCATGGCCGGCGCGGTGGGCGGCGGCGGGCTCGGCGACCTGGGCATCCGCTATGGCTATAACCGCTTCAACCCCACCATCATGCTGATCACCGTGGTGATCCTGGTGGTGATGGTCCAGGGCTTTCAGAGCCTGGGGGATTATCTGGTCCGCAAGAGCGACCACAAGTGAGATCTTCCTATCGATAATCAAAATGTATTATAAATTTCCTGGTTATTCCATTATTGTCAACGATTCCGCGACACCCTTAACGAGGAGAACCATGACATGCGCAAGAGCCTGATCAGCACCCTGGCTGCCACCGCCCTGACCCTTGGCGCTGGCTCCGCTTTAGCCGAGGAGCACGCCATCAAGGTCGGCACCGTGGCCGGCCCCGAGACCGAGCTCATGCAGGTGGCCGCAGAGACCGCCCAGCGCGAGTACGGCCTCGACGTCGAGATCATCGAGTTCACCGACTACGTCACGCCCAACGCTGCCCTGGCCGACGGCAGTCTCGATGCCAATGCCTTCCAGCACGAGCCCTACATGCGCGCCATGGTCGAGGACCGTGGCTACGACTTCGCCATCGCCGGCTACACCTTCGTCTATCCGATCGGCGCCTACTCCGAGCAGTACGACAGCATCGAGGCGCTACCGGAGGGCGCCACCATCGCCCTGCCCAACGACCCCTCCAACGAGGGCCGGGCGCTGATCCTGATGCACAACGAGGGCCTGATCGAGCTCGAGGACCCGACATTCCTGGAAGCTACCCCGCTGGACATCGCCGAGAACCCGCATGACTTCGAGTTCCGCGAGATCGAGGCGGCACAACTGCCCCGCGTGCTGCCCGATGTGGACATGGCCTTCATCAACAACACCTTCGCGCAACCGGCTGGCCTGAGCCTAGACGATGCCCTGATCAAGGAAGGCCCTGAGTCACCCTATGTCAACCTGATCGTGGTGCGCAGCGGTGACGAGGACCGCAAGGCCATTCAGCAGCTGGTCGACGCCTACCAAACTGAGGAGGTCGTGGCCAAGGCAGCGGAGCTGTTCGGGCCGCAGGCGGTGCCCGGCTGGAAATGACCCCCGACTACGCCCTGATCGCCCGCCAGTTGGAGGCCCTGCTCGATACCCGTGACTGGCTGACCAACAGCGCCCAGACCTGCGCCTTCCTGATGGAGGAGTTGGCTGACCTCAACTGGGCGGGATTCTACCTGCAGCGCCAGCCCGGGTTACTTACCCTGGGCCCCTTCCAAGGCAGGCCGGCCTGCAATCCCATCCCCTTCGACAAAGGGGTCTGTGGCGCGGCGGCACGCACACGCACAACCCAGCGCATCGATGACGTCCATGCCATCCCCGACCATATCGCCTGTGACGTCGCCTCCAATGCCGAACTGGTGATCCCCGTGCTGAGCGGGGATTATCTCTGGGGTGTGCTCGACCTGGACAGTCCACTGCCGCGGCGATTCAGTGTCGATGACCAGGCGGGTATCGAGCGGCTAGTGGCCTTGTTCGTGAGCAGAACCGACCTGGAGCTGTGAAGAGAAAGTTTCAGACCGGCTTGTTTTTTGTCGTCAGTCCGAAGCATCGTCGAGCCCTTCCAGGATTCAGAAATGCATGAGGAACCAGCGAGCGGCGTGTTCCTGAACTTCTTCCAGCTTGCCGGGCTCCTCGAAGAGATGAGAGGCGCCGGGTACCACCGTTAATTCGCAGTTACCGGGGCTTTTCCTCTGCGCCAAGCTCGATCACCTGCTCATCACGCCCTCCGACCAGCAGCAGGGTCGGCGCCTCAACGAAAGCCAGATGGTCTCCCGCCAGGTCCGGTCGCCCGCCCCGCGAAACTACAGAATAGCCATTCCGGCTCGCCCTTTTCACCTTCACGGGCGGGGGCAACACATCAAGACGAGACACCACCTGACCCATCGACTATCTTGACCTGAATCCTAATTTTAATTAACAAGTCGAGTTAGAGAAGCGCGATTTTTCAATCCGCAGTATCTTTCTCGATGCGACTCCTTGATAACCACCCCACTTCGATATCCGAGAAGGAGCCCGATATGGCTATTCCCTACGCCGACCGGCACCAGGCCGGAAACATTCTTGCAGATGAGCTAAAGGAGTATGCGGACCAGCGGCAAGTCATCGTGCTGGCACTTCCACGAGGCGGGGTTCCGGTGGGGGCCGTCATCGCCGCGGCACTGGGTGCCCCGCTAGACGTGATCCTGGTGCGCAAGCTCGGCCTGCCCGGCCACGAGGAACTCGCCATGGGCGCCATCGCCACCGGCAATGCGCGCGTTATGAACGATGATGTCCTGCGCTTCAAAAGAGTTTCGGAAAGCGCTATTGAGCGCGTGGTCGAAAAGGAGAGGAAGGAACTCGAGCGCCGCGAGAAGACCTACCGGGGAGATCGCCCGCTTCCCAACCTCGAGGGACGCACGGTGATCCTGGTCGACGACGGCCTGGCTACCGGCGCCACCATGCGGGCGGCTATCCAAGTGGTTCGCCAACAGTCCCCGGAGAAGATCGTGATGGCCGTGCCGGTTGCGCCCCGCGATACCCTGGAGAGGATGCGAGAAGAGGCCGACGAGGTCGTCTGTCCCGCCGTGCCCTCCTCCTTTATGGGGATCGGCCAGTGGTATCAGGATTTCGGCCAGACCAGCGATCAGGAGGTCAAGAATCTGCTGGAACAGGCCAGTCGCTGACGCTTGGGACGAATGAAAGATCGGGAAAAGAAACGACAGGAGAAAAAGATCGGCCCTGCAGAGGTGCTCGTATTTGGTAGGACCAGGCGGATTTGAACCGCCGACCTCCACGATGTCAACGTGGCGCTCTAACCAACTGAGCTATGGTCCTGAAGCTGTCATCACTGTGTAAAATCTGGTAGGACCAGGCGGATTTGAACCGCCGACCTCCACGATGTCAACGTGGCGCTCTAACCAACTGAGCTATGGTCCTGCCTCACCGCCACGGCAACCCGTCGCCGCGGTAACGGATGCGTATTTTACTCATCCGCCTTGCAAATGCAAGCCCGGACTTGCCAGGCAACACTCGGGAATCAGCACCTTGCCTGAGCTCCCGCTACTGGGTACGCACCCGCTCAACGGCTTCCTTCCAGCCGGCGTAGAGTCGCTCACGCTCGGCTTCCTCCATCTGCGGCATGAAACGCCGCTCGCAGCACCACAACTGGGCGATCTCGTCGAGATCGCGATACCAGCCGAGCCTAAGGCCCGCTAGGTAAGCGGCTCCCAGAGCCGTCGTCTCCAACACCGTGGGGCGATCCACCTGGACGCCGAGCATGTCGGCGAGGAACTGCATCAGCCAATTGTTGGCTACCATGCCGCCATCAACCCTCAGGATGCCCGGCGATGCCGACATGTCGGCCTCCATGCAAACCTGCAGATCACGGGTCTGATAGCAGACCGCCTGGAGCCCGGCGGCCACGATCTCGGCAATGCCGGTGTCGCGAGTCAGGCCGAAGATGGCGCCGCGCGCCTTGGGATCCCAGTGCGGCGCCCCGAGGCCGGTGAAGGCCGGCACCAGATAGACACTGTGCCCGCTGCGGGTCTGACATGCCAAGGTCTCGGTTTCGGCGGCATCGGCAAACAGCTGCAGGCCATCGCGTAGCCACTGCACGGTGGCCCCCGCCACGAAGATGCTGCCTTCCATGGCATAGGTGGGCTTGCCGTGCAATCGATAGGCCACCGTAGTCAACAGGCGGTTGCGGGAGGTCTCGGCGACCTCGCCGGTATTGACGATCATGAAGCAGCCGGTACCGTAGGTACTCTTGCCCATGCCGGGCCAGAAGCAGGCCTGACCGACCAGTGCCGCTTGCTGGTCTCCAGCCACCCCGGCGATGGGCAGCTCGCCACCCAACCAGCGGGCATCGACGCTGCCGAAATCGTCACTGGAATCCTTGACCTCCGGCAGCAGACTCACCGGAATGTCGAACAGATTCAACAGATCCTCGTCCCAGCATTGCTCGTGGATGTTGAACAGCGCAGTACGCGAGGCATTGGTGGCATCGGTGGCATGCACTCGCCCCCCAGTGAGCCGCCAGATCAGGAAACTATCCACGGTACCGAAAGCTAGCTCGCCCCGTTCGGCCCGCTCCCGGGCCCCAGGCACTTCATCAAGCAGCCAGGCGAGCTTGGTGGCCGAGAAATAAGGATCGATCAGCAGCCCCGTTGAGGCCTGAACACCTTGCAGATGACCCGCTTCGCGTAGCTGCCGGCAGGCCTCGTCGGTACGCCGATCCTGCCAGACGATGGCATTGTGCAGCGGCTTCCCGGTGACCCGCTCCCACAGCACGGTGGTCTCGCGCTGGTTGGTGATGCCGATACCGGCAACCTCGTCAATCGGGATATCGGTATCGGCGAGCACTTCCCGGCAGGTAGAAAGTACCGTCTCCCAAATGTCCTCTGGATCGTGCTCGATCCAGCCATCATGGGGAAAATGCTGCGGGAATTCGCGCTGCGCCGTGGCGACACTGCGTGCCTGACGGTCGAAGAGGATGGCGCGGGAACTGGTGGTGCCCTGGTCGATGGCCAGAAGGTATGAAGCCATGGCAAGCATCCTGTTGTGGTGGCACTGGCGTGCTGATTTCGCTTTTAACCGCTAATGTTCGTTTGTGATCATCCAGACTACTCCAGCCGACCCTGCCGCTCAAACATCCTCATGCCTGAACCACTACGACGTTAGATGGAGAAGTGGCACGGCAGGGCGATGCCTATGCCTGCAGCCGCCAGGACAATGGCGTAGAATCCGCTAAGCCAAGGAGACCCCATGAACCAGCAGCAACGCCAGGACGCTATCATCGAGCTGGTGCGCCGCCAGGGCTATGCCAGCATCGAGCAGCTCACCGAGCACTTCAAGGTAACGCCCCAGACCATACGCCGTGACCTCAACACGCTGTCCAACGAGGGGCGCATCCGCCGGGTTCATGGCGGTGCAGGGCTCGAGTCAAGCACTGTCAATACCGCCTACTCGACGCGAAAGACGCTCAATCTCGAAGCCAAGCAGCGTATCGCCGCCCTGCTCGCTCGGCACATTCCCGACCACTCATCGTTATTCATCAACATTGGGACCAGCAACGAGGTGATCGCCGAGGGATTGCTCGACCACCAAGGGTTGGAGGTGATCACCAACAACCTCAATGTCGCGGCGATCCTCCAGCACAAGAAGGATTTCAACGTAATCATCGCCGGTGGCCAGGTGCGCTCCCGGGATGGCGGTATCATCGGCGAGGCGACCATCGATTTCATCAATCAGTTCAAGGTCGACTTCGGTATCATCGGCATCAGCGGCATCGATGAGGACGGCTCCTTGCTGGAGTTTGATTACCAGGAGGTCCGTGTCGCTCAGGCCATCATTAGCAACTCACGCAAGGTCTTCCTGGCCACCGATCACTCCAAGTTCCAGCGCAACCCGGTGGTCCGCCAGGGCAATCTGGCCCAGCTCGACGCCCTGTTCACCGACCGCGACCCGCCCGAAACCATTCTGCGCCTGCTCAAGCAGCATGATGTGGCTCTGCACATCGCCTGATCTCGAGCCCTTCCGCCGGGCATATCGCCGCGCTCACCCCAGCCTGCATAGGCCCGTCCTACCCATTCTGCACAGCCCCGTCCTATTTGCGTAGCCCTCCTGTTGGCCCGTCTCTGGCACGCGTTTTTGAACCACTTCTTGATGTTCGTTTTGTTTTCGCCTATTTTCGATATTAAACATCAATACGACCTGGAACAGGTCGGACGGGAGCGTGACATGAGCGACATGGCGGATGTGGTGCTCGATCTTTTCGTGATCGGCGGCGGTATCAACGGCTCCGGCATTGCCAACGATGCCGCCGGGCGTGGCCTGTCGGTCGGCCTATGCGAACAGGGAGACCTGGCCGGGGCCACCTCCTCGGCCAGCAGCAAGCTGATCCATGGCGGCCTGCGCTACCTGGAGCACCACGAATTCCGCCTGGTTCGTGAAGCACTGCGCGAACGTGAAGTGCTGCTTGCCAAGGCCCCGCACATCATCTGGCCACTGCGTTTCATCCTCCCCCATCAGCCTCATCTGCGCCCGGCATGGATGCTGCGCGCCGGGCTGTTTCTTTACGACCATCTTGGCAAGCGCACCCGGCTTCCGGGCTCCCGTGGTATTCGGCTCAGCCCGCAACAAGGTCTGGCCGTCGGCATCACCCACGGCTTCGAGTACTCGGACTGCTGGGTCGATGACGCCCGCCTGGTAGTGCTCAATGCCCTCCAGGCTCGCGACAATGGCGCCGAGATCCTGGTGCGCACTCGCTGTATCGATGCCCGCGAGTGCGACGGAATCTGGATGCTCACCCTGGAAGACCTCGACGGCGGTCGGCGTTTGACACGCCGTTGCCGGGCACTGGTCAACGCCGCAGGCCCCTGGGTGGAGCAGGTCGTGCGCCGACAAGTCCAGCGCCCGTCGCGCTATGGCGTACGCCTGATCCAGGGCAGCCACCTGATCGTGCCCCGACTGAACCATGACGAACGAGCCTTTATCCTCCAGAACTCTGATCGACGCATCGTTTTCGTGCTGCCCTACGAGGAGGACTTCAGCCTGATCGGCACCACCGACCGACACTACACCGGCGACCCGGCACGAGTTACCGCCAGCGAGGAGGAGATCGACTACCTGCTATCGGTGGTCAACGACCACTTTCGCACCCAGCTAAGCCGGGATGCGGTGATCCGCACCTTCTCCGGCGTACGCCCGCTGTGCGACGACGAGTCGTCCGATCCCTCGGCCATGACGCGCGACTACACGCTGGACCTCGATACCCGCGGCGCGCCGCTGCTGTCGGTCTTCGGCGGCAAGATCACCACCTACCGAAAGCTCGCCGAGGCCACCCTGACGGCGCTCGCGCCCCACCTGCCGAGGATGGCAGCGCCCTGGACCGCCGAGACGCCGCTGCCGGGCGGCGACATCGGCGACCGGGGCAGCTTCGAGACCCAGCTGCTCGAGGACTATCCCTTCCTAGATGCTGCCCAGGCGCGTCGCTTCGCACGGACCTATGGCACCTTGTGCCGGCAATTCCTCGATGGCAGACACTCACAAGCGGACCTGGGACAGGCGTTTGGTGCCGGGCTGACTGCCGCCGAGGTGGACTATCTAGTGACGCAGGAGTGGGCACGCTCCCGCGAGGACATCCTGTGGCGGCGCACCAAGCTGTCTCTGCAGCTCACCGTCATCGAGACCCAGCGCCTAGAGGCGTATCTGGAGAAGTCCTTGGAGGAAGGGTGCGGGCGCGCAGCAGCGCCACCTGCCCCACGCAACAGCGAGGTCTTGCCACCTGCCTTTTCAGGCGCACGGACTCATCCACGACGCTTGGCCTGAGCGTCATCCATCCTCTGCAGAGAACTCAGCTCGGTGACGCTGGCCGGTGCCAGTTCCGCCCGCTCGCGATGCCGGCCAAGCTCACGGCCCTCCAGCGCGGGGAGCAGGATCTGCAACGGCGCCCATGGCTGATCCGCGGGAGCGTTTCTCCTTCCAGACGCCACCCCCAGATACCCCGGTCGACGAAACACGCAAGCAGCGCGACCGTGTCGCCGATAGCACTACTCCGGCACCCCACCTCGTGTCAACGAGGCGGGATCGAGGAGGCGTTCGAGTTCGGCGCGAGAGAGCTCAGTCCGCTCCGCGGCCACCTCGATGATCGGCCGCCCCGCCTGATAGGCCTGCTTGGCGATGGCGGCTGCGGCGTCATAGCCAATCACTGAGTTCAGCGCGGTGACCAGGATGGGGTTGCGCGCCAGCGGCGCCTCGAGGTGGTCATGACGCACCTTGAAGCTAGCGATAGCGCGATCGGCCAGCAGCCGAGCGGTGTTGGTCATCAGGGTGATCGAGGTCAGCAAGTTGTGCGCGACCAGCGGCAACATCACATTGAGCTGGAAGTTGCCGCTCTGTCCGGCCACCGTCACCGCCGTGTCGAGGCCAATCACCTGGGCGGCGGCCTGGGCCGCCGACTCGGGAATCACCGGATTGACCTTGCCGGGCATGATCGAGCTGCCGGGCTGCAGCGCCTGGAGCTCGATCTCGCCCAACCCGGCCAGCGGCCCCGAATTCATCCAGCGCAGGTCGTTGGCGATCTTCATCACCACGCACGCCAGGCCCCGGAGCTGTCCGGAGAGCTCCACCGCGGCATCCTGCGAGGCGAGACTCGCGAAGAAGCTGTCGTTGGGCGATAACGACAGCCCTGTCTGATCGCTCAGCTCGCGCGCCATGCGCTCGGCGAACTCGGGATGGGCATTGATGCCGGTGCCCACTGCAGTGCCGCCCTGGGCCAAGCGACTGAGCCGCACCAGAGCGCTGTCCAGGCGCTCGATGGCCTGCCCCACCTGACTCGACCACCCCCCCAGTTCCTGACTCATGCGCAGCGGCATAGCGTCCATCAGATGGGTACGCCCGGTCTTGACCACGTCATCGAGTTCCGCGGCGCGGGTGTCGATGGTCGCGCGCAAGTGCTCAAGCGCCGGGCGCAGCTCGCCGGTCACCGCCAGCGCCGCCGAAAGATGGATCGCGGTCGGGATAACGTCGTTGCTCGACTGGCCCATGTTGACGTGGTCATTGGCACCGACCTCCACCCCGTCACGGCTGGCCCATTGGGCGATCACTTCGTTAACATTCATGTTGCTGGAGGTGCCCGAGCCGGTCTGGAAGACATCCACCGGGAACTGGTCGTCGAGCTGCCCGGCGAGAATTGCCTCAGCGGCGGCGACGATTGCGCGGCAGCGCGCGTCGTCGAGTAAGTCGAGCCCGTGATTGACTCGGGCTGCCGCCAGCTTGATACGGGCGATGGCATGGATGAAGGCTGTCGGCATCGACTGGCCGGAGACCGGGAAGTTGTTGACGGCACGTTGGGTCTGGGCGCCGTAAAGGGCCTCTCTCGGCACTTCCAGCTCACCCATGCTGTCACGCTCGATACGGTAGTCGCTCATCTCGGGCTCCTCGCGGTTGAAAGGGAGGGTTATCCCTTCAACATGACTTTGAGCACGTCATGTTGCAAGTACCCTGGCGCATCGAAAAACAAGCGTCTTGGCATGTCGAAAGAAAAAAAGGATGGGCGTCGGAAAAATTGTTGCACTGCACAAACGGCTTTGCTATTGTGCATCGCAGCAAAGACACAGAAGGCATCGGCAGATCGCCAAGGCCTTCGAATTGATCCGAAACTCCCTGGAGGGACTCACGATGCAAAACTTCGACACCAAGCAGTTTACCGAACAGTTCGAATCCATGTACTTCGGTCCGGCGCGTGCTTATGCCGCCCTGTCTATGGACTACACCGAGAAACTGGTCAATGCCCAGCTGGACGCCACCAAGGCCTACACCGACACCGGCCTAGCACAGCTGCGCCGCCTGCTGAACGTCAAGGATGCCGAAGGCCTGAAGAACTACATGGAAGGCCAGCAGAAGGTCGCCAAGGATCTGACCGAGCGCCTGAAGGGCGACACAGAGAAGGTCGTCTCTCTGCAGCAGGACTTCGTTCAGCAGAGCCAGAAGCTGACCGAAGACAACGTCAAGCAGGCCACCGAGACAGCGACCAAGGCTGCCAAGTAAGCCTGACGGCGCCGGCCAGGCCGGCGCTCGCTTGACCCGACGCTAGACTCAACAAGAGGGCCGCCGATCACTGATCGGCGGCCCTCTTGCGCTATGCACGATGGGGACGGGAGGCTCCTCTCCCTTTCAAAAGAGCACTGATGACAACCTCTCCTTCCGGCCCTGCTGGGCTCGTGCTGCCGAATGCCAGATCATCATCGCATCCTGCTTACCCGCCACCAGCTCCGCCTGGGCAGCGGGCTATCACGCAGTGTCGAGCTAATCCCTCGAGTTGCCGAAAGGTTGAGCTGCCCGAAGATGGCAGTCGCCATCGTAGGCTTCTATGCTAAAAGCCGGCATTTAAAAAAATCGGCGCCATAATGTTCCTCGGGACGGCTCTGGCGCCAGGAGCGACACTATGGACACGACCGCAATGTTCACCAGAACCCTGCGAGGCTGGGGCCTGACGGGACTGGTCATCACAGCCTGCCTGGCATTCGGCGCTGAAACCCATGCGGCCACACTTGACGAGGTTCGTGAACGCGGCAGCATTCGTGTCGCCGTAGCGGACGAAATACCTTACGGCTATCTCGACGAGAGCGGCAAGGGACAAGGCGTTGGACCCGACGTGGCTCGATACATACTCGGGCAGCTGGGCATCGAGAAGATCGACTGGCAGGTGGTGAGTTTCAACGACCTGATCACTGGATTGGAAGCTAACCAGTTCGACATGACCGCAGCGGAGATGGCCATTCGTCCTGAGCGCTGCGAGCGGGTTCTCTTTTCGCAGCCCAATACCTCCTACGGCGAAGGCCTTCTGGTACGCGCCACCAACCCCGAGGAGATCAACGCCTACAGTGACTTCGCCGAACGTGACGAGCTAACGGTGGCTGTACTCGCCGGATCGACCCAGATCGATATCCTGGATTCCCTCGGCGTTCCCAAGTCGCGCATCGAAGTGATCGACACCAATGCCGCAGCCATCGACACCATCATCCAGGGCCAGGCCGACGCCTATGCCGGTACCGGATTGACGGTCAGCCAGCTGGATGCGCAGAGCCCGCAAGTCGAGGTCGCACAGAATTTCGTCGACCCGGTCGTGGATGGAGAGATGATCCGCAGCTGGGGCGCCTTCACCTTCCCTCGGGAGGCAGAAACGCTGCGTGATGCTTTCAATGAAGTACTGCTGGCCTATCGCAACACCCAGGCCTGGGAAGACACGCTGAGAAAGCACGGCTTTACCCAGAATGACATCCTCAACGCCTTCCGTTTTGATACCGAATGGTTGTGCAATCGCCCGCACTGAGCCTCAGCCACTACCACCCTAGCGTCTGCTTCACGAAGGGAATGGTCAACTTGCGCTGGGCGGTGAGTGATGCGCGGTCAAGGCGCGCCAGTAGATCGAAGAGTTCGTCGAGGCGTCGTGGGCCACGGTGCAGGATGTAGCGGGCCACCTCGACGGGCATCTGCATGCCACGCCTTCGGGCGCGCAACTGAAGCGCGGCTAGCCGCCCGGGGTCATCCAGCCCCCGCAGATGGAAGGTCATGCCCCAGCTCAGACGCGAGGCCAGGTCACAGAGTGCCACCGGCAACTGGCGCGGCGGCGCCTCGGCGGCGATCACCAGGCGCTTTCCGGCATCCCTCAGGCGGTTGAAGGCGTGGAACAGCGCCTCTTCCCAGCGCTTGCGCCCCACCACACGGTCGAGGTCATCGATCGCTACCAGATCCAGGCGCTCGATCTCCTCGAGCATCAGCGGCGGGAAATGGCCGAGCTCGGCCAGGGGCAGGTAGAGAGCCCGACAGTCGCGGTCGGAGGCGGCATGGCAGGCGGCCTGCAGCAAGTGACTGCGGCCGGTGCCACATGCTCCCCATACATACAGGAAAGGCTCGCCGCCTTCATCAAACTGGTGCATGAGCCGGTCGACCAGGGCTGCATTAGGCCCGGGGTGAAAATTGGCGAAGGTAGCGTCGTCGCGCAGCCCCACGCCCAGCGGCAACTGCGCGGGTGCTCGGCTCATGGCGACTCCTCGTCGTGGGTGCGTTGACGGCGTGCGTCATATAGAGAGCTGCTTTTATAGTGCTTATGCAAATAACGCAATACCACCATCACCACCGCGGCCATCGGCAGCGCCAGCAGCACGCCGGTGAAACCGAATAGCTGCCCACCGGCCAGCACGGCGAAGATCACGGCCACCGGATGCAGACCGATCTTGTTGCCCAGCAGCTTGGGCTGGAGCACCACGCTCTCGACCAGTTGACCGAAGCCGAACACCACCGCGACGCCAAGCAGGATCCACCAGTCACCGGTCTGGAAGAACGCCACCACCCCCGCCACGGAGATGCCCACGATCACCCCCAGATAGGGCACGATGCTGGCCAGGCCGGCAAGCATGCCGATCAGCAGGCCAAAGCGCACGTCCAGCAAGGTGAGCCCCACCGCATAGATCACCCCCAGGCAGAGCATGACGATCAATTGGCCGCGCAGGAAGGCCGACAGCACCTCGTCGCATTCGCCGGCCAGATGTACTGCGGCTGGCTCCCAGCTACGCGGCAGCGAGCCGCGCAGCTGGGCGACCAAGATGTCCCAGTCCAGCAGCAGGTAAAAAGTGACCACCGGGATCAGCGCCAGGTTGCCGATCCAGGCAACCAGCGCCAGGCCGGAGCGCGAGGCCCGGGCCAGCAGGCTGGCCGCGAAGGTGCCGGTCTCCTTCCAGTTGTCGACGATCGCCTGGCGCATCTGGTCGATGTCAGTGGAGAGGTCCATGCCGGTCAGTGACTGGATGCGCGGCACCACCGTCTGCTGCAGCCAGTTGAGCACCGCCGGCAGCGATTCGATCAACTGACCGAGCTGTCGGCCGAGTATCGGCACCACCAGCAGCAGGGTGACCACGATGACAAGCAAAAGCAACAGGAAGACCAGCGATACCGCCAAGCGCCGCGAGAGGCCAAGGGCCTCGAGACGATCGGTCAAGGGATCGCCCAGGTAGGCAAGTATCATGCTGACGAAAAAGGGCGTCAGCACCGGCTCGATACTGGCCAGGAACCAAAGCCCCAGCGCCGCCACCGCGGCCGCCACCCACCACTGCCTGTGCATCGTTGCCTCCGTGTTTCGCTAAGCTGGCAGGCTGCCAGCCGCGTGCCGTGATGCTACAATTCTTACTTCAATCTGGCACTTGCGCATCGTCCGGCGACCGGCCTCGCGAGCGCCCACCTCTTACAGGAAGCGACATGACGGATTCCACTCCCCGCCCGAGCGGGGCATCGCTCAGTTACAAGGACGCCGGCGTCGACATCGATGCCGGTAATGCCCTGGTCGACCGTATCAAGGGCGTGGCCGAACACACCACCCGCCCGGAAGTGATGGCCGGCGTGGGCGGCTTTGGCGCGCTGTGCGAGCTGCCGACCGGCTACCGGGAGCCGGTGCTGGTCTCCGCCACCGACGGCGTCGGCACCAAGCTGCGCCTGGCCATGGAGCTTGGTCGCCACGACACCATCGGCATCGACCTGGTGGCGATGTGTGTCAACGATTTGGTGGTGGCTGGCGCTGAGCCGTTGTTCTTCCTCGACTACTATGCCACGGGCAAGCTCGAGGTGGATATCGCTGCCGATGTGGTGAGCGGTATCGGCCACGGCTGCGAGCAGGCCGGCTGTGCCCTGGTAGGTGGCGAGACCGCCGAGATGCCCGGCATGTACCAGGGCAGCGACTACGACCTCGCCGGCTTCTGTGTCGGCGTAGTGGAAAAGTCCGAGATCCTCGACGGCAAGCAGCTCGGCGAGGGCGACGTGCTGCTCGGCCTGGCCTCCTCCGGCCCCCATTCCAACGGCTATTCACTGATCCGC
>Ga0114983_1000742_pt1 | contig 13435 bp, 13 predicted proteins | sample Shrwel_input2_RT_FD_87182 | JGI IMG/M metagenome (GOLD analysis project Ga0114983, IMG submission 87182) | Subsurface microbial communities from deep shales in Ohio, USA - Utica-3 well 1 S input2 RT | ecosystem: Environmental > Aquatic > Deep subsurface > Shale gas/oil reservoir > Produced... | reverse complement strand
CGGCCAGCAGGTCATGCAGCTGCCTTTCGAAATCGCCAATGACGAAGGCCTGATCGGCGCCATAGGTGCTGACCACGCCTTCCGGTCCGGCACGGCGGCCATCCCAGATCTCGCGCGTGGCGTCGCGGGCACGGACGAACATCAGGAAGGCGCCTTCCTTGCGGCCCGGCACCAGCACCAGCATCGAGTCCGGCTCGTTGAACCCGGACAGATAGAGAAAATCGGAATCCTGACGGAAGCGGTAATGGGCGTCGCGATTGCGGATCACTTCGCGCGACGACGGAATGATCGCGACGCTGTCCGGACCGATCGCCGCCAGCAGGCGGGCGCGGCGGGCCGCATATTCGGCGAGTTCGGCAGAGGTCGGAGCGGGCATGGCGGGAATCAGTGAATGGTCGGCGAGGCACCCGGCGCACCGTGGCGCGGGTGCAGTTCCATGAACACCAACTGGGCGCCGACGCGGATGTACTCGATCAGTTCGGCGTAGGCGTTTTCCTCGCCTTCGTCGTCATCACCGGAATCCAGCGACGAGCGCGTGAACTCGGTGAAGTCCTTGACGATCTCGCGCACCTCTTCGCTGCAGTCGCGCAGATTCAGCTTGATGCGACCCGCCAGCCCGTACAGGAAACCTTCGCACCAGGCGCCGAGCGCAGCAGCACGATCGGCAAGGCTGGCATCGTCATCCGGCAACATCGGTGCGAAGGCGGACTGCAGGTCGGTCAGTGCACCGATGGTCTCGTCGCGCAGTTGCGACAGCGCTTCGCGGTCATCGGCCGTTGGACTGCCTTCGGCATCGTCGAGCAGCGCCAACGGATCGACTTCATCCGGCTTCTGGCGGCACAGCGCCCCGCAGAGACTGCCGTGATAGGAAGCGGCCTCGTCGTCGTAACCGACGCGGGCCATCAGCGCCACTAGCGCCGGGTAATCGATGAGCTTGGTCATAGCCGGATTATATGTCGCGAGCGTGCGCTGGCCCGTTGCAGGGCTGCTGATCCAGAACAGCAAAATCAAAGTTTCAACGCAAAGGCGCAAAGAACGGCAAAGAGGAGAACATCGAAGGCACTACGCGAAAAACAGCCGCTGTTTCAATCTCGAGTTTTGTCTTGAGCTTTGCCTTTGCGTCCTTTCTTTTCCCTTTGCGCCTTTGCGTTTAACTTTTGACGTTCCGCAAGCTGCCCCGACTCAGCGCACCGCTCGCTTCAGCGCTTCGCGGATGATCTGGTCGGTGCTCATGTCGGGCTTGTGCACGGCATCGGTCAGCTTCTGCGCTTCGACCGGCTTGTAACCCAGCGATTCCAGTGCGGCACGCGCTTCGGCCAGCGGGCTGGCCGCAATCGTGATGCCGGCCGAGGTCAGGGCGCCGACATCGCCTGGGCCACCGGCGCCCGCCTTGTCGCGCAGTTCGATGACGATGCGCTCGGCGGTCTTCTTGCCGATGCCCGGCAGCTTGACCAGCCGCCCGGTCTCGGCCGCGCGTACCGCAGCCCAGAAATCCTCGACCCCGATGCCGGACAGGATCGCCAGCGCCAGCTTCGGACCAATGCCGGTGATCTTGATGATCTCGCGGAACAGCGCCTTTTCCTGCGCCGTCGCGAAACCGAACAGCAGGTGGGCGTCCTCGCGAATCACCAGGTGCGTCTGCAGCACGATGGCCGTGCCGACCGCCGGCAGCTTGAAGAACGTCGACATCGGCGCCTCGACCTCGTAGCCGACACCGCCGACATCGAGCAGCAGGAACGGTGGCTGCTTGGCGATCAGGGTGCCGCTGAGTCTTCCGATCATGGGTCAGGCCTTCAACGCGGGAATGAGGTTCGGGGTTTGGCAACCGTGGCATTGCCCCAGGCGCCGCGCAGCGCTTCGCCAGTCTTGATCACGGTGCCGCGAACATGCGCGTGGCAGAGCGCAACGGCGAGTGCATCGGAAGCATCGGTGGGCGCGGTTTCCGGCAAGTTCAGCAGGATGCGGATCATGTGCTGCACCTGCTGCTTTTCGGCGCGGCCGCTGCCGACCACGGCCGACTTGATCTGCGACGGCGCGTACTCGGCAACCGTGAGTCCAGCCGCCGCCAGTGCACAGATCGCAGCACCGCGCGCCTGCCCGAGGATCAAGGCACTCGCGACATTGCGATTGACGAACACTTCTTCAATCGCCGACTCCTGCGGCGCGTACTGACGCACCACCTCGCCGATCTCGGTGAAGATCCGCAGCAGCCGGGTCGGCAGTTCGCCCTTGTCGAGATGGATGCGGCCGTGATCGACGCAGCGCGAGCGGTTGCCGGCGTGTTCGACCACGCCCCAGCCGGTGATCCGCGAACCGGGGTCGATGCCGAGGATGCGGACCGGGGCGCTGGCCGCCACCTTCAGGCCGGAAGATCGGCGTTGTGGTGCACGTCCTGGACGTCGTCGAGTTCTTCCAAACGCGCGATCAGCTTGGCCATCTGCGCAGCAGCTTCGCCATCGAGCGCGGTGCGGGTCGCTGGTCGCATCACGACATCGGCGTCGATCGGCACCAGCCCGGCCGCTTCCAGCGCGCCCTTGACGGCGAGATAGGCGTCCGGCGTGGTCAGCACGTCGACAAAGCCGTCCTCGTTGAGCACGTCGTCGGCGCCATTTTCAAGCGCGATTTCCATGATCCGGTCTTCGAGGGCCGCGTTGTCGCGGATGTCGAAAATGATCTCGCCGGTCTTGGTGAACTGGAACGCCACCGAACCCGAGGTGCCCATGTTGCCGCCGTTGCGGCTGAACGCGGCACGCACATCGGCAACAGTACGGGTGGCGTTGTCGGTCATGCAGTCGACCATCACCGCGACCCCGCCGGGGCCGTAGCCTTCGTAACGGATCTCGACGACCTGCTCGGTCGCCCCTTCGCCAGTGCCGCGCTTCAGGGCACGTTCGACGGTGTCCTTGGTCATGTTCGCGGTCAGCGCCTTGTCGATGGCCAGGCGCAGCCGCGGATTCGCGTTCGGGTCACCACCACCGGTGCGCGCGGCGATGGTGATTTCGCGAATGAACTTGGTGAACTTCTTCGCTTTCTGCGCGTCGGCCGCGTTCTTGCGACCTTCGATGCTCGGTCCGCGTCCCATGATTACTTCTTCTTGTTGGCCGAGTGGATGGCGTGGCCATCCACGGCGAGTGCGGCTTCGTGGAAGGTTTCCGACAAGGTCGGATGGCCGTGCATGGTCAGCTGGATGTCCTGCGTGGTCGCTGCGAACTCCAGCGCCAGCACCGCTTCGGCGCACAGCTCTGAGACATACGGACCGATCATGTGGACGCCGAGCACGCGGTCGGTCTTGGCATCGGAGACGAACTTGACCTGGCCGGCGATCGATTCGATGGCCCGCGCACGGCCGTTGGCGGCGAACGGGCTGGAGCCGACCTTGACCTCATGACCAGCGGCCTTGGCCTGCTCCTCGCTCATGCCGACCCAGGCGATTTCCGGGTTGGTGTAAATCACCGACGGAATGGCCTGGTAGTTCACTTCCGACTTTTCGCCATGCAGCTGCTCGACCAGCACCACGCCTTCCTCGATCGCCTTGTGCGCCAGCATCACGCCTCCGGTGACGTCGCCGACGGCGTAGATACCAGGGGCGGAGGTCTTGTAGTGCTTGTCGATCTTGACGAAGCCACGTTCGTCGAGCGCCACACCGGCAGCGTCGGCACCGAGGTTGTCGGTGTACGGACGACGGCCGACAGCGACGATCAGCTTGTCAAAGGTTTCCGTCTTCGATTCGCCGCCCTGCTCGTAGGTCACCGTCACGTCCTTGTCGGACTTGGCCACCGCAGTGACCTTGGCGCCGAGACGGATGTCGAGGCCCTGCTTGGTGAACTGGCGCAGCGCTTCCTTGGAAATCGCAGCGTCGACCATCGGCAGGAAGCCCGGCAGCGCTTCGAGGATCGTGGTCTTCGCACCAAGGCGCGACCACACCGAACCGAGTTCCACACCGATCACGCCGGCGCCGATGATGCCGAGCCGACCTGGCACGGCGGCGAAATCAAGCGCGCCCCAGCTGTCGACGATCTTGTCGCCGTCGAACGGCGCGATCTTCTTCAGCTCCACCGGTGCCGAACCGGTGGCGATGATGATGTGCTTGGCCGTGTAGGTTTCGGTCTTGCCGTCATGTGCGGTGTACAGCACCTGACCGTTGCCGAGCAGCTTGCCGAAGCCGAACAGGCCAGTGACCTTGTTGGCCTGGAACAGAAGCTTGACGCCGCCCGAGTTGGCCTTGGACACGGCCATCTTGCGTTCCTGCATCTTGGCGATATCCATGGTCGGCGTCGAAACGCCGATGCCATGGACCGCGAACTCGTGACCGGCCTTGTGGAACAGCTCGGACGATTCGAGCAACGCCTTCGACGGGATGCAGCCGGCATTGAGACAGGTACCGCCAAAGCTCGGGCTGCTGTCGCGATTCAGCCAGCCGTCGATGCACAGCGCCTTCATTCCCAGCTGCGCAGCACGAATCGCTGCCGGGTAGCCACCGGGGCCGCCACCGATGACGATGACGTCGAAGGACTTGTCGGGTGCAGGGCTTGGGGTGTCGCTCATGATCGCGTGCGGCTCCGTGGGGGGCGGTTCGGACAGCAGCGCAGGCCCTTTCGCCAAGTCGGCGCTGCGCCTGTCGCGGGGCCACTACTTTAACGCAAGGGCAAAGACTTCCGGCGCTGGGCGAGCCGAAAGTCTTGTCCCTTCGCCCGGCGATCCGCCGTCAGATGGCGATGCTTTCCTCGAGTTCGCTAGCACCGGCCAGAAGGCAGGAAAACAGGCCGCGAAGATGCGCCTGGACCTGCTCGATCGGTGCACGCGGCTCGCCGATCAGCCATTCGGTCATCAGCTCGCGAGTGGCGCCGACCATTCCGATGCAGGCTCGCGTGTAGTCGCGGTCAGGAAGCTCGCCGCTGGCGACCAGTTCCCGCGTGAAGCCGCTCAACAACGCGGCGAACTCGTGGATCGCGGCGCGCCGGCGGTCGAACATTTCAGCGCTGACGCCGATCACTTCGACGCAAAGAATGCGCGTACGCCGGGGATCCTGCGTGCAGGAATCGACGAAGGCGCGCAGCGTCGCTTCCATGCGCTGCCGCGGCGGTGCCGTGTTGTGCATCAACGACTCGGCGATCACGCGCCGGGTGTCGAGCGTGATCCGGTCATACAGCGCAGCCAGCACGGCTTCCCGGGTTTCGAAATGCTCGTAGAAGTGCCGTGTGGTGACCCGCGCCGTCGAACACAGCAACTCGATCGGCGTTCGTGAAAAGCCGCGTTCTGCAAACAGCGTGAGTGCGGCCTCCAACAGGCGCAACCGTCGTTCGGCTGCCAACTGTTCGGACGTGCGGCCTGCATAGCCGCGGCGCTTCGGAGGAATACGGAAGCCAGAGCCGGACGAAAAAAAGCCTCCGGCCGAATTTGACGGATCAATGGTCGACATGTCGCTTTTCCCCAAGGTATCGCAGGGGTCATAGCCCCGGCTGAAATGAAATGTGTACAGCTAATTTGGCAATGTGAACATCTGTTTTAGCAGGTCAGTAGTAATTCTGCACGGATTGACAAACGACAAGACGCCTTCGCAAAAACGCTGACGCCAGCAAATCCGGGCTTCCCGGCTGCCCCGATACTGTCTTCCGGCCATCAAATTTTCCAACGCTGAAACGCTTCGTTCGCGAGCGGATGCGCTGGAAAATCGAATGGCCTGCTGTATTCCGCCGAGGCGCAGTCGCAGTCGGCGGAACACGATCACCGATCCACGAGGCTGCGGGTCAGTAACTTCTGCTTCAGCGACCCTTGAACCGGGCTGGCCGGCGTTCGACGAACGAAGCCACGCCTTCCTTGACGTCATCGCTGTCCATGAGCGGCGCGAGATCGCGCACAAGGCGGTCAACCGCCGCCTGATCCCCGTGTTCGATGGCGATCCGGGAAGACTTCAGGCTGGCGTAGACCCCGAGTGGCGCCTGCGCGGCAACGCGTTCGGCGATGGCAAGACCGCGTTCAAACTGCTGGCCAGCCGGCACCACTTCCTGCACCAGGCCGATCCGCAGCGCCTCGGCAGCGTTGAATTCATCACCGGTCAGCAGGTACTTCTGGGCATTGCCCCAGCCGAACTCCTGCACCATCCGCACGGTTGCGCCACCAACGGCATAGATGCCGCGCTTGACTTCGATCTGCCCGAATCGGCAGTCGTCAGCAGCGACGCGGATATCCGCCGCAAGCGCCAGTTCGATCGCCACCGTGAAGCAGATGCCGTGCATCGCGAAGATGATTGGCTTCGTGACGCGCTTCTCCGGAATCAGGCCGAACGGATCCCGTTCATGGTCGGCAAGTTCCGGCCAGGCACCGGAAGCGAAGGCCGGCGTCCATTGCGTCAGTTCAAGGCCGGCGGTGAACGCCTTGCCATTGGCGTAGACCAGTGCGCAGCGCAGTTCTGGATCACTGTCGAGCAGCCCGTAGGCCGCAGCGAGCTGGTGGTGCATCTCCAGGTCGAACGCGTTGTATTTCTCCGGACGGTTGAATCCGATCAGCAGCACGTGGCCGCGGCGTTCAGTCAGGATCTTCGGTGCAGTTGCAGCGTCGGCGGTCATGGCGGCTCCTCGAGGGTTGTGGCTTTGTGAACAGTCGTACGATTCTGCCACCCACCCCGTTGCCGCGATACCGACGTCAGGCTTCGACGTCGAGTTCCTGTTCGACGATCGCACCGTCCAGCCACCACCAGCCGCGCAGCTGCAGCACGCCCTTGATCGCCAGCGAAGCGGTCAGGCGCAGCAGTTCGGGATGGTCGGCGAAGTCCTCGGCCAGTGGCGGATTCGGCAGCTCCGGGCGATGCCGGTACAGCGCCCAGACGCGCTTGCCGTGCTGGTGCAGCATCGCCTGCATGTCGGCCACCGAAGCGCCCTCGTTGATCGGCATCCAGCCATTCGGCGTGCTGTCGGCGGCCTGATCGGCAACGACGGCGCTGAGGAACGGGGTCGTGGCGATCTGCGCCTCGTGCAGCAAGCGGATCGCGAAACGGCGCGGGATCAGGATCGGGATCGACGGAGTCGGCATCGGTGCGTTCTGTGCGGAAAGGCCGCGCGTGCGGCGGGTAGCTTCAAGCGTTACCGCAAACGCGGCAACGGGGATCGCGGGCCATTTTCAGTCGCCGCCATGACAGTGTGAGCGCATCCCAGAGATGCAGGCGCGCAGCGTCTTCACCGATGCCCAGCAGCAGCTGCAACGCGAGCAATGCCTGCATCGCACCGATCACGCCGACAACCGGACCGAGGATGCCGGCTTCCTCGCAGGTTTCCGCCGCGTCCCCGCCCTCGCCGAACAGGCAGGCGTAGCAAGGGCCGCCCGGCCGGAACACGGCGATCTGACCTTCGAAGCGGATTGCGGCGCCAGACACCAGCGGTTTGCGCGCCGCGACACAGGCCCGGTTGATCGCGAAACGGGACGGAAAGTTGTCGGTGCAGTCGAGCACGACATCGGCGGCGTTCACGGCGGCCAGCAGCGCGGCGTCATCCAGCGGACCCGGGCGGGCTTCGACCTCGCAGTCCGGATTCAGCGCCCGAAGATTGTCGGTGGCGGCATCGAGCTTGGATCTGCCGAGATCCGCGCTGCGATAGATGATCTGGCGCTGCAGGTTCGAACGCTCGACATGATCGCGGTCACTGAGGATGAGCCGTCCGATCCCGGCGCCCGCGAGATAAAGGCTGGCCGGAGCGCCCAGCCCGCCGATGCCGACAACCAGCGCCGTCGAATCGCGCAACAGGTGCTGCCCGTTGACGCCGACCTCGCGCAAGATCACCTGCCGGCTGTAGCGCGCAAGGTCGGTCACCGCCAATTGCCGCCGGTGACTCGGACATTGCCGCCGAAATCACGGCGGCTTTCGATCGCCGCAAAGCCAGCCGCGTCGAGCAGGCGCTGCACGGCGTCCCCCTGATCGTGGCCGTGCTCCAGCAGCAACCAGCCGCCTGCCGCCAGATATCGCGGTGCATCGCGGACGATCTCGCGAAGCGCATCGAGCCCGTCGACTCCAGCAGTCAATGCCAGGCGCGGTTCGTAACGCAGCGCGGCCAGATGGGCATCGCCTTCGGCAATGTACGGCGGGTTGCTGACGATCAGATCAAACGGACCGTCATCCGGCGCCAGCGCCTGGAACCAGGCACCGCGACGGAAATCGACTGTGCCGATGTCGTGCCTGCGCGCGTTTTCGCGAGCGACGTCGAGCGCTGCATCGGACAGATCGGTCGCCAGCAGCCGCGCGGCGCTGCGCTCTGCCGCCAGTGCCAGCGCAATCGCCCCGCTGCCGGTGCCGAGATCGAGCACCCGGCTGGCGCGGTCGACCGGCAGCAGCGCCAGCGCCCACTCGACCAGCGTTTCGGTGTCCGGCCGCGGAATCAGCACGGCGGTGTCGACGGCCAGATCGAGCGTCCAGAAACCCTGTCGGCCAACGATGTAGGCAACCGGCTCGCCATTCCTGCGGCGCTCGATCCAGCTGGCGAAGCGCAGCACGGTGGCCGCTTCGAGCGCGTCGTCGTGACGCAGCCGAAACTGCGAACGCTCGCTGCCGAGCAATTCGGCCAGCAGTGTCTCGGCATCGGCGCGCGGGCTATCGGAATGGGCTGCCAGCTCGGTGGCCGCCCATGCCAGCCAGTCGGCGACGACACCGGGTGCCAGCCCTTCCGGCGCCTGCACCGGGCGCGGCTGCGTATCGGACGGCAGCACCGGCGGCAGTGAAGCACTCATCCCTGATCGCCGAGGCTGGCCATCAGCTCGGCCTGATGCTCGGCCAGCAGCGGCTTGATCACGCCATCCAGTTCACCGGCAATGACCCGATCGAGCTGATACAGCGTCAGGTTGATGCGGTGATCGGTGACTCGACCCTGCGGAAAGTTGTAGGTGCGGATGCGTTCGGAGCGGTCACCGCTGCCGACCAGTTTCTTGCGAGTCGCTGCGGTATCAGCTTCCTGCCGGCTGCGCTCGGCATCGAGCAGCCGCGACGCCAGCAGGCTCATCGCCTTTGCGCGGTTCTTGTGCTGGCTGCGCTCTTCCTGGCATTCGACGACGACACCACTCGGCAAGTGGGTGATGCGGATTGCCGACTCGGTCTTGTTGACGTGCTGGCCGCCGGCGCCCGATGAGCGATAAGTATCGATCTTCAGGTCTGCCAGATTGATGTCGATCGCCTGCGTCTCCTCGATTTCCGGCAGCACCGCAACGGTCGCTGCCGAGGTGTGGATGCGCCCCTGCGCCTCGGTTTCCGGCACCCGCTGCACGCGGTGCGCGCCGCTTTCGAACTTCAGTCGCGAATAGGCGCCGAAGCCGGCAATGCGGGAAATGATTTCCTTGTAGCCGCCGTGCTCGCCTTCGTTCTCGGACAGCACTTCAAGTGCCCAGCCCTGTGCTTCGCTGTACTTCTGATACATCCGGAACAGGTCACCAGCGAATATCGCGGCCTCGTCGCCACCGGTCCCGGCACGGATTTCGAGAAAGACATTGCTGTTGTCGAGCGGATCCTTGGGCACCAGGAAAGCTTCCAGCTCGACCTGCAGCCCGTCGCGCTTGACCAGCAGCGCCGGCAGTTCGGCTTCGGCCAGAGCCCGCATCTCCGGATCGCGATCGGCCTTCAGCACTTCCAGGCTGTCGATCTCGTCGAGCGCGGCCCGATAGGCCTCGTAGGCTTCGACGACGGATCCAAGCGCGGCGTATTCCTGAGACAGGCGGCGGAACTTGTCGGAGTCGCCAAGCACTTCCGGCGACGACAGCTCGCCGGCGAGGTCGGCGCGTCGCTCGGCCAGCGCTTCGATCTTGCGCAGCAAGCTGGGTTTCATCGGCAGGTACGGCGAAAAGGCGTGAGGGAGCGCGAAGACGGCACAGCACAGCGATCGGCGCTCGCTAAGGTCGCAGGACCTCGCCGGTCACGACGGCGCACATCACAGGCCTTCGGCCGGCAGCGCGAACAGCTTTTCAGCGGCGTCCATCAACTGCGACTGCTCGACAGCATCCGCCGAGCGCAGCGCCTTGCTCGGCGCGTGCAGCAGCTTGTTGGTCAGCGTGTCGGCAACAAAGGCCATCACCGCTTCCGGCGACTCGCCGCTGGCAAGCTTGCGTGCAGCCTTCTCCAGCACCTCGTCCCGGCTCAGGCGGGCCTGGTCGCGAAGACGCCGGATGGTCACGCCGGCATCGCGGCTTTCCAGCCACTTCTCGAAGTTCAGCGCCTGATCTTCAACCAGCGCCTCGGCCTGCTTCGCAGCATTTTCGCGCTGCTTCATATTGCCGGCGATCACCGCTTTCAGATCGTCCAGCGTGTACAGGTAGACATCCTCAAGGCCGGAGATGGCCGGATCCAGATCTCGCGGAATCGCCAGATCGATCATCAGCACCGGCTTGCGCCGCCGCCGCCCGATCGCCTTGGCCACCGGTTCCCGACCGAGAATGAAACCCCGCGCCGCGGTGCACGAAATCACCACGTCGGATTCCGGCAGATGGGTGGCGATCTCGTTGAGGCCGATCGCGTAACCACCCAGCGTATTGGCCAGCAACTGCGCCTTCTCGAGACTGCGATTGGCCACCACGATGCGGCCGACACCATGCGTCTTCAGATGACGCGCCAGCAGCTGGATCGTTTCGCCGGCACCGATCAGCAGCACCGACTGATCGCGAAGGTCCGTGAAGATGTGGTTGGCCATCTGCACGGCGGCATAGGCGATCGACACCGGATGCGCGCCGATCTCGGTTTCGCTGCGCACCAGCTTGGCGACCGAGAACGAATGCTGGAACAGCCGCGACAGCACCGGCCCGAGCGCCTTGACGCCCTGCGCCTGCGCAAACGCGGTCTTCATCTGACCGAGAATCTGCGGCTCGCCGAGGACCATCGAATCCAGCCCGGACGCGACCCGCAGCGAATGCCGAACGGTGCCGCGATCGCGCAGCACATAAGCATGTTTCTCGACCGTGCCGGCCGGCGCCTGACGTTCGCGCTGCCACCAGTCGAGCAATCGGGATTCATCTTCAGGCGCCGCCACCGCGAAGATGTCGGTGCGGTTGCAGGTCGACAGGATCGCCGCTTCGGTAACCCCCGACAAAGCGCGCAGCCGGGTCAACGCATCGGGAATCTCGGACGCGGTGAACGCCAGCCGCTCGCGCGTTTCGACGGGCGCCGAGTGGTGACTGAGTCCGAGTGTCAATAAGGCCATTGCGATACCGCTGTCACGTTTTGTGGATTTTCTGCCAAGCACGCCATATCCACAAGCGTGAACCCGACGATTGTTGCTCGCCGCTGCCGGTGCGACCGGTATCGAGGCCGTTACAATGCAGCATCGCAATCCACAGGCCGAATCCCTTCGTGCACGCCTCCCGTTCCACGATGCATCTTCCGCTGGGCTTCACGCTGTCAGTGATGGGGGGCTGCCTGATTGGGACAGCGGCGATGGCTGCCGCCCCTGCTGCTCCGGCGAGCCCGCCGGTAAGGATGGCTTCGCGTGAAGCGCAGGCGCAGTACCACATCATGGCCGGCGAACTGGCTGCGGGTCGCGAGCAGCCACAACTGGCCGCCGAAGAGTTCCTGCAGGCGCTTGAATACGTGCCGGACGCCGTGCTCGCCGGCCGGGCAACGATGCTGGCGCTGGGCGCCGACAACGCCACGCTGGCTCTGGCGACCGCGCGCAAGTGGATCAAGCTTGACAGCACCAGCCTCGAAGCACGGGAAGTCATCACCCGCCTCGCGCTTCGGGCCGGTTACAGCGAAGAGGCCTATGAGCAGGGTCTTGCCATCATCCAGGACCACCCGGGCGGGCCTAGCGATGGCTTTCGTCATGTGTCGTCGCTGCTGGCACAGGAAACCGAAAACGGTGCAGCCGCGGTAGCGCTGATGGAGCGACTGGTCGCCGGCCAGCCCAAGCGTGCCGGGGCCTGGCACGCGCTGGGCCTGCTGGCGCTGCGTTTCAATGATGTCGATCGCGCTGAACGCGCTGCACGTGAAGCGCTGCGTCTGGATCCGAAATCGAAGGAAGCACCGCTGCTGCTGGCCGGCGTGCTGGTCCGCAAGGGCGATCTTGGCGCCGCTGACCAGATCCTCGAGGCGCAGGCGCGCAACAACCCGATCGAAGCCGATGTGCGCATCGGCTATGCACGGCTGCTGATCGAGTCTGCCCACACGGCACCCGCCCGGCTGCAGCTCGACAAGGTCGTGCGGCTGGAACCGGACAACGCCGACGCGATCTTCATGCTGGGTCTGCTCGACCTCAACGAAAACCGCATTGCCGAAGCCGAACGGCGCTTCCGCAGCCTGAGCCAGGGTCGTGATCGCGCGGTCGATGCCAGCTACTACCTCGGCCGTATCCATGAGCAACGCGGCGAACTGAGCAAGGCGCTCGACGAGTACGCACGCGTGACCAGCGGCCAGCAGGTCCTCGATGCCACCGTCCGGCGCGCCGACATGCTCGCCAAGCTGGGCCGTCTGCCGGATGCGCGCGCAACACTGGAACAGCTGCGCCGCCAGTATTCGCAACTCGCCCCCCGCTTCTATCTCGCCGAAGGCCAGTTGCTGATCAACGCCAACGATGTCGACGAAGCCCTGCTCGTCTACAACCGCGCGCTTGCCGAATTCCCGGCACGACCCGAACTGCTGTACGCGCGTTCGCTGGCCTACGAACGCAAAGGCAGCATCGCTGCTGCCGAAGCGGACCTGCGCGCCGTCCTTGCGGCCGAGCCCGCCGGTGCCCGGGCGCTGAACGCCCTCGGCTTCATGCTGACCGTGCATAGCCAGCGCCTCGACGAGGCGGAAACGCTGATCGCCAAGGCTTTGGCGCTGACGCCGGACGATCCCTCGGTGATCGACAGCATGGGCTGGCTGCGCTTCCGTCAGGGGCGTCCGAACGAGGCCGTATCGCTGCTTGCCAAGGCCTACGACGCCTTCCCGGACCCGGAAGTGGCGGCCCATTTCGGCGAAGCGCTCTGGGTGACTGGCGATCGTGCACGCGCCGAAGCGGTGTGGAATCGGGCGCTGGAAGCAGCGCCGGATCATCCGCTGCTGCTCGAAACGATCAAACGTCTGAAGCCATGATCGGCAGCCGACCGCTGCGGGCTACCCGCAGCCTCCTGGTGATCGTCGTCGTGCTGGTCAGTGCCTGCGGCATTGCACCGCGCAAGGAACTGAATACCGGCTTCTCCGAGCGCAACTGGGGGATCCGCCGATCGAATATCTCGGCCGTCCAGAACTTCGTGCTGAAAGGCCGTGTCGCGGAAGCCGGCATCGCCGGCGGGCGCGGCGATCTCGACTGGACGCAGAGCAGCGACCGCATGGACCTGCGCATCACCGGTCCTCTTGGCGTCGGCGCACTGGCGATCAGCGGCACGCCGGACAGCGTGGAGATCCGCAGCAAGGATGGCGTGATCACCACTGGCGCGCCGGAAAGCTACATGCAGCAACGACTCGGCTGGAGTCTGCCGCTGGCCAAGCTTCGCTACT
>Ga0114983_1000741_pt1 | contig 13443 bp, 18 predicted proteins | sample Shrwel_input2_RT_FD_87182 | JGI IMG/M metagenome (GOLD analysis project Ga0114983, IMG submission 87182) | Subsurface microbial communities from deep shales in Ohio, USA - Utica-3 well 1 S input2 RT | ecosystem: Environmental > Aquatic > Deep subsurface > Shale gas/oil reservoir > Produced... | reverse complement strand
CTCTGGATTGGATGGGAGAAAAGTTCAAAGTCACCTCCACTCATCACCAGATGATGATTCCTGCTCCTCACGGGCGTCTTGAAGGATTCGGAGAAGTGGAAGACTGCATCGACAAAACTCTTCTCTCGGCTGAAAGAAGGGTGCGCTCTGTTCTTCGTGACGACCAAGCTGAAATTGTCTTCTATCCGAAGACTAAGAGCCTGTGCTTCCAACCCCATCCTGAATATGGTGGGAAGGATGACACTCGAACACTGTTCTTCACTGTCCTGAAGGACGCATTTGGCATCTAACCCTCTTGGAGCCAATTCTTTCGAGAATTGGTTCTAAGCGATGGTAGATGCAATGACATCTCATTGTCCACAAAACAAATAAACGGGCTTAAAACCCCTTTTCTGTGCGAAAAAGGAGCATCCTATGTGTGGTATTATTGGAGCAGCTGGGCTGATTACAACGAAAGAGGAGAAGGCAGTCAAGGATATGCTCATCTTTGACGAAATACGCGGAGTTGATTCCGTGGGTCTCGCTGGAGTAAATCGCCATACGAAGAAAGTCACTATCGAAAAGTCTCTTCTGGCAGCCTATGACTTTGTCACCATTGGTAAAGTACAGCCTATCTTTTCACAAGTGTTGAAATGCCTTATAGGGCATAATAGAGCAGCAACGAAAGGAACTATTATCGAGGAAAACGCTCATCCGTTCCAGCATGGACACATCACTGGAGTGCATAACGGAACACTTACAGCCCAACATCTTCTGGCGGATTACAAGAAATTCGATGTTGATTCTTCCAACATCTACCACCATATGTCCATACACGGGGTAGAAGACACTTGGAAGAACCTTTGTGGGGCAGCTGCTCTTGTCTGGTATGACGAAAATGAAGACACCCTCAACATGCTGAGGAACGATAAGCGGCCTCTCTACTATATGCTTGACAAAGAAAAGAAGGTGGTGTTCTGGGCTTCTGAGCCTTTCTTCATTCATGCGGCATGTTGGAGAAACAAAATACCCTGCATGAAAGCTTGCGAAGTGAAAGAAAATGTTCTCTACTCGTGGAACTTGAGCAACGGCCTTAAACTCACTACCAAGAAGCTCACTCCTTGCTCGTACACCCCTCCTGTCCAGACAACGTACATCCACCAAGGTTGGCATAATTGGGAGAGGGCAACACGAAAAGCAGTGGGGAATCTTCGCACCTATCGGGAAGATGAATTCACCACTGTGAAGTTTCACAAAAGGGAAAGCACATATGGGAAGAATGTCGACTACTTCGGTGAGGTGATTGGAGAGGATATTGAAGCCCGTCACTTCGCATATGGCAACTCGGATGTCCCCCTTGGCGTTCCCCTTCGGGCAAAGATATTGTTCATTGGGCAAACGCCCGACAAGAAGACGTATTTCACTGTGGGTTCCATCATTCCCATCAATCAGAAGGAGGAAGAAGCCCCTAAGATTGAGCATAAGATAAGCTACCCGCATCACCCTTACCACTCCTGCGACTGGTGCGGGAAGTTCTATGAGAAGAATGAGAAAATCGCAATCATCTCGGAATACGATTCTGTTTGTTTGAAATGCCTGAAAGACAAAGACTTTGTCTCCCTGTATGACTCTAATATACCCTTTTAAGGAGGAATAACATGATATACATTGGCACCGACCCCGAACTGTTTGTGAAGGACAATGGGAAGTTCATCTCCGGCTACGGCCTCATTCCCGGGACTAAGGAAGCCCCTTTCCCTGTTGAGAAGGGGGCTGTACAGGTGGACGGTATGGCTCTTGAGTTTAACATTGAGCCGGCAGCTGATGAGGACACCTTCGTCAGCAACATTGAGCATGTATTCGCTCAGCTTCGTCGTATGGTGAAGGAGGAAATTGTCATTGAGCCTGTGGCCCATTTTGGCAAGGAATATATGGCTACTCAGCCTCCTGCCGCTCTTGAAATGGGCTGCGACCCCGACTACAATGGGTGGACTCAAGACATCAACCCTTCTCCTGATGGTAATCGAGACTTCCGCACTGCTGCTGGGCATGTTCATATCGGCTATATGGAGCACGATGTGAACGACTTCGGGGCTTTCCTTGCTTCGTGTCAGCTTGCACGGCAGCTGGATTTCTACCTCGGTCTGCCTTCTCTTCTGTTCGACAAGGACACCAAAAGGAGAGAACTCTACGGGAAGGCAGGGGCTTTTCGTGTTAAGCCTTACGGCATGGAATATCGCACTCTGTCCAATGCTTGGCTTAAAGAAGAGCGTCTGATGCGTTGGGTGTTCTCCGCTTCCCGACAAGCTGTTGTTGACTTGCTTGCAGGAAGAGACTTGGCTGAGGAAGAGGGAGACATCACCAACATCATCAACACTTCGGATGTAGATTCGGCAGTCGCTCTTATTAAGAAGTACAATCTGGGAGTGCCCCATGCTGTTGAAATTTAATAACGACCATGACGCTAATATGCGTCTGGCAGGAACTGTCGTAAGATATAATGGCGACCCCTTCTACATCCGGCATGTGGAAGATGGATTTGCTAATGGGTATGACATTCTGGATGAAGAAGGAGAAGATGCTCGCATCCACATTAGGGATGAGGGATGGGACTTTGCCTCTCCTCCTTTAGGTTATGTGAACACCCGAGTTGGGGTATCAATGTATGTGGCTCGCTGGCCCCATCGGAAGCAGAAGCAAGGATTGGTTCTTGACCGTCTGGACCTTCGTTCCAACTATGTAGGGATAAGTGCTCAACCCAATGTAAGAGACTTGGCAAAGACCATTATAGCCTACTACCCTACGGTGGAAGAATGCTTTGAGAAAGACCGTTCTCGAAGAAGAAGCATAGCCTTCCATAGGGAATTCGCTATTGGGGAGCGGAGTCTTTTCTATCGGACTATGCCTGTGGCAGATATTGATGAAGAAAAGTTTATTGTGGCAGACAACTTCTACGCTAACTACATCAAAGAGGTGGTGGGAGAAAAATGGTTGAAGTAACTATTGCCGATATGCTTGGCTTGGACCCTAAGGATGGGGACATTGGGCTTGAAATAGAATTGGAAGGTCGCAATCTCCCTCGCCATGTGACTGGATGGGAGGTACATATCGAGCCCTCTCTTCGTCCCATCGGGGGGCACGACCCTCGGGAATATGTGTTCCCATTTCCCGTCAGCTTAAGAGAGGTGCGTTATAAACTCCATATGTTGAAACACGACCTCAAGAACGCTGAAGTTGTCCTCTCTGACCGAACATCTGTTCATGTTCATATTAACGTACAAAAACTGACAGTGAGCCAATGGTTCAACTTTGTTATCCTCTACTTGCTCTATGAAGACTCTCTTCTGGAGTTTTGTGGAGACATTCGTAAAGGCAATCTCTTCTGCCTCTCTTCTTTTGACGCGGAAGGGCTCATCTTTAAATTGGAGAATCTTGCAAGAAGCATGAACTTCAATGCCTTGGATGACAACGACATCCGTTATGCAAGCATGAACATCAAGGCTACGCCTCAGTATGGTTCGATTGAATTCAGGGCTATGCGTGGTACTGATGATGTCGGATTGATTGAGCAGTGGGTGAACCTCCTTCTCTCTCTTCGGGAAAAAGCTTGCACTTTTGAAGACCCTCATGCCCTCCTGAAAGAAGCGTCTAAAGACGCAATAGCATTCACAAGGGAAGTGTTTCCCTTCGCTCTTGCCTACGAAGACTTTAACGCTTCGTTCAAAAGACAGCTTTATCGCTGCTACTCTATTGTCAATGGCATTGACTTTATGAACGCAGTGTTTATCGACGAACCTTTAATCGACATCTAGGAGATAAAAATGAAACTGTTTATTCTGCCTTACAAAATGGAGTCTACGTCCGCTAAAGCCCTTGCTACTGAATTGGGTGTTCTCCGCATTCGAGCTGAACGCAGCAAGTGGAAATGGACCCCCGATAAAATGGTGCTCAACTGGGGCTGCTCTACTCGTCCTAAGCACATCCCTGAGGATTGTCGTGTGTTTAACGACTTTGAGGCAGTGGCAATTGCTTCCAACAAGCTTCGTACTTTTGAAGTGTTTGAAGATGAAGAGTATGTCAATTTCCCCTCCTTCACTACCGACCGAGCCACGGCTCAGTTGTGGGCGGACAATGGTGGTTGTGTAGTCGTTCGTCACACTCTTGTTGGGTATGGCGGAAAGGGAATTGAATTGGTGGAGCCTCATGGCAAAGTTCCTGAGGCTCCTCTCTACACTGCTTACATCAAGAAAAAGCAGGAGTATCGTGTCCATGTCTTTAACGGGAGAATCATCGACATCACGAGGAAAGCCCTCAATCCCGAAATGAATATTAAGAATGTGGATTGGCGTATCCGCAACCATGAGAAGGGATTCATCTTTGTTCGGACTGACAAAGACGGAGCTGACGTAAATGACACCTGCCCCTTCCAAGTTCAGAATCAGGCTCTCCTCGCTGTTAAAGCTCTTGGGCTTGACTTCGGAGCAGTGGATGTTATCTACAACCAGCGGGCGAATATGGCTTACGTCTTGGAAGTGAACACTGCTCCGGGCATTATGGGCACTGCGCTTGAAGCATACGCTGGAGCAATTCGAAATTATATGCAGTAAAAATTGTCACATTCTCTCGTCTGTGACGTATATATAAATAGGGGGGATTTAATTCCCCCCTTAACTTCTAACATGGAGGAGGTATGAAACGAGGAGTATGCGTAGAAAAATTGCCTCACTCTTGTGGAACAGCTTCAGGTTTACAAGTGTTTTTACAAGAAGATGGCAGCTATGATGGCTACTGTTTCTCTTGTGGGAAATATGTCCCTGACCCCTATAAGGACAAACCTGAAGGCTACACTCCTGTAGTGGCTAAAAAGACGAAGGAAGAGATAGACGAAGAAATTAAACACATAATTAGTCTTCTCTCTCATCCTCTTCCTTCAAGAAAGCTGAGGAAAGAAACTCTTGAGCATTTCAATGTCAAAGTAGGTGTCTCACCTATGGATGGCTCTACTCCTGACATCGTATTCTTTCCTTACACGGATGAAGGAGGGCAGCTCACTGCTTATAAAGCACGAATCCTGAAAGACAAGAGAATGTGGGCTATAGGCTCTTTGAAAGGGGCTTCATTCTTCGGCTGGAAACAAGCTCTTACAGCTGGAGCAAAGACTCTGTACATCACCGAAGGTGAGATTGATGCAATGTCTTTGTATCAAATGCTCAGAGATAGCGTAGCAAACACTCAATACAAGCATCTCATTCCTGCTGTTGTGAGCCTTCCTTCAGGAGCAGGAAGTGTGCAGAAGGCTGTTCTCCAACATGCAAACAAGATTCGTCAGCTGTTTGAGAAGGTAGTGTACGTCCCTGACATGGACGAACCCGGTCAGAAAGCAGCAGAAGAGTTTGTTCGTATCTTCCCCGGAGGGCATGTTGCTGAGCTTCCGTGTAAGGATGTTAATGACTGTCTCCTCGAAGGGAAGGTAGCGGAGTGTCTGCAAGCCACCAAGTGGAAGACTGTAGTCCCAAAGAACACTCGTATCGTCAAGGGTTCTACCTTAAAAGAAAAAGCAAGAACTAAGCCCGAATACGGAAGGCCGTGGCCTTGGCTTGGTTTGACAAAAGCAACAAGAGGCCGAAGACTAGGAGAGACCTTCTACTTCGGGGCCGGCACTAAGATGGGAAAATCTGAGGTTGTCGACAGCATTGCCAAGCATTGCATCGTTGACGACGGACTCCCCACTCTGATAGCCAAGCCTGAACAGGCTAATGTCCGCACCTACCAAAATCTTGTTGGGAAGGCTGCTGGCAGAAGGTTTAATGACCCTAACATTCCCTTCGATGAGGAAGCCTACGACAGAGCTGAGCCTTTGATTGGCGATAAGGCATTGCTTATAGATGTCTACCAGTTTATGACGTGGGACACTCTCAAGGACGACATACGTTACGCTGTAGTAGGGGAGGGGGTGAAGGATGTCATTATTGACCCCATCACTTGCTTCACAAACACTATGAAGGTGGCTGATGCTAACGAGTTTCTCACTTGTATGACAGCAGAACTCTCAGCTATGGCTTTGCAACTTGGGTTCATCCCGTATTGCTTCTGCCATTTGAAAGCTCCACAAGGGAACAATGCTGTCCCACATGAACGTGGAGGGAAAGTGTTGTCCACTCAGTTTGCTGGCTCTCGTGCTATGATGCGGGTCTGCAATTATATGATTGGTATTGAGGGGAATAAAGACCCTGACCTTCCTGAAGAAGAGAGAAATATTCGTTCTCTCATCATCTTGGAAGACCGAGAGTTTGGGTGTTCGGACAGAATTCACCTTTACTGGAATAATAAAACAGGTTTATTTACCGAGGTGTAAATGGAACTTAAACGCTTCATCGACAACCCAATACAGATGAGGAAGCTGAGAGGCAAGATAGTCAATTGCTTTGGTGTACCTGCCGAAGATGTTGACGGTATTGTTTTCGAGACGCTTATTCGTGCTTCGCAATGGTGGGAGCCTACTAAGGGAGCTTCTTTCCACACTGCTGTGTTCACTACTCTTCCTTCTGTTGCGATAGACTATTTCCGTCGTAACAGGGGGCCGGTACACACTGACTATAACGACACTCTCCCTTACGAATTGTGTTCGTCATTGGAAAAGGAAGTCCACTTCCGAGACCTCTTGGTCAAAGTAGAACAGGAGATTGACAATGTAGAGAATCACCGAGACAGAGAGATTATTCGGGCTGTATTGCTCGATGGCACTCGTTATGACGAGTTTGGAATTCCTGCTAAAACAGCAAGAAAGATTGTGTCACGTTTCCGTAAGACCTAAGGGACAAATATAATGAGGAGATGTATTGGTGACTTAGAGGCTAACGGCCTTCTGGACACTGCCACAGTCGTTCATTGCGGAGTTTTTAAGGATATTGAAACGGATGAGGTGTTTCAGTTCCGTCCTCATCAAATACAGTCTATGCTTACATGGTTGAACAGTGAAGTCGACACTCTCATTATGCACAATGGCATTGACTTCGATATGCCTCTTCTTCGGAAGCTGCATTCATGGGAGTTTAAAGGGCGCCTTATTGACACGCTGGTGATGTCTAAGGTGCTTCAGCCTAAGCGTCCTGTTCCTTGGGATTGTCCTGTAAAGAATAAACCACATTCTGTAGAGACTTGGGGCTACCGTGTCGGCAGAGGGAAGCCGGAACACAATGACTGGGACACTTTCTCTGAGGCTATGCTCCATCGTTGTACTGAGGATGTGCATATCACGCATATGATTTACAATGCCCTTGTTGCTGAAATGGAGCATTATGGTGGGTGGACAGAGAAACCCTATCGCCCTATGGATATGGTGCACCAACTGTTCACTATCCTTGAGAAGCAAGAACGACATGGATGGCTCTTTGACAGAGCACATGCCGACAAATGTATCCAGCAGCTTACAAAGATGATTGACAAGATAGCGGAAAAGCTCCAGCCTATGCTTCCTCTCATCTGCGTAAGAGAAGAGAAAACAACGAAGACAGAGAAAAATCTGGACGCTCTTCGTGAGGCTTTTAATGCTGCTTTCCCAAGCGAAGGCTGTATGTTCACCTTCGTAGCTAAGCCTTTTAAGATGGACGGAAAGCTGAATAGCACTGTCCAAAAATGGCTGGCTACAACTGGACATCGTCCTACTATTAAAGGGCCATTCTCTCGTGTGTTGTTTCGTCCTGTTGATATTGAGAAGGCTGAAGAATTGAAAAATCTTCTTCTGTCTTTAGGATGGGAGCCGGCTCAATGGAACACAGATAAAGAAGGCAATCAAACTTCTCCTAAGCTCAGTAAGGACGACCCCTTTCACGGTATTAAGTCTGGTATTGGGAAGATGATTGCAAAGCGTGTTCAAGCTAAGCATCGCCGTTCCAATATAGAAGGGTGGATAGCTTTGATTCGTCCTGATGGCAGGATAAGTGCAAGAGTTAGTGGTCTCGCTAACACTTATAGGGCTACGCATGCTGGGATTGTGAATGTTCCCGGCTCTGAGGCTTTCTTCGGTAAGCAGATGAGGAAGTGCTTCACTTGCCCAGAAGGGAAAGTGATTGTTGGTACTGACTCCGCTGGTTGTCAGAACAGAATGCTGGCTGCTAGAGTGGGAGATGAGTTCTTCACTCGTACTCTCCTTGAAGGCAAGAAGAGCGACAAAACCTCTATTCACTTCGTCAACCAAGCTGCTATTAAGAAAGTAGCAGGGATTGATGTTAGCTACCATGAAAGCAAAACCCTCAACTACGCTGCCCTCTTTGGGGCTTCTCATGCCAAATTGGGGAGAACAGTGGGAGGGGGGAAAGAGCTTGGTGAAAAGATACAAGCAGCTATCTATGGTGTTGCCCCGGGGTTCCAAGCACTTGTTGACAACCTCAAAGAGGAATGGAAAGCTAATGCTAAAATGAGGAGGAACAAGTGGGGGAATATTGAGTATTATGATGGCTGGGTTCGAGGACTGGATGGGAGACCTGTGTTCATCGAAAGCGAACACGCTATCCTTGTTTATGTCCTCCAATCAGATGAAGCTATTATGATGTCTCTCGCCTATTGTAAGCTGTATGCTGATGCCACTAAGAAGTTTGGGCCTTTCGGTAAGAGGTGGGCGTTCCTCATCTTCATGCACGACGAAATTCAGTCAGAAGTGGACGAAGATATAGCTGAAGACTTTGCTAAGCTGGCAGAGAATGCAATTGTGTGGGCTGGAGAGTTCTACAAGATTGCTTGTCCCCATAAAGGGGAATCTGATATTGGCAAAAACTGGTATGAAACACATTAAAGGAGAAACTATTTATGGCAATTAACGCATCTACTGCACCTAAGTCTGGCGGAGTGAAACAGGAAATCCTTCCTATCGGAAGCCATATGGCTCGTTTGGTTCAGGTGGTTGACCTTGGTGTCCACCGCAACCACTTCGACCCTTCCAAAGCACCTAAGAGGCGCATCTCTCTCACTTACGAACTGTGCAATAAGTTTGTGAAGGATGCAGAAGGAAACGAAGACAAAGAGAAGCCTCGTTGGATTTCTCATGAGTTTGACCTCAACCATCTCACTTCCGACCTTGCCACTTCTACCAAGGTGGCTCGTGCTCTCGACCCTGCAAACACCCATCGTGGTGACTTCATCGCTATGTTGGGTAGCCCTTGCATGATTACGATTGTGCATAACCAGAAGAAAACTGGTGAGGTGTACGCTAAGATTGGCGTAGTGAGTTCGGCAATTGACGGTATTCCCTACCCTGCTCTTCGTAACGAGCCTACCGCTCTCGACCTTGAAGAACCCAACATGGAAGTGTTTATGAAGCTTCCTGAGTGGGTAAAGGAGAAGATTCAGGAGTCTCTCGACTTCAATGGCAGCCCCCTTCATTCTCTCCTCAAGGAACTTGATGATGCTGCCACAGCAGCAGGGGGAGGGGGAGCCTTCCCTTCGGAAGCAGGCGGCATGGATGATGTGCCCTTTTAATGGACAGAAAGCCCCTTTTAAGGCACGATAAATGAGAACATGGCCCGTAGGTTAGGAAGCTAGCTTACGGGCCTTAAATCGTATGGGAGAAAGAAAACTATGAGTATGAATCTTTATATTTTTGGAACCCAAGAGTGCAAGGTTATCGAGACAGGGGAACCGTTTACGCGGCATTCACAGTTCAAAACAATGCAGACACCTACAGAAGTTACGAGAAAGCTCCTTGCATCTGAAGATGTAGCTCAGGCTTACATTGATTGGGTGTTGAGCCGAGGAAAAGATGAACAGCTTCCGGTATACGCAGAAAACGACTACTTCAGGGATGGGGAGCCAATCGGCTATAAAACTGTTAATTGGGGTAAAGAGCATGTTGCAGATTTCAAAAGGTGGTTGACATGGATGGAGGAGCAAGGTTGGGATGTACACTTCGAGGAACTTTAACGCAACGCCACTGAAGGAGCAACGATGTCAAAAGAAGAAAAGAAGATAGCTGAAGTGATGGAGGTGGTGTATGCTTGACGTATTGATACTCTGCGTGGCTATTCTGTTCTGGGGCTATCTGTTTACAAAAGTGTAGGAGGAAAATGCAACCCTTAATTGATGCTGACATTCTTGTGTATGAAGTGGGAAGTGCTGCGGAATACGGATGGAAGAAGGGAGGAGTGCCTCCTTTCGAATATGTGGAGAGTTTCTTAGAGAAGGCAGTGAAGGATATATGTGCGGCTGTCTGGGCTACCGAAGAGCCAATCCTCTTCCTCTCTACTGACAAGAACTTTCGTTATGACGTAGCCAAGCTTAAACCGTACAAGGGAAACAGAAAACACGAAGCTCGCCCTTGGCATTACGAAAATATTCGAGCTTATATGATGGCGAGGTGGCACACACGCTTATGCGATGGGTATGAGGCTGATGATGGTCTTGGCATCACCCAGTATTCAAGACTGGAAGAAAGAGACACAATCATATGCTCAAGGGACAAAGACTTGAGAATGATACCCGGCTTCCACTACACTTGGAAACGTGGCTTACAACCCGAATGGGGGCCAGAATGGGTGGATGATTTCGGTTGGCTGTCTCTTTCGGAACGCACTGTGCAGCCTTCCAACCCTGAGAAGCCTCCATACAAAAAGTATAAGTGTAAAGGAGTGGGGAAGAAGTTTTTCTACGCTCAATGCCTTATGGGAGACATCACGGATAATATCCCCGGACTTCCCGGAGCTGCTGATTTGAAAGCTTATAAGCTACTAAATGATGCTAATTCTGAAGTTGAATGTCACAAAATCGTTTCTGATGCGTATATAAGTATATACGGAGAGGAAAAAGCTGCTGAGCAATTGAAAGAACAAGCTCAGTTGCTCTGGATTGTTCGAGAGTTCAATCCCGATGGCAGCTTGAAGATGTGGACACCACCAACTTAGGAGAATTATGCAGACGTGTATGACCCCAGCAAGGTTTCACTCTTTCATTAAAAGCGTTCTTAGGGGAGCCTCTATGAAGTGGCCCCCTATTAACGCTGTAAGAAAGAAAGCCAGAGTGCGTAGAGGATATTATTTATGTAATGGTTGTAAACAAGTAGTTCCCGCTTCTATCGTCGTTACATTGAAGAACGGAAAAACTAAGCGAGTGAAGAACGCTATAGTTGACCACATAGACCCTGTCATTCCTCCCTCTGGCTTCACTTCTTGGGATGAAGTGGTAGACCGTATGTTCGTAGACGAAGAAGGCTTACAGCTGCTGTGTAGAGCCTGTCATGAAGAGAAAACAAAGAGGGAGACAGATGAAAGAGTATCACAACGGCTATCCTCTGTTTAACGGGGATGAGGATGAATTTCGCCGCACTCGTAACAGAGGATTCATTCTCTTGAACATCGTAGAGGATATGACGGCTAAGGGGGCAGGAAAGGACGAAACATGGAAGGAGGTAGCTTCCTACTTGTCGAACATTCCTGAAAGAGAACATCATCTTATTATGTTGGCAGCTGAAGTAGCCGCTGCTCACAGAAACAAAGGACCGTGGCACTAATGAAATGTATTTTCTGTTACAAGAAGCTTTCTGAAGCTGAGATTCTGGCACACTCCCTTGGGCAAGACCGTTTTGCTTGCCCATACTGTCGCACAGTTCAGGAGAAGGAATTGGTGGACAGACCTTTTCGCTACTCTGTGGGAGACCGAAACAACTACCAAGCCCCGCATGTTAAAGCGGACTGGAGAGACTATTAATGGAATACACTTCTTCGACTGGGGTGGAGCTTAGCCGTGGCTCGGCAGAATCTGCTGGCCTTGACCTCTGCGCATCCCGTACAATTGTCCTCCCTAAGAACTCAGCGTGGTCAATCCCTACAGGCATTTCTGTAGCTATCCCCCACGACTGCTTCGGTCTCGTCACCCTTCGTAGCAAGTTTGGATTCCGTTATGGACTGTCTTGTCATGTAGGTATTATCGACAGCGACTACCGAGGGGAGATTATGGTGAATGTGTTTAACCACAATCCCCTTACTGAGGTGGTGATTCGTGAGGGGGAGCGGTTTGCTCAGATCACTATCGTCCCCTATCGGAAAGTAGAGCCTATTCTGGTAACTTCTCTTAACACTACAGAGCGAGGCTTTGGCGGCTTCGGAAGCACAGGAGAGTAAATGAGTAAAATTCTTTTTCTTGACATTGAAACAGCCCCTAACTTGGCGTATGTTTGGGGAGCTTGGAAGCAGAATATCGGATACAATCAGGTGGTAGAATCCACCTCTATGCTCTCATGGGCTGCTAAGTGGCTTGGGTCTCCCGAAGTGACTTATGCAGATGTGTTCAATCAGAGTGAAGAAGATGCAATACGCACTCTTTATTCTCTCCTTGACGAAGCAGAAGTTGTTGTCACCCATAACGGAAAAAGCTTCGACATCCCTGTCATTAACACCCGGGCTATGCTTCTTGGGTTTCGTCCTGCTTCTCCTTTTAGGCAGGTGGACACCTTCCTTGAAGCAAAGAAAAGATTTCGCTTTACGATGAACTCTCTTGCCTACCTTGCTGAGTTTTTGGATTGTACTCCTAAAGACCAGCATAAGGAGTTCCCGGGCTTTGAACTGTGGAAGGAGTGTATGAACGGCAATCCTGCTGCATGGAAAGAACTTGTTAAGTACAATGTACAGGATGTCATCACCCTTGAGGAAGTGTACCTTCGTATGCGTCCTTGGATGAGCACCCATCCCAATGTCAATTTGTACGAAGATACCTCTCGTCCTCGCTGCCCCAAATGTGGGGGAGAAGTGGTGAAGAGAGGTTATGCTTACACCCTCGTGAACACTTACCAACGCTATCGTTGCAAAGATTGTGGTGGATGGTGCAGGAGTCGTTTCACTGAGACGAACAAAGACCATCGTAAAAACATTCTTGCAGGAGTAGAGAATGCCTAAGGATAGCTTGCCCAGTGTTAGTAAAGCAATTACTGTAGGTATTACGGGTGTTTCTCGTGAAGTGGATGACATCATCACCTACCTTCTCTGTGTGATTGATGCCTACAACGAGCTTACGGGAGAGGCAATTCCTCTTGAAACAGCGGAAGAAAGAGCACTTGTTTTCTTCCAAGACATTGACGAATGGGGGTACGATGACTAAGTACAAGTATATGGAAGCAATAGATTCTTTTGGAGAAGTCGTGAAACGTGGAGATAAAGTTGCTGTCTTCGCTCCTGACGAGAAAGGTCAACGACGGATGTTCCGTGGGATTGTACGTGGAATCAACGCTAAGTCTATTAGCGTGGCCTATCTCTGTAATGGTAAAATGTACCCTGCTACTGTGCCTAATCGTTATTGGCTAGCAATCGAGACCAATTATCAAGAGTTGCTTGCCAATTACAAAACACTTGAAGAAGACTATGATAATCTTGTAGCATCGATTGCTATCCTGAGAGCGGAACTTGCTGAGCGGAGAGAGGACGCTTAATGAGCAACAGGGCTTTAGCATGGCTTGTGGTCTTCCTCTTGAGCGGGGTATTCTAT
>Ga0114983_1000740_pt1 | contig 13447 bp, 15 predicted proteins | sample Shrwel_input2_RT_FD_87182 | JGI IMG/M metagenome (GOLD analysis project Ga0114983, IMG submission 87182) | Subsurface microbial communities from deep shales in Ohio, USA - Utica-3 well 1 S input2 RT | ecosystem: Environmental > Aquatic > Deep subsurface > Shale gas/oil reservoir > Produced... | reverse complement strand
GCTCCCACAGCGAATCCCGGCCGTATCCGGTTTTGGCCGAGAATGGTACGGGCCGGCCGGCCTCGGGGTAAAGCCTTTTCCAGGTGTCTTTGGCCTTGTTTTGCTGCTTTTGCTTGCATTTGTCTATTTTGGTCAAGACAAGGATCAGATTGAAACCGCACTGCTCGGCGAAGGAAGCGAGTTCCAGGTCCAGGGGCTGGGGGGGGATGCGGGAGTCGATGATCAGGACCATGCCCTGTATGTTTTCGGACCCGGACAGGTAATGCTCCATGAGTTCGGCCCACTTGTTGCGCTCCTTTTTGGAGCATTTGGCATAGCCGTAGCCCGGCAGGTCCACCAGGAAAAAGTCCCCGGGGAGGATGCGGAAGAAATTTATGCTCCTGGTCTTGCCCGGAGTGGAACTGATCCGGGCCAGCTTATTTCTCCCGGCCAGGCAGTTTATAAGCGAGGATTTTCCCGCGTTTGACCTTCCGGCCAGAAGGACCTGAGGCCGGGATACATTCGGGATCTGCTCCGGGAGATATGCAGTATGTTCGAGAGAGAATCTGTAATTCATGATAAAAACGGTGGATAAATAGTCTTTTTTGGGTTAGGGGACAAAACAGGGTTCGGGTTTTTACCGGCGGTTCTTTAGGAGATGCTGCCGCCGGATAAGGGGATATATTTCAGGTTATACAGGGACCTCCCGCCCGGCGAAAGTCCCAGGATCGAAACCAAGTACGGAGTAAGGCATGATTAGAAAATTGTCCATTATTTTATGTATGTGTCTATTTTTATTCGCCTGTCAACAGGACAAGCCTCTTCCCGACTATTTCGGCAACAAGCAGCCGGCCCGGGAGTACACCAGAAGCGAAGAGTTCGCGGTGACCATAAGCTCCGGGGATATGGAGAGAGAAAATCTCCGGGAAGACGGGGGATTGAACAGGGAAATGCGGGACAGGGCCCTTAAAGAAGGGATGGAACTGGTTTTGCGGAAGTTTGTAAACGACGGCTTCCTTTTGCGGGGCGGCACTGACGATTCCATGAGTCCCGCGGATGTGGATTTCATGGATTTTTCCGGATCAATCGAGCCCAAAAAGGCTCCGGTCACAGGAGATCGCACCCAGAAATTCAGGCTAAACGCGAAAATGGTCCCGGACTGGAAACTGATCGGCAAGATAGTCAAGCTCGAGGATGACCGTTATGTGGCCAGCCGGGGGGATCGTTGCACGATTGTACCCATTGAATATTGTCCGCAAGAGCCTCCGGCTTATTTTTTGGTGGCCCAACCTGTCCGGGAAATGGGCAAGAGAATGCTCCGGGTGATCGGGTCCGGCAAGCTTACGCACGCCACGCACGATTCCCGGGTCACCGTGGACGGAACCTACACCGGGAATATCGTGCAGGTGGAGCTTTTGGAGACCTCGGAAGAAGTCATGAAGGGGGATGTGGTTATCTGGCTGCAGGCGGAGCTGACCGCCCTGCCCGGTGAGGTCACTCCGTTTGAGCCCACTGATATCCCGGATGTGGAAGAGGTGATTGTGGAGCCGGAATTCAGGGAAACGCAAAAGGGCCCCGCGGAAACCAAATAGGCCCGGAAAACGCTCCGGGGGCAAACAGGAGTATTGTCTTGGATATCCTGGTAATGAACGGCCCCAATCTGGGGGCCCTGGGCAAGAGACAGCCCGAGATATACGGCAGGCAAGGAATGGATGACCTCCCCCGGCTGGCCCGGAAAAGTATCCGGGATTTTGATACCCGGGTGCGGCTGCATTTTTTTCAGGGCAACGGGGAGGGCGAACTCATAGACAGGCTGGAAAAGGCCCGGGAAGAGGGAACGCGCGGCCTTGTTCTCAATGCCGGGGCGTATACCCATACCAGCCTGGCCTTGGCCGATTGTTTGGCCTGGATCGGCGTCCCTTATGTGGAAGTGCACTTAAGCAATGTTCTGGCCCGGGGTAAGGTGAGGCGGGAGAGTCTCATCGCGGACAGCGCCCTGGGAGTGGTTGCCGGATTCGGGCTTATGAGTTATGTCCTCGGCCTTCGGGCTTTGCTTACCCATCTGGAAAATACTTAAACGGAGGAATGATGCTGTCCACTACTGATTTCAGGCGCGGACTGAAGATTGAAATGGATGATACTCCTTATGAAATAGTGGAGTTTTTGCATGTAAAACCGGGCAAGGGCGGGGCTTTTATCCGTTCCAAACTAAAAAGCATGCTTACCGGAGCGGTTTTCGATCATACCTTTCGCTCCGGGGAAAAGGTGAAGAAGCCGGATCTGGAAAGCCGGACCATGCAGTATCTGTATCACGACGGTACCGCCCATGTGTTTATGGATATGAGCACATACGAGCAAATGGAAGTGCCCGAGGAGACTCTGGGGGACAGGGGCGGATTCTTAAAGGAGGGCCAGGAGCTCAAGGTCCTGGTGTATAACGGACGGATAATCGATATCGACCTCCCGGCCGGAGTAGTCCTGGAAGTCCGGGATACCGAACCGGGAATGAAGGGAGATACCGTCTCCGGGGCCTCCAAGCCGGCCACCCTGGAAAGCGGGTTGGTGGTCAACGTACCTCTTTTTATAGAGGTCGGGGAAAAGGTCAAGATTGATACCAGGAGTAAAGAATACCTGGGAAGAGGATAGCCGCGGAGCAACCCCGGGCAAGGCCATGAAGGCGAACTTCATGGCCTTTTTAGCTGGGGTGATCGTGACCCGGGCAATGCGGCGGCGACCGGTTCCCATTATATGGAGTTGAAAACCGGCCTGGACTTACCCGGAGCGTGAAGCGTGTCCGGGGAAACGCCAAGGATCGCTGGGCCGAAGAACGAGCGTCCAGTGCATCCGTTTGTTGGGATTTTCTTTCTTCGGGATCGAAATCGAATCCATAAGCCGAGGGTTCCTCCCGCGTCGAATAGCGAATTCATTCGATAGCGATCCCGATTTCGATTGGGATTATCCTAACTTTGCGCAAGCATAAAAGGAGCAGATAGCGCTTATGAACACCAAGTTTATTTTCGTCACGGGGGGAGTTCTGTCCTCCCTGGGTAAGGGGCTGGCTTCCGCTTCCCTGGGAGCGCTCCTCAAGGCGCGGGGGTTGAAGGTGACCATCCAGAAGCTGGATCCGTACATCAATGTGGACCCCGGGACCATGAATCCGTTTCAGCACGGCGAGGTGTATGTAACCGACGACGGCGCGGAAACCGACCTGGATCTGGGGCATTATGAACGCTACCTGGGCCAGTCCCTCAGTCAGAACAATAATTTCACTTCCGGCAGCATATACAACGCGGTCATCGGCAAGGAACGCCGCGGGGACTACCTGGGCGGGACCGTGCAGGTCATCCCCCATGTCACGGATGAGATTAAGACTTGCGTGCGCAATGTTGTTCAGAACAATGAGGACGTGGCCATTATAGAAATCGGCGGGACAGTGGGCGATATAGAGGGCCAACCTTTTCTGGAGGCCATTCGCCAGCTTCGTTCCGATATGGGCAAGGAAAACGTTTTGTACGTGCATCTGACTCTGCTTCCGTACATGCGCGCGGCCGGGGAACTGAAGACCAAGCCCACCCAGCACAGCGTAAAGGAGCTTCGGAGCATCGGCATCCAGCCGGATATAATCCTCTGCCGTTCCGAGGTGGATGTAAGCGAGGAGATAAAGGGCAAGATCGCGCTTTTCTGCAATGTGGACAAGGACGCGGTTTTTACCGCCCGGGACGTGAACAACATCTATGAATTGCCCCTTGCCTTTTACGAAGAGGGCCTGGATCAGAAGGTGGCCATTTTGCTCAAGCTCCCGGCCAAGAATCCCTATTTAAAGGACTGGCACAGGTTGGTGCACCGCATCCACAATCCGCGCGGCACGGCCCGCATAGCCATAGTCGGCAAGTATGTGGATCTGCGGGAATCGTACAAAAGCCTGCATGAAGCCCTGGTCCACGGCGGGTTGGAGCACGAGTTGGGAGTGGAGTTTACTTACGTCAATTCCGAGGATGTAGGGAAAGAAAACGTGGCCGGGATGCTCTCCGGGGTGGACGGCGTGCTCGTGCCCGGGGGGTTCGGCTCGCGCGGAGTGGAGGGCAAGATACTGGCCATCAGGCACGCCCGGGAGAACCGGATTCCCTTTTTGGGCATCTGTCTGGGCATGCAATGCGCGGTAATTGAGTTCGCCCGCAATGTCCTCGGGCTTACTAACGCCAATTCCGGGGAGTTCGATCCCAAGACCAAGTATCCGGTAATCTATCTGATGAAGGAATGGTTTGATTTCCGGACCCAAACCGTGCAGAAGAGGTGCGAGGAAAGCGAGAAAGGCGGCACCATGCGCCTCGGCGCCTATCCCTGCGTTTTACGCAAAGGCACCAGAGCCTACGCGGCCTACGACTGCGAGGAGCTTATGGAAAGGCACCGGCACAGATACGCATTCAACAATAAATTCACCTCGGATCTGGAAGAGGCCGGAATGGTTGTCAGCGGGACGTCTCCGGACGGCACCCTGGTGGAGATCGTGGAGGTGGCCGAGCATCCCTGGTTCGTCGGCTGTCAATTCCATCCCGAGTTCCGGTCCAGACCCATGCAGCCGCATCCTCTTTTTTCCGAATTCGTGAACGAGGCGATGAAATACAGGGAAGGCGGGAAGTGAACCGAATATTTGAGAGAAGCAGAAAAGGGCTTTTTTTTATCGCCGGCCCCTGTGTACTGGAGAGCCGGGAGCTTGCCCTGCGCACTGCGGAGGAATTGGCCCGCATCGCGGACAAACTCGGTGTGCTCCTGGTTTTCAAAAGCTCCTTTGACAAGGCCAACCGCACTTCCGGGGAGAGTTTCCGCGGTCCCGGCCTGGAGACCGGACTCAAGTGGCTGTCCGAGATAAAGGACCGATTCGGCCTCCCGGTTATAACCGACGTGCATCATCCGGAGCAGGTTCGTTCCGCTTCCGAGGTGGCGGATGTCCTGCAGATTCCCGCTTTTTTGTGTCGGCAGACGGATCTTTTGCTGGCCGCGGGAGAAACGAAGCGGGTGGTGAATGTGAAAAAGGGGCAGTTCATGGCCCCGTGGGACATGGAACAGGTGTGCGCCAAGGTTTCTCATGCCGGCAATTCCCGGATATGGCTCACGGAAAGGGGGAGCATGTTCGGATACAACAATCTGGTCGTGGACTTCCGCTCCATTAAAATCATGCAAGATCTGGGCTACCCGGTGGTTTTCGACGCCACTCACTCCGTGCAGCTGCCCGGGGGAAAGGGTATATGTTCCGGTGGAGACAGGGAATATGTCCCGGTTCTGGCCAAGTCCGCTGTTGCGGCCGGCTGCCGGGGAGTGTTCATGGAGGTGCATCCGGAGCCGGACCGGGCGCTGTGCGACGGCCCCAATTCCTGGCCGCTCGGGGACGCCCTGCATCTTATGCAGACACTCATACGCATAAGGAAGGCAGTCAGTGAAGGCGCGTGATCTGGCCCGGGGGATAAAGCTGCTTGTGCTGGATGTGGACGGAGTTCTTACGGACGGCGGGCTTTATTATGATTCCCGCGGGGATGTGGCCAAACGTTTTGATGTCCAGGACGGATTGGGAATAAAACTGGCTCAGGAATCCGGAATACATGTGGCTGTGATAAGCGGTTTGGATTCGGTTGCGGTCGAGTCCCGGATCCGGGAGCTGGGTATAGAGGAATATCATCCCGGGCACAGGGAAAAGATCCCGGTTTTAAAAGAGATATGCGCCAAACTAAAAATCGGCCTGGAAAACACCGCCTATCTGGGGGATGATTGGGTGGACGCCTCTCCCATGCGGGTTGTTGGGCTGCCCATGGCCGTGGCCAATGCCCAGCCGGAGATATCCCGGGTCGCCCTGTGGGCCGCGAGCAGAAGCGGAGGACACGGCGCGGCGCGGGAAGCGATCATGTTTATCCTGGATTGTCAGGACAAAACGCCTGCCCTGTGGAGAAAGTGGTTCGGCCATGATTAAACGGCTTGTCCCCTTGCTGGGCATAGCCGCGGTGGTCTGCGTTCTTTTCTGGCTGTGGATGCGGCAGCAGGTCCCGGAAACGGAGATGAACAAGATAGAGGATATCCGGGCCGACCTCACTCTGGAGGGAATTGAACTCTCCCAGGGCAGGGAAGGCAGGACTCTGTGGAAGCTCAAGGCGGAAAACGGCACTTATCGCAAGGATTCCCGGGTAGTTCTTCTTAAAAAGCCCACCGTAACCTATTTCCGGGAAGGCAGCCCGAAACCGGTCCTGGTTTCCGGTCCCCGGGGGCGAGTGGACCAGGCCCGGGATACGGCGGTTATCTTCCCCGGGGTGCGCATGACCAAAGGGGACACCGTGGTTACGGCGGAAAATGCCACCTACCTGGGTAAAAAGCGCAAGATTATCCTTCGCGGGGGTGTGAATGTCTCTAAAAACGCCTCCGAGCTCAATGCCACCCGGATGGAGTATTTCCTGGACCGGGAATTTCTGCGGGCCTATGGCGGGGTGCGGGCCGTTTTGGATTGACCGGGATAAATCCGGAATAAGATTTAAACAGGACGGGGTCTTGACGTTGGATGCGGATTTCATCAGCTTGATTTTTTTGGAGTGCCACACTCCGAGCCTTTCGTTAAAGGCAGCAAAAAGGATTTAAACGTATGAAGCATGAAAAATCCATCCACTACGTCGGAGAGACGCACTGGACTAAGTCGTGTCGTATAAATCGGAAAAAAGCGATGACAAGATTCGCGGAGCCGGATGCAAACCGGTTATTGGGGCGTTTGGGATGAAGACAGCAAAATTTTACTTCCTGGCCTTGCTGGCCGGGGTCCTGTTTGTCGGGACAGTTACCGCGGACGCGGGCGCGGAAGAGAAAAAAGCGCCCACCCGAATTACTTCCGAAAATATGACCTACTCCGGTAAAGATCGCCAAGTCATATTTGAAAAGGATGTCCACGCCGTGCGCGAGGATTTTGAATTGTGGTCGGATAAGCTGATTGTGCATCTTTCCCGGAGTCCGGGCCAGGAAAAGAGCGGGGGGAAAGGGTTTCTCGCGGACGAGAACTCCGAAGTGGAGCGCATCACCGCCCTGGGCAGCGTGCGCATAAAAAGCGGGGAGCGCCGGGGAAACTGCACCAAACTGGTTTACGAGACGCAAACGGAGATAATCACCATGACCGGGGACCCGGTTCTAGTCCAAGAGAAAAACAGAATAAGCGGGAAAAAGATAGTCATAAACCTGAGCAAGGATACTTCCGAGGTGTTCAGCGGAGAGGAAAAGCGAGTGGAAGCACTTTTTTACTCCCGGCCGCAAGAGGGAGAGAAAGAGTAATGTCCGGGGCAAGCGTTCTCCTTTCCCGGGATCTGCATAAACGCTACGGGATGAAAGAGGTGGTCCGCGGGATATCCCTGAATGTGAATCAGGGGGAAATCGTCGGCCTTCTCGGCCCGAACGGGGCGGGCAAAACAACTACCTTTTACATGCTGGTGGGCATCATCCATCCCAGCCGGGGGAAGGTGTTTCTGGATTCCCGGGAGATGACCTCCCTTTCCCTGCCCAAAAGATCCGGACTGGGTCTTAGCTATCTCCCGCAGGAGAGTTCGGTATTCAAGAAACTCTCCGTGCGGGACAATCTTCTTCTGGTTTTGGAGTATACGGAAAAATCAGCCAAGGCGCGGGAGAAAAAGGCCGCGGATCTGATGCATACCCTGGGGATTGAAAAACTGGCCGAGCAAAAGGCGTCTTTTTTGTCCGGGGGAGAGCGCAGACGTTTGGAAATAGCCCGGGCACTTATAAAGGATCCCAAGTTTATTCTTCTGGACGAGCCTTTTGCCGGCATCGATCCCATTGCCGTGGACGAGATCCAGAAAGTGATCCGTGAACTGCGGGACAGAAATATCGGGGTATTGATATCCGACCACAATGTCCGGGAGACACTGAAAATCTGCGACCGGGCCTACCTCGTAAGCGAGGGTCGGGTCATTCTGGACGGGGCCCCGGATGTGATCATCCGGGATCAACATGCCCGCAAAATATATCTGGGGGATTCATTCTCCCTTTAGTCCGCAGCTCGGACGCGGCGGGCAAGAGAATCATCCGGGGAATTTCCGGAATCCGGCCGGGAAATGCAAAGCCGCATCCGGGCTATAAATAGGCACGAGGTGTTGATTAAAGAGTCCTTGCCTCGGTGTTCCCGGGGTTTAGGTCGTCCGTCCGCCTTTTGCCGGGTTCCGGATTTCTCTCCCCTCCCGGACCCGGGCCGTACGCCGAAGCCCAAAAAACCGGTCGCATGGACATCGGCTTTTTCCTTGGCCCGGAGCATTGGTCTTTTAAAGGCACTCGACCCATTCCCTGTGCACAAAGATTTTTTCCCAAGACCGAATACCGGGCGGTGCTGCGCATGCCCCATATGCTGTCCCATTGCCAGACGAATGTTTCTCAGGTAAACTGCGCTTTAAATAAACGGAAGAAGAAAATGGATACGCATGGGACTGGAACTTAGACAACAACTGAAACTTAGCCAGCAGCTGGTTATGACCCCCCAGCTGCAGCAGGCCATAAAACTACTTCAGCTTTCCCGGCTGGAGCTCAAGGACGTGGTTCAGACCGAGCTTCTGGAAAACCCCCTTCTGGAAGAGGCGGAGGAGGAAAAAGAGACTGAGCCGGCAAAAAGCGCAGGCGACGATTCCTACAGCGAGGTCCCTTCCGATGAGAACGAACTGCGACAAAGCGCGGACTGGGAAGACTATCTGGGCGAGTTCTCCAGCACGGCCAAGCAGTCCCGGATACGCGAATTCGAAAGCCCGGAGGAAATGCAGGGTTTCGAGGCCAGGTGCTCGAGCAAGCCCTCCCTGGAGGGGCATCTTTTGTGGCAGTTGCATCTTTCCGATTTTTCACCGGAAGAAGTCCGCACCGGGGAGATAATCATCGGGCACATAGACGAGCACGGCTATCTGGGCCTGGACCTGGATGAGTTGGCCGGGCTGGCCGGAGTGGAGACGGAAAAGGCCCGGCAGGTACTTTACAGGATACATTTCTTTGATCCGGTGGGAGTTGGGGCCCGGGACCTGCGGGAATGTCTGCTCATTCAGCTTCGAGCCTCCAACCAGAATGATCCCGTTCTGGAAAATCTGGTCAGCGAACACCTGGAAGATATTGAAAAAAAGAGATTTCAGCCCCTTTTAAAGAAGTTCAAGCTTTCCCGGGAGGAGATGCGCGATTATCTCCTGGCCCTGCAGAGCCTTGACCCCTACCCGGGATCCGATTTCGGATCCAGCCAGCCGATTTACGTCAGTCCGGATATATTTGTTTACAGCTACGAGGATGATTTCGTTATTCTCCTCAATGACGACGGCCTGCCCAAGCTGCAGTTGAGTCCCTTTTACGGGGACGAGCTGCACGCGGCCAAGAACAAGAAGGCCGGAAGCAAGGATGACGAATATCTCCAGGACAAGATGCGTTCCGCGATGTGGCTGATGAAAAGCCTGCAGCAGAGGCAGCGAACCCTGTATAAGGTGGCTGAAAGCCTGGTCCGTTTCCAGAACGATTTTTTTCGGCACGGGGTGAGTCAGCTGAAGCCGCTTATCCTAAAGGACGTGGCCGATGATATAGATATGCATGAATCCACGGTAAGCCGGATTACCACCAGCAAGTATATGTCCACGCCGCACGGCATTTTCGAGCTGAAGTTCTTTTTCAACAGCGGGCTCGGCTCTTCCTCCGGAGGCGGCGACGTGGGATCGGCCAGCGTAAAGGCGGCCATAAAAGAGATGATCGACGGCGAAGACGACAAAAAGCCACTGAGCGACGAAGTCATTGCCGCGCGCCTGAAAGAAAGCCTGGGCGTGAATATCGCCCGCAGGACGGTGGCCAAGTACCGCTCGGCCCTGGGAATAGCCTCTTCCTCCAAGAGAAAGAAATTTTTCTGATTTAAAAAGCAGCCGGGATGGAAATTCCGCGCGCGAAAGAGGGCTTTAAAATATTTTCGAATTGAGGCACAATAAAAGGTAGATAAGTACGAGGCCGATTTCCGTTGAGCGGAAGTCCGGAACCAAATGTCTTTAAAATGAAGGGGGATTCAATGAAAATCAAATTCAATTTCAAGAATTTCGAACCTTCGAATCACCTGAAGGAATACGCCCGGGAACGATTCTTGAAGCTGTCCAAATATCTTCCGGACAGTGAGAATGCCGAGCTTCAGATAAATATGGAAGTGGAGAAATTCAGGCATATTGCCGACGTGACCCTTACTGGCAAGGACGTGCATCTGTCCGCCACCGAGGAGAGCGAGGACATGTACAGCTCGGTGGATCTGAGCCAGGACAAGCTGGAGGCCCAGTTGCGCAAGGTCCGGGATAAGATCAAGGACAAGCGCAGAAAGGGCAAGGACAAGTCCGTGCGTATGGACGTGATCAGCTTCAGCGAATCCGAGGCCGGGGAAAGGGAACCGGTGGTGGAGAAAACCGATCACTACGAGCCCAAGCCCATGTCCGTGGACGAGGCGGCAATGCAGTTGGACACCCTGAACTACGAGTTCCTGGTGTTCATAAACGCCGAGGCCGGAGAGAGGGTAAATGTCATATACCGAAGAAAAAACGGGGATTTTGGACTGATTGATCCGGGGATATAACCGAAAATGAAGTTGGCAAGCTATATAGAGGATGATTTGGTGTTGCCGGACCTTTCGGCCGGGACCAAGGAAGAAGTCCTGGTTGAACTGGTCCGGCCTCTGGCGGATAAGCTGGGCAGGGACGGGGAAACGCTCTTTGAAATTTTGCTTAGCCGGGAAAAGCTGGGTACAACCGGTATCGGGGAGGGGGTGGCCATTCCCCACGGCAAGGCGGATTTTCTGACCGATCTGCATCTGGTGGTCGGACGCAGCAAACAGGGAGTGGATTTCGCCGCCCTGGACCACAAGCCGGTACATGTGTTTTTTCTGGTCCTGGCCCCGGAAAAGAGTGCGGGAAAGCATTTGAAGGTCCTGGCCTTCATCTCCAAGCTGCTTTTGGAAAGCGACTTCAAGCAGGGATTCCTTCAGGTCTCGGACGGGCGGGAGATGCTGGAATTTTTAAAATCCATGTAGGCAACGCGTATGGGCAATGATCCGGGCGGGGAAAACTTTCCGGTGGTGGTGGTTTCCGGACTTTCCGGGGCGGGCAAGAGCACGGCCATCAATGTTTTCGAGGATATGGGCTTTTACTGCGTGGACGGCCTGCCTTTGGGTTTTTTGCCGGATGTGGTACGCGAACTGGTGCATTCCGGCGCCTGGCAATACCGCGGTCTGGCCGTGGGTCTGGATCTTAGGCAGAAGAATTTTGATAAGAAATGGGATGAGGTCCGCGACCGTCTCCGGGTGCTGGATATCGATTTCAGCATCGTTTTTCTGGAAGCCGAGTTGCAGAAGCTTGTCCACCGCTACGCCCAGACCCGGAGGCCCCATCCCCTGGAATCCGGCGAGCTCGGCCTGGAGCAGGCCCTGGTCCGGGAAAGGGAGCGCCTCTCCCGGGTTCGGGATGAGGCCGATCTGGTCCTGGACACCTCTTCCTTTTCCATCCATGATCTGCGCCGCAGGCTGCAGTCCAAGTGGGAGGCCGTCCGGAACGCCGACTCCGGTATGCGCCTGCATATTATTTCCTTTGGCTTCAAGCACGGGGTCCCTCTGGAAGCGGATATGGTCCTGGACCTCAGATTCTTGCCCAATCCGTTCTTTGTTCCCGAACTGCGGCCTTTGACAGGGGAGGATGAACAGGTCCGTGCGTATATCCTGAACAGGGAGCCGGGGATAACGTTTCTTTACAAATTTAGAGAGTTTTTGGAGTTTTTGATTCCCCTGTATGCTGAAGAGGGCAGGTACCGGCTGACTCTGGCCCTGGGGTGCACCGGCGGGATGCACCGCTCCGTGGCCGTGACCCGGAGCATTGTCGGATTCCTGCGAAAAAGAGGTTACGCCCTGTCCCTTGAGCACAGGCATATCCATCTGGGATAGCTCCCGGAATAAACGGAGGTAAAATGACCGAAATTGTTCTGGTTACCCACGGCAATTTTGGACAAAGTCTTTTGCAGGCCGCCCAAAATATTGTCGGAGAGGAAGCCGAGGCACGTTTTATAGGCGTGGATGTCACCCGGCCCGTGGACGATATTCTGGAAGAGCTCCGGGAGGCGGTGCACAGCACTGACGCGAGCGAGGGGGTGCTGGTGTTGACGGACATGTTCGGGGGCACCCCGACCAATATCAGTCTGTCCCTTCTGGGCAGCGGCAGGCTGGAGGTGGTCACCGGTGTGAATCTGCCCATGGTTATAAAGGCCCTCACCGCCCGCAACGAACCCTTCGAGAATCTCGCCTCCGAGGTCAAGTCGGCCGGAAAACAGGGCATCCTGGTGGCCGGAGAGGTGCTTAAACGACCGGTTAAAGGCAAGGGCAAGGAATCGGAGCATGATGTGGGTCAGGATTGATAACCGCTTGATTCACGGCCAGGTCATTGAGACCTGGCTCCCGTATACCAGGGCGGGGCATTTGTTCGTGGCCAATGATGAACTGGCCGCGGACCCGGTGCGTCAGGAGATAATGGGGTTGGCCATTCCCGGGGATATCACCGTGCATTATTCCGGGATCAGGGAACTGCCGAAGTGGATAACCTCGGACGTGCGGGAGGATACCTTTATTTTGTTCGCCTCCTGCCCGGATGCCAAGCTGGCCTTTGAATGCGGTCTTAATTTTAGTGTCCTGAATGTGGGCAACTTGCATTACGGGCCGGGAAAAAAGCAGATATGCGCCCATATCGCACTCGGTCCGGAGGATGTTTCCTGTCTGAATTCTTTTGTAAACAGGGGAGTTACCCTTGATTTCAGGTGCGTTCCGCATAAATCCGTACAGGTAAATAAATGGCATTGAGTATTTGGAGCGCAGAGTGGGCAGTTTTGTTTTTGGCCCTGCTTTACGCCCTTTTCTCCCTTTTCCGGTATTCAATCAGCATAGGCTTTATTGAGCGTCCCCTGGTCCAGGGAGTCATATGGGGAACTATTACCGGCCAGCCTCAGATCGGCTTTTATATCGGCGTATTTTTTGAGTTGCTCTGGCTGGATCTTTTTCCGGCCGGTACATTCATTCCCCCGCAGTCGGTTTTTGCGGTCTTTGCCGGTAATGTCCTGGTCAAAAGCCTTAGCGCGGTGCGAGCGGAGGAAATATTTCTGATCATGCTTGTGTGCGTCCCCTTTGCCTTTCTGGGGAGCTGGTTTGAAAACAGGCAAAGGGAATGGCAGAATAAGAACTACAACCTGCTTTTGCGCTGGGCTTCCCGCAAACAAAGCCATACCCGGCCGCAAAAGATGATTTTGACCTCCATATCCCAGCAGTTCCTCCTGAATACGATCTTTGGCGCGGCCAGCCTGTATCTTTTGCTTTTTTTGGGGCGAAAACTTTTGCCTTGCCTCCCGGCAGCGGATTTTTTCACCTGGCCCATGGCCTGGCTAACTGCGGCAGTCGGCGGCATTTTGGCCCTCCGGC
>Ga0114983_1000738_pt1 | contig 13463 bp, 11 predicted proteins | sample Shrwel_input2_RT_FD_87182 | JGI IMG/M metagenome (GOLD analysis project Ga0114983, IMG submission 87182) | Subsurface microbial communities from deep shales in Ohio, USA - Utica-3 well 1 S input2 RT | ecosystem: Environmental > Aquatic > Deep subsurface > Shale gas/oil reservoir > Produced... | reverse complement strand
GTATCGGCATGGTCGTCTCCGGTGGTGGTGCTCGACACCCAGGCACCGGTGCTGGCGGCGCCGTCGCTGACTCAGGACGAACGCGGCAATCGCTGGCTGCTGGCCGGCACCGGACGCTATCTGGCCAGCATCGACCGCAGCAGCACGGCGCGGCAGCAGCTGTTCGGCATCATCGACCGCGTCGACAGCAACAACCCGGCGCCGAGCATCACCTCGCTCACCGACACCAGCGCCGCCGTGGTGTCGGCCGGCGGCGTGATCAGCGGTCTGGGTACCGATATCGGCAGCGAGTTCAGCCTGATCGATGCCATCCGCGGCGACATCGGCAGCAGCAGCGGCAGCGGTGGCTGGGTCTACCGGCTGGCTGCGGGCAGTGCCGGCAACGGTGCCGAGCGCGTCACCCAGAACACCGTGCTGCTCGATCGCACGCTGTTCGCGAGCGCCTACACGCCGGTCGAATCGCTGTGCGTCGACCAAGGCAGCAGCCGCCTGTTCGCGCTGAACTTCCTGACCGGTGCGCCACGGGCATCACGACCGGTGCTGCGCAACAGCGCCGTGATCGGCGCCCCGCCGACCAGCTTCATGCCGCTCGGCCAGGGGCTGACCGGCGTCCCCGGCTTGCTGGTCACGCCGCCGAGCGCAACCGGACGCGGCGGCTACACGATCAATCTGCCGTCGACCACCGGGGCCATTGTCCAGCAACGCGCCGAGGATGCCGGGCGGATGCGGTCCGGCGAGATCGATTGGCGCGAAAGCCATCCGGACTAGCCTGATGCGCACTCCGATCCCGCGCGGCGTGACCTTGATCGAGTTGACGGTGGCAATGGCCATCGTCGCGATTCTGGTGCTGATCGCCTTACCCGCCTACCGCGGTCACCTGCTTGAAGCCGGCCGCAGCACCGGTGCTGCCTGCCTGATCGACGCCGAGTACCGGATGGAGCAGCACTACGCGCGCACCGGGATCGCCGCCACGTCCCTGAGCACTGCCGGAGTGTCCAGCCGCTGTGGCGATGGGCCGCACTATCGGCTCAGCCTCGACGATGCCCGCGCCTGCCGCGCCAGTGCCACGCCCGGCGTTTACGCGCTGCGCGCGCAAGGCGAAGGCCGGCAGGCCGACGACGGCGACCTGCTGCTCTGCGTGGCCCCGGCGATCACCCGTGCGGATCAGCGGCTGGAGCGTCTGCACAGCCGCCCGGGCGCACCGGCGCTGCTGCTGCCGGGCTGGCATTTCGAGCCCGGCCAATGAGTCTGCGTACCGTGCATCCCGGCCGCCGGCCAGCGGGTTTCACGCTGCTTGAGCTGATGGCGGCGCTGATCGTCGTCGGCATCTTGGCCACGCTGGCGCTGCCCAGCTACCGCGCCTACGTGCTGCGCGCCAACCGTGCCGTAGTCAGGACGCTGCTCGTCGACCTTGCCGCAAAGCTCGAAGTCGAGGCACTGCGCAGCGGCGGCTACCCGGACAGCTTCGATTTCTATCTCGCCGACTCGGACCGCGGCCTGCGCGGCGAACGCGAGTTCTTCATCACCAGCAGCGGCGCCGTGGTCGGCGACGTCGAGGACGCCGACTACGCCAGCACGATCTACGGCATCCGGCTGCGGGTGCCGGACGTGGCCGCCGGCGAAGCGATCCGCGACTACACGCTGACCGCCCGTGCCATGCACGCCCAGCGCGACGATGCGGCTTGCCAGGCGTTCAGCGTGGCGGCCAGCGGGCTGCGCAGTGCCAGCCCCGGACGCAGCGAAGAATGCTGGAGTCGCTGAGCCCCTTCGTCAGCACGCCGGCGCCGCTGATCCGTTGTGGCAGCGACGCATTTCCGGCATCGCAAGAATCGCGATACCGTTCTCTTTCCTTCTGCCAGCGTCGCGCGATGTTCACGAACAAGGGGTTCACGCTGCTGGAAATGATGATCGTGATCGCGATCGCGGCGGTGCTGATGACGCTGGCCGGTCCCGGGCTGCGCAGCTTCCTGCTCGGCGGTTCGCGTGGCGATGCCGCGGCGGCCCTGTATGGCGCGATGGTGCAGGCACGCGCCGAAGCCATTGCCCGCAATGCCTCGGTGATTGTCTGCCCGCGCAACTACCTGGCCAGCGGCGGCCATGCCCGCTGCGATGCCTCGTCAGCCAGCAGCTGGGCCAACGGCTGGGTGATCTACCGCGACAGCGCACCCGGCAGCAGCGGCAGCAAGCCGGCCGCCGCAGCCGATGTCATCGCCACCGGCGAGCGGATCGATGGCAGCTTTGCCTGGACCAGCACGCCGGATCCGGTGGCCCCTGTGCAGTTCGAATCCTCCGGCCGACCGTCCACCAGCAGTCGCATCACGCTGCGCCTGTGCAAGCGCGCCGACAGCAGCTGGGAAGGGCGCCGGCTGCAGATCGACACCAGTGGCCGGATCCGCCTGGCCGTCGACACCGGGTGCAGCGCATGAGCACGCGTCAGGCCGGCTTCACGCTGATCGAAGTGATGATCACCGTGTTCATCGCCGCCGTCGGCCTGCTCAGCGTGGCCGGTCTGCAGGCGCTGTCGAAGAAGTCCAACTTCGACGCCATCCAGCGCACGCAGGCCGCAGCCCTGGGGCAAGACCTGATCGAACGGATGCGCGCCAATCCCGGCCGTGGTGCCGACTACCTGACCGATGCCAGCAACGGCATCAGCAGCGCGCGCCTGCCGGCCACGCCCGCGACGGCCTGCACGGTCGGCAGCAGCGGCGGCACGCCGCGCTGCACGCCGGCCCAGGTGGTCGCCTTCGATCTGTACGAATGGTCGCGAGCGCTGTTCGGCGATGTCGAACGGGTCGGCGACAGCGCCGCCGGCGGCTTGAGCGAACCGACCGCCTGCATCACCAATGCTCGCGCGCCGTGTGGCGTCTACACGGTGGCGATTGCCTGGCGCGGCATCACGCCGCTGCCACCGGCCGATCCGGACGACAGCGGCGACCCGGCCAACAATCCCTGCGGCTCCGGCAACAGCGCCTACGACGATCCGTCGACGGCCGGCAGCGATCGCCGCCTGCGGCGCGTCATCGTGCTGCGTACGGTGATCGACGATCACAGCGGCCAGTGCCCGGCGACGGTGTCGCCATGAGCCGCAACGCAGCGCAGCGCGGCTTGTCGCTGATCGAGCTGATGATCGCGATCACGCTCGGCCTGATCGTGCTGGCCGCGGTGCTGGCGGTGTTCAGCCAGAACAGCCGCAGCTTCCGGCAGACCGATGCCGTGGCGCGCATGCAGGACAGCGCCCGCTTCGCGCTGGACGCGCTGGCTCGCGACATCGCGATGGCCGGCTTCTACGGCGGCATGTACGGCGCCTCGAACATCGCAGCGTTCACGACTGCGCCGAGCAATGACTGCGGCAGCGCCGACACCTCGACATCGCCAGCCACGCCGTGGGCGTTCCAGCTGCGCCGCCGCGTGGAGTTCCGCAACCACAGCGCCACGGTGGCCGTCGGCAGCGCCTTCCCGTGCCTGGGCACCAGCAGCACGCCGGTCGCCGCCAACACCGACATCGTCGCGATCCGCCGGGTCGCCGGGCAGTCCACCGCCGAGATCACCACCGGCAGTTCGGTCAACCTGCGCGCCAACCAGTTCTATCTGAAGACCAACGGCACGGTCGGCTCGCTGATCCGCAATGGCAGCAGTGCTGCGTTCACCTTGAGCACCTCGACCGCGGAGCCGCTGCAGGCGCCGATGAGCTTCTGGAAGTACGTGCCGAGGCTGTACTTCATCCGCAGCTACGCCGAAACCGCCGGCGATGGCATTCCGGCGCTGTGCCGGATGGAACTGCAGCAGACCGCAAGCGCCGCGATGGCGGTGGAATGTCTTGCCGATGGTGTCGAGAACCTGCAGATCGAATGGGGCCTCGACAGTGACAATGACTGTGTCGTCGACACCTACACATCCAGTCCGGATGCCGACGCGCTGGCCCAGACGGCGATCACGGCACGCGTCTGGATCCTGGTCCGCACCCTCGAAGCGGATGGCGGCTACCGCGATGACAAGACCTTCGAGTTCGGCGACTTCGAGACCATCACCGCGCTCGCCGATGCCTTTCATCGCCGCGTCTACTCGACCACCGTGCAGCTGCGCAATCCGGTCGGCGATCTGGGGCCGTGCACCGGCCCGTCGACGCTGACGCCGGCGGTGACTCCATGAAGCGCCAGCAGCAAGGCGCGGCGCTGGCCACGACGCTGCTGATCCTGACCGTGCTGACCTTGCTCGGGCTGGCCGCGATGCGCGGCAGCCGGCTGGAGCTGAAGCTGGCGCAGAACGCCGAAAGCCGGGTCAACGCCCGCCAGTCGGCACAGGCGATCGCCGATGGCATCACGCAGGTCGAGGCAAGCCTGGCGATCAGCAGCGGCCCCGGCTTCCGCGCCTGCTACCTGCCGCCCAGCGGCAGCGACCAGCCGGACAGCGTGCCGTTCAGCTGCAGCAGCGCGACCTTGACCGCCCCTGCCGATGACGGCCTGCGGGAGCACACCTACGCGCTGGCACAGCGGGAAACACCGGAGTTCCTCACCACGGCGACGCTGCGCGGCGCCGGCAACAGCGGCCGCAGCTACGACTACGCACGCTTCACGGTGATCGGCGGCTACGACAACAGCAGCAATGGCTTCGGCGCCGCCGAAGTCGTGCAAGGCGTGCTCAAGCTGCACGCCAAGAGCGGCGGAGTGACCTACCAGTGAAACCCATCCGCCGGCTGCTCGCGCCGCTGTTCCTGATGCTGATGACGCTGGCTGCCGGCCTGCCGAGCCGGGCCGATGACATCGACCTGTACTCGAATGCGCAGGCCAACACGCTGCGGGCGCCGTACACGGTGATCGTGCTCGACCTGAACCTGCTCGGCATCTGCAACAGCGTGCTGACCCAGACCAGCAATCCGAACAACCCGGACGCGCCGCAGCTGTGTCTGAACATCAGCAACAACATCGTGCTCGGCGACCTGCTGGCCGGCATCACCAGCAACCCGACGCAGCTGCTGACCGATCTGCTGGTCGGCACCAGCGGCACCGACGCCGGACGCGCGCAGGCGCTGTGCAATTTGTACGGCCTGCTGGGCATCAACTCGCCGGTCGTGCAGCTGCCGGTGCTGGGGCTGGTGCTGCGCCTGCTGCTTGGCGGCGTTTCGACGCTGACCTGCGGCACGCTCAATTTCCTGCTTGGCATTCCGCTGCTCAGCGCGATCCTGAACCCGCTGCTGACCGGCTTCGTCGGCCAGCTGGTCAGCGGCCTGATCAGCCCGCTGCTGACCAGCGTGGTCGGCCAGCTTCCGAGCGCCGCGATCGGGCTGCTGAACACCACGTTCAGCGGAGTCCTGAACCTTGGCCAGGTCAGCCTGCTGTCGCTGCTCGAAGCGATCCTGACCAACCTGATCAATACCAACGTGGCGATCATGGTGTCGCATGCCGATCGTGCGACCGCGACCGGCGCGCCCGGCAGCGCCTGCAGCTTTTCCGATACCGCCAGCATTCCCGGCGCACGACGCACGACCGCCGGCTGCAGCAACGGCGCCTACATGCTGGTTGGCTTCACGCCGCTGTTGAACCAGGGTTCGGTCACCAGCCTGGTCGGCAGGGTCGGCAGCTTGCTGACCAACACGCTGAATCCGACCAATCTGCTGAATTCGATCACGGCGATCCTGAGCACCGCAGTCACCACGCCGACCCAGCTGCTGCCGCCGTACCAGGGCAAGGAGGCTTACGCCGAACTGATCCAGTACCTCGGCGGCCGCGACGTCTACAACGCACCGCTGGCGCGCTGGGACGGGCTGACCGGCCTGCTGACCCGAGACACGACGATCGAGCTGGCCAGCGGCCTGTACAGCAAGCCGGCACTGGAATGCCGGACTGCCAACGTGCTGAACGTGATGCTGACCAACAACATCCGCGACGGCGAGTCCGACGCGCTGCTGCGTAGTCGGCTGTCGGGGCTGCCCGCCAGTGGCGCGATCACGCTCGGCGATGTGGTGCGCCAGACCTCGGCGCCCAATGCGTTCAAGGACCGCGACAACAACGACATCAACCTGCGCTCGTTCTTCCTGCTGCAAAACCTGCTGACCAGCACCGCGACGCTGGCCAATACCGGTGCCACGGTGCTTTCGTATGTCGACAGCCTTGGCTTGCTCGGCCTCGGCCAGAGCCTGGCACCGCTGCTGAAACCGACGCTGGTCACCGATGCGTCGCTGGTGACACCGCGCGTCGCCAGCAGCCCGCAATCGTCGACCGGACTGCTGGAACCCGCCTACTTCGCGCAGTTCCGGCCGCGCGATGGCGGCAGCCCGAACTGGGACGGCAACATCAAGGTGCTGCGCTTCGCGCGCGACAGTGCCGGCGTGCAGCGTTATCTCGACAACGCCGGCAACAACGGCATTGCCAGCGATGGCCGCATCGCCAGCACGGCGCTGACCATCGGCACGCGCGGCGGCGCGCTCGGTGGCGCCGGCGTCGATGGCCGCACCACCACGCTGGGCGGCGTCGGCCAGAACATTCCGGGTTATCGGGTCGGCGGCGGCGGCAATCCCGGCCGCATCAACAGCGATGGCGCCCGGCAGATCTTCTACGACGCGCTGAACGGCTCGAATGTGCCGTCGCTGGCGGCACTCGATGCCGACAGCCAGACGGTGCGCGACGCACTGAGGACCGATCTCGGCGTCACCGGCAGCACCGCCAGCGACGACACGCTGCGCCGTGCGCTGCTGCTGCATGCGCGCGGCTTCAACGTCGGCACGTCGACGGCGCCGGTCGGCACCGGGGCCAGCCTGACCGGCGTGACCGGCCGGCCGTGGCTGCTCGGGGCGGTGCTGCACTCGCAGCCAGTGGCGGTGAATTACGGTGCCCGCAGCGGCTACAGCAGCAGCAACCCGGACATCCGCCTGCTGTTCGGATCGGCCGATGGCCTGCTGCACTCGGTGAAGAACAGCGACCTGTCGGAAACCTGGGCGTTCATGCCGCGCGCGACGATGGCCAGCCTGAAGACCTTGCGCGACGACCGCTACGCACAGGCGTTCCCGTACGGGGTCGACGGCGCGCCGAGCGTGCTGATCATCGATCGCGGCACCAGCACTACGCTGGCCGAAGGCGGCCCCGCCGATGGCGTGATCGACAGCAACAATCCGAACGACCGTGCCTACGCTTTCTTCGGCCTGCGTCGCGGCGGCAAGCACCGCTATGCGCTCGACATCACCGATCCCGATCGGCCCCGTCTGATCTGGCGCATCGGCCCCGATGGTCTCTACAGCGCCAATGCCTCGGTGCCCGGACTGGTGACCGGCTCGGCCGCGCAGTTCGCCGAGCTGGCGCTGAGCTTCGGCACTCCGACGGTCGGCCGGCTGCGCTACAGCACGGCACCGAACACCAACGTCACGCGCCCGGTGCTGCTGTTCGGCGGCGGCTACAACGGCGGCGTGGCCGCCAACGGCAGCCGGATCGGCAAGGACGCCAACAACAGCCTTGCGGCCACCGCGGCGGCAGCGGTCGGCGTCGACGACAGCGTCGGCAATGCGCTGTACATCGTCGACGCGGTCACCGGCGAGCTGATCTGGAAAGCCAACCGCAGCACCACCACCGCCATCGTCGGTTACGACAGCAGCACCCGGCTGTTCCGGCATCCGCTGCTGGCCGACAGCATCGCTTCCGACCTGACCGTGCTCGATACCGATGGCGACGGACTGAGCGATCGTCTGTATGTCGGCGATACCGGCGGCCGTATCTGGCGTGCCGACTTCCCCGGCACCGATCGCAGCGCCTGGACGCTGGGACCGATCGCCAACCTTGGTCGCGGCCATCCGGTCGGCAGCGCAGCGGCAGATGCCAGCAACGCCAACGATCGGCGCTTCTTCCATGCTCCGGATTACGTCCCGGGACGCGATGCCAGCGGCAGCTTCGATGCCGTCGTGGTCGGCTCCGGTGACCGCGAAGATCCGTTCAACCGGACCACCGGCAACTGGCTTTACACGATCCGGGATCGCGACACGACGTCCGGCAAGACGCTGACCGATACCGGCGTCAACGGCGTGATCGCCTCGCCTTCCGATACCCGACTGATCCAGCAATCGACACTGGCCGACATCAGCAGCGCCTGTGCGACGGTGAGCAACGCCGCCTGCTCGACGGGTGCGGCGGCCAGCAGCGGCTGGCGCCTGCAACTGGCGAACTCCGGCGAGAAAGCGGTTTCGGCACCGGTCACCGTCGGCAACGTGGTCAACCTGTCGAGCTTCGTGCCACCGGCCGTCGGTGGCAACAGCTGCGTGCCGGACGAAGGCAGCAGCCGCCTTTACGGCGTGCGGCTGCTTGATGGTCGGCCGGCCGTTCAGCAATACATCAGCGATGGCGACAGCGATCTGCGCAGCCGCCGTGCCGCCGCACCCGGCATCGCCGGCGAAGCCAGCGCACTGACACCGCAGCTGACCACAATCAACGCCGAGACCTTGGGCGCGACGGTTCCGCTGATCTACCGGACGTTCTGGCGCGAGCGGCGAGAAGACGAAGAAAAACCGGTGGCACAATGACGACCGCTCCAGATCTGGCGCTGCCCGCCAGCCGCTTGCCGACGACCCTTACGCCATGAAGCAGTCACGCGGTTTCACGTTGATTGAACTGATGGTGGCCGTGGTGGTGGTCGCCATCCTTGCGACCTTGAGCCTGCCCTCATTCCGGCAATACTCGGTCAGGACCAACCGCACCGTCGCCAAGACCGTGCTGAGCCAGATCGCGCAGCAGCAGGAAACCTGGTTCGGCGACCGCAAGGCCTATGCCTCGCGTCTGAGCCTGCTGGGCTATCCGGCGGATGCGCTGTACATCGACGCATCCGGCGAGATGCGCTCCGGCACCAGCAGCAGCAGCACCTACCGCATCAGCCTCGCAGCCGTGGGCAGCGGTGATTTCGCGCGCTGTTCGTCAGCCACCGCATCGGCAGAAACGGTTCGCTTGGCCTGGGTGCTGCTGGCCGAACCGCAGAATGCGCAGTCCGGCAGTGACTATGCCTGCGGCACGCTATGTCTGTACTCGACCGGCCAGCGCGGCGCCACGGCGCCGATCGACGCGGACACGATGTACAAGCAGTGCTGGGCGCGCTGAGCATCCGCACGCCGGCAACACGGCTTTTGGCCTGAATCAGGCCACCGGCCGCCGCACCGACTGCAGCACCAGGTCGACGATCATCAGGCCGGCGCCGAGCGTGATCGCCATGTCGGCGACATTGAACGCCGCGAAGTGCCAGTCGCCGACATAGAACTGGATGAAGTCCAGCACGTAGCCGCGCGCAGCCCGATCGATGGCGTTGCCGAGCGCCCCACCCAGCACGAACACGAACGCCAGCGCGTTGAGCAGCTGCCCGTGGCGGTTGCTGCGCAGCCACCACAGGATGCCGATGCTGACCGCCGTGCTCAGCACGATGAACATCGCCGCCGGCGCGGTATTCAGCATCGAAAACGCAGCACCGGTGTTGTGCAGCCGCACCAGGTTGAAGTACGGAATCACCGGGATGCTGTCGTACAGCGCCATGATCCGATCGACGAAATGCTTGGTCAGCTGATCGATGACGATGACGATCGCCGCGATCCACAGCAGCCGCAGGTTGTCGAACGGCGGCTTCGCAGCCTTGGCATCAGACATGCCGACGTGCCTCGCCCGGTCCGTCGATGTTGCTGATGCAGCGGCCGCACAGCGCCGGATGCGCCGCGTGGCTGCCGACGTCCGGACGGCGGTGCCAGCAACGGCCGCACTTCTCGGCGCCGGTCGCGGTCGCCGCGATCCAGATCGTCGCACCGCTTTCCAGCTTCGCTTCATGCGCCGTCGCCGGCTTCAGCGCCAGCGGCTGTGCTGAAGCACCCGAAGTGATGAACCAGAAGCGCAGCTCGTCGCCGACCTTGGCCAGCGCGGCTTCGGCAGCGCCATCGGCATACAGCGCGACATCGGCATCCAGTGCCGAGCCGATCGTGCCGGCCGCCCGCAAGGTCTCCAGTTCCTTCTTGACCGCTTCGCGGGCTTCGAGCAGCACGGTCCAGTCGGCATCGGTCACCGCGTCGGCCGTCACGGCCGGCAGCGCGTACCAGGTCTGGATGAACACGGTCTGGCTGCGATCGCCCGGCAGCAGCTTCCAGATCTCGTCAGCGGTGAACGACAGGATCGGCGCGATCCAGCGCACCATCGCTTCGGCGATGTGCAGCAGCACGGTCTGCGCCGAGCGGCGCGCATGGCTGGCTTCCGGCAGCGTGTACAGCCGGTCCTTCAGCACATCGAGATACAAGCTGCCGAGGTCGACCGCGCAGTAGTTGTGCAGCTGCTGGTAGACCTGATGGAACTGCTTGGCCGCGTAGGCGGCCTGGATCTCGCCCTGCACGCGCGTGAGCTCGGACAGCGCCCAGCGATCCATCGACAGCAGCTGGTCCGGTGCAACCGTGTGCTGTGCCGGGTCGAAGCCGTGCAGGTTCGACAGCAGGTAACGCACCGTGTTGCGGATGCGGCGATAAGCGTCGGCAATGCGCTTCAGCAGGTTGTCGCTGATCGCGATCTCGCCGGAGTAATCGCTGGCCGCAACCCACAGGCGCAGCACGTCGGCGCCGAGCGTCTTGGTCACCGTCTGCGGGGCGACGACATTGCCCAGCGACTTCGACATCTTGTTGCCCTTCTCGTCGACCGTGAAGCCGTGCGTCAGCACCGCCTTGTACGGCGAGCGGCCGCGCATTGCGACCGAGGTCAGCAGTGACGACTGGAACCAGCCGCGATGCTGGTCCGAGCCTTCCAGATACATGTCGGCCTGCGGCGCGAGGCCATCGGCATCGAGCTTGTCCGGATGATTGGCGACGAAGCTGCACTGGTGTACCGAGCCGGAATCGAACCAGACATCGAGCGTGTCCGGGCACTTGTCGTAGTGCTCGACGTTCTCGCTGATCCAGTCGGACACGCTGGAACCGAACCAGGCTTCGAGGCCGTTGGCCTCGACGGCATCGCCGACCCGGCGCAGGATCGCCGCCGAATCCGGATGCAAGGTCTGGGTGCGGCGATCGACCAGCACCGCCATCGGCACGCCCCAGGTGCGCTGCCGCGAGATGCACCAATCCGGGCGCTCGGCGACCATGCCGCGGATGCGGTCCTCGCCCCAGCCGGGAATCCATTCGGTCTTGGCAATCGCATCAAGCGCCTGCGGGCGCAGGCCGTTGCCATCCATCGACACGAACCACTGCGGCGTGGCGCGGAAGATCAGCGGCGTCTTGTGGCGCCAGCAATGCGGGTAGCTGTGATCGAACTTGGCAACGTGAACCAGTGCGCCGGCATCGCGCAGCGCATTGATCACCGGCTCATCGACCTTGCGCACGTACAGACCGCCGACCACCGGCGTGCCGGCGACATAGACACCCGTGCCCATCAGCGGGCTTTCGACGGCAATGCCGTTGGCCACGCCGATGTTGTAGTCGTCAACGCCATGGGCCGGTGCGGTATGCACGAGGCCGGTACCGGCATCAAGCGTGACGTGCTCGCCGACCAGGATCGGCTTCGGCTGCGCTTCGGCATCGAAGGGATGCACGTAGGTCTTGCCGCCCAGCGCTGCACCCTTGGCGCGACCCAGCACGACCGGATCAGCAATGCCATAACGCTTCGCTGACGCTTCGAGCAGGCCTTCCGCCAGCACCAGGCGGCCATGCTCGGCGGTCTCGACCAGCACGTAGTCCAGTTCGGGATTGACCGAGGTCGCCTTGTTGGCCGGGATCGTCCACGGCGTGGTGGTCCAGATCACGAAGCGAATCGGCGCCGTACCGCTGGCACCGAACACGGCGGCAAGCTCGGCCGGGTTGGTCGACGCGAAACCGACATCGATCGCGAAGCTGGTCTTGTCCTGGTATTCGACTTCCGCTTCGGCCAGCGACGAACCGCAGTCCAGACACCAGTGCACCGGCTTGAAGCCGCGCGTGACATGACCGTTGGCAACGATCCGCGACAGCACCCGCAGCTGCTCGGCCTCGAACTTCGGGTCCATCGTCAGATACGGCCGTTCCCAGTCGGCGAGCACGCCCAGGCGCTTGAAGTCGGCGCGCTGGCGCGCGATCTGCTCGTTCGCGTACTTGCGGCACTCGGCGCGGAATTCGGCGGCGTTGAGCTTGTCGCCGACCTTGCCGAACTTCTTTTCAACCTGCAGTTCGATCGGCAGGCCATGGCAATCCCAGCCCGGCGTGAATGGCGCGTGGAAGCCGTCGAGGCGCGCCGCCTTGACGATCATGTCCTTGAGCACCTTGTTGACCGCGTGGCCGATATGGATGTCGCCATTGGCGTACGGGGGGCCGTCGACGAACCAGTAATCGGGCCGGCCTGTCGTCGCCGCATCGATCTGTGCGTACAGGCCCTCGCCTTCCCATTGCTCGAGCATCTTCGGCTCGCGCACGGCAAGGCCGGCCTGCATCGGGAAATCGGTCTGCGGCAGGTTCAGCGTCTGCTTGTAGTCCGGGCCTGCAGCGGCGTCTTTGACGGTGTCGTTCACGAGGGCATCAGCTCGGCAGTGAAATGGGTGCGTGCGTCATGGCCATCGGCCTGCATCTGCGCAGCCAGCGCATCGAGCCCGTCGAACTTGAGCTGCGGACGCAGGAACTTGTGGAATTCGATCGCGACTTCGCGGCCGTACAGATTGGGCTTGACATCGAAGACGTGGGTTTCGAGCAGGCAGGTGGTCAGCCCCAGCGTCGGCCGCACACCGAGGCTGGCGACGCCGGGCAGACCGTCGGGCGCTTCGTCGCAATAGGCCTTCACGGCATAGACGCCGTGAGCCAGCGCCGGCGGCCGACGCAGGTGCAGGTTGGCGGTGGCCATGCCCAGCTCCCGGCCGAGCTTGAGGCCGTGACGCACGCGCCCGGTGATCCGGTAGCGGCGGTCGAGCAGGCGTTCGACGACATCGAGATCGGGCAGCGCCAGCGCGGCGCGCAGCCCGGTGGAACTGCTGCGCGTGCCATCGAGCGTGACGGTCCCGAGGCCTTCGGCCGTGAAACCGGCCGAAGCACCGATCTGTTGCAGCAGTGCCAGGTCACCGACGCGCCGGGCGCCGTAGCGGAAGTCGTCGCCGACGATCACCGCGCGCGTGCCGAGGCCATCGACCAGCACCTGGCGGACAAAATCCTCGGCGCTCATCGCGGCCAGCCGCGGCCCGAACGGCAGCAGCAGCACCCGTTCGACGCCGTAGGCTTCGAGGTCACGCAGCTTGCCTCTGAGGTCGGCAATGCGCGGTGGCGGGTTGTCGCGCTGGAAGTACTCGCGCGGCATCGGCTCGAAGCAGACCACGGTGGCAGGCATGCCGTGTTCGACCGCCAGCGTACGCAGGCGGGCAATCAGCGCCTGATGGCCGCGGTGCAGGCCATCGAAGTTGCCGATCGACACCACGCTGCCGCGGTGACGCGGCGCGAGATTGTGCAGTCCGCGGATCAGCTCCATCGACAGGACGTTATTCAGGAAGGACGCGGATTATAAAGGCGGAACCGGGGCCTATCG
>Ga0114983_1000737_pt1 | contig 13492 bp, 13 predicted proteins | sample Shrwel_input2_RT_FD_87182 | JGI IMG/M metagenome (GOLD analysis project Ga0114983, IMG submission 87182) | Subsurface microbial communities from deep shales in Ohio, USA - Utica-3 well 1 S input2 RT | ecosystem: Environmental > Aquatic > Deep subsurface > Shale gas/oil reservoir > Produced... | reverse complement strand
GCTCGGCGATGGCCTCCAGCGGGGCCTCGCCGAGAAAGGCAGCGTTGTCTTCGGTGGCAAGGTACACCAGCCCCTCGGCGCTCGGCGGCCGGGCATCATCGTCGAAGTGCAGGCGGATCACCTCGCGCAGGTAACCGTTCTTCTCGCGCACGTCGAGTGGGCCGAGCACCTCGGGGGTGATGCGGTAGGCCATGCCGTGGCAGGTCGCCCCGGGTTCGCGCACCAGGGTGACCACCCGGCCCGGCGCCTCGGGGGTGCCGCGGTGGTCGTGGGAGCCCTGCCAGAAGCGGCGCGCCCAGCCCTGGATATGCGCCGGGCGGCGCTCGAGGAAGGGGAAGTCGGCCTTCCAGATCAGCGAGCCGTAGCCGAACAGCCAGATCTCGTCGTGGCCGTCGAAGTGGGTCATCTGTCGGTTGCGGTGGGTCGTGTCGAGAGTCATCCCTGAATGATGCGTCGGCCGGTGGCGAATGTCGACGGCCGCCGGGCGGGTGAGCCGATAAGCCCTCAGCCGACGAGTTGCCAGGGTGAGGTGTCGTCACTGCGCTGCAGGAAGGGGCGGTCTCCCTTGATGGTCACACGCTCGCCGCGCCGCACCTGGCCGGCATAGTCGAAGATGGCGCGATGTTGAGTGCAGCGGTTATCCCATAGGACCACTGTGTTGGGTGCCCAGTGTACGCGTACCTGGAACTCCGGTGTCTCCTGGTGGCGATAGAGAAATTCCAGCAGGGCCTGACTTTCGGCATGCCCCAGCTCGACGATCTCACGGGTGAATCCGCGGTTGACGAATAGGCTCTTGCGGCCCGTTTCCGGATGCGTGCGAACCACCGGATGCACCGCCTCCGGGTAGGGCTTGTCACTTGGCACGCCGAATCGGCTGCGATCCTGGGCGGGCTGGTTGCCGTAATATAGCCGGTAGGTGGCTTCTCCCGAGTGCACCGCTGTCAGCCCTTCCAGGAAAGCCTGCATGGCGGGGGATAGTGCGTCATAGGCGGCATAACCGCTGGCAAACAGGGTGTCGCCGCCCACATCGGGTACCTCATGAAGGTAGAGGATGCTGCCCAGCGGCGGCTGTGCATCGCAGGAGACATCGGAGTGCCAGTGCCCGCCATTGACGGCCTGTTTACCCGAGCGAATGGCCTTGGGATCGTTGGAAGAATTCTGCCCAGCCTCGATAGGGAATATCTCCGGGTAGCCTTCGGGCCCCTTGGCCATGGGGTGAATATGCAAGTCACCGAAACGCCGACCCAGGGCGATATGCTGATCGCGGCTGAGTTGCTGGTCGCGCAGGACCAGTACCTGATGGTCGAGGAAGAGTGCATGCAGCGTTTCGACGTCATGGTCATCGAGGTGTGCCAGGTCGAGTCCGCTGATTTCGGCGCCGATATGGCCGCTCAACTTTGTCACGCTGATGCCTTGTGTCGTCATGGAACATCTCCTGAGTAGACGGTGAATGTCGGCCTATCCAAGCAGCCAAAACGACATCCAGGCCAATCACGATTCCTGCTATGGGTTTTACGAAATACATATCCGCACTGCAGTGAAAAATACTTCACTGGCTGAGTGATTTGCTCAGTAAAACAACTCATTGGCGGGCTCTTCAGGCGAGGGGCAAGGTGAGTGTTTCGACAATCACGGACACAGATGGAGAGCCCCATGTCGCTGACAACATTCCGATACGCCGGCCTGACTCTGCTAGCCTTGGCCGCCACCGGCGGCACCCAGGACGCAGAGGCGAGCGAACGTATTCGCATCGCCGAACAGTTTGGGATTGCCTACCTGCCGCTGCAGGTCATTCAAGACCAAGAGCTGATCCAGAAGTATGCCGAAGACGCCGGTCTCGACGTCGACGTCGAGTGGCGGCGCCTTTCCGGCGGTGCCGCCGTCAATGATGCGCTGCTCTCCGGCAGCATCGATATCGCCAGTGCCGGTGTGGGCCCGCTGCTCATCGCCTGGGACCGCACCCGAGGCAACCTCGATGTCAAGGCCATCGCCGCCTTGGGTCATGCCCCCAACTTCCTGCTGACCCGTGACCCGGAAGTGCAATCGATCGAGGACTTCGGCCCTGAGGATCGCATCGCCCTGCCGGCGGTGGGCGTCTCGGTGCAGGCGCGTTTCCTTCAGTATGCCGCCGCCAATACCTTCGGCGCGGAGGAATACGACGTATTGGATCGTCAAACACTGTCGCTCCCCCATCCCGATGCGACGGCGGCGCTGATCTCCGGGGGCACCGAGATCACCGGTTACTTCTCCAGCATTCCCTATCAGTATCAGGCACTGAAGCATGAAGGTATCCACAAGGTGACCGACTCCTACGAGATCCTCGGCGGCCCCATCACGCCAGTGCTGGTCTATGCCACCGATCGCTTCCGCACGGACAACCCTGAACTCTATGAAGTGTTTCGTGCCGCCCTGGAAGAGGCCAGCGAGATCATCGAGGCCGATCGTGACGCCGCCGTGGATGCATTCCTGCGCGTCACCGGCTCTGGGTTGGATCGCGACTTCCTCTCTGGGCTGGTTAATGACCCGCAGATCGATTTCACGTTGGTGCCTGACAACACCTATTCGCTGGCGGAGTTCCTATACCAGGTGGGGGCCATCGAGCATCGCCCCGAGAGCTGGCAGGACTACTTCTTCGATGAGGCACACGCCTGGGAGGGAAGCTGATGACGAGCCTGACCGCGCTGCGCAAGCAGGAGACCCCACGGCACACGGCAATGCCACCCTTGCCAGCTACGCCGCGCCTGGCGGTGGATGGCGTGACGCTGGAGTACCGCACGCCCCGCCAGGTGGTGAAGGCCACCCAGCGGGTCAGCTTCGACGTTCAGGAGGGGGACCGTTTCGTGCTGCTGGGCCCCTCGGGGTGTGGCAAGTCGACCCTGCTCAAGGCGGTGGCGGGTTTCCTCTCCCCGGCAGAGGGAGAGATCCGGCTCGATGGTCAGCAGGTGGTCGGTCCAGGCCCCGACCGCCTGGTGGTCTTCCAGGAGTTCGATCAGCTGCCACCCTGGAAGACGGTCAAGCAGAACGTCATGTTCCCGCTTTTGGCCTCGCGCACCCTGGGGCGCCGAGAAGCGGAGCATCGTGCCCTGGTGACGCTGGAGAAGGTGGGTCTCGACGCCTTCGCCGATGCCTATCCCCATACCCTTTCCGGGGGCATGAAGCAGCGGGTGGCCATCGCACGGGCCCTGGCCATGCAGCCACGCATTCTGCTGATGGACGAGCCCTTCGCGGCGCTGGATGCCCTGACGCGTCGCAAGATGCAGGAGGAGTTGCTGACCCTCTGGAAGGAGGTTGGCTTCACCCTGCTGTTCGTTACCCACTCCATCGAGGAGGCACAAATCGTGGGCAACCGGGTGTTGCTGCTCTCACCTCACCCGGGCCGAGTACGTGCCGAACTGGGCTGCGAGGCGGATAGCCTGTCGAACCTCGGGAGTGCGTCCACCAAGTCCCGTACCCAGCAGATCCATCAGTTGCTGTTCGAGCACGAGGGACGACCATGAGTGAACCTCGGCCCTATCGCTACGCCACCCACCTGGCCTGCCCGCGCTGCAAAGCGATCCCGGCGCCATGGGGGCCAAGCGCATCAACCGCAATGCCGGGGCGGCCCGGCCGCTCTACGCCGCTCGCGCCGCCATCATGCGCCCCGCCAGCCGCGCACTCGGGCTTGTTCCTGTTGGCCCCCGAAGAGGATCTGGCGAAACATCACGCACCGCATGGGAGAGCCTTATGACTCTGCATACTCTGAGCGTCGACCGATTCCAACGGGCCGACCGAGTTCACGAATTACCGCCGGTCGAAGCCAGCGAACTGGCGGTGTCGCGTCCGCTCTGGCAGCGAGCTTGGGATCTGGGCGTGGTGAGGAAGCTGACGATCCTGCTGGCCCTGGTCGGGTTGTGGGAGCTGGCCGCCCGCTATCAGGCCAACCCACTGCTGCTGCCCGGTGCCAGCGATACCGCCACCGCCCTGTGGCAGGGCCTGGCCTCCGGCACCTTGATCCAACGCAGCGCGGTGTCGCTGTCGGTGCTGCTCAAGGGCTACGCTCTGGGTACGGTGCTGGCATTGGCCCTCACGACCCTGGCGGTATCTACCCGCCTGGGGCGCGACCTGCTAAGCAGCCTGACGTCCATGTTCAGCCCGCTGCCGGCCATCGCCCTGTTGCCCCTGGCGCTGCTGTGGTTCGGCCTCGGCGAGGCCAGCCTGGTATTCGTGCTGGTGCACTCGGTGCTGTGGGCCATGGCGGTGAACATCCACCAGGGCTTCCAGGGCGTTTCCGAAACGCTGCGGATGGCGGGTCGCAACTACGGCCTGCGCGGCCTGCGCTATGTGGCCCATATCCTGATCCCCGCCGCGCTGCCGGCCCTGTTGGCTGGATTGCGCATCGGTTGGGCCTTCGCCTGGCGCACCCTGATCGCCGCCGAGCTGGTGTTTGGCGCCTCATCCGGGGAGGGCGGGCTCGGCTGGTATATCTTCCAGAACCGCAACGAACTCTATACCGACAATGTCTTCGCCGGGCTGGTGGTGGTAATCCTGATCGGCCTGCTGGTGGAGAACCTGATTTTCAATACCCTGGAACGCATCACCGTCAAGCGCTGGGGCATGGTGCGCTGAGCGCCTGCTAGCTGCCAAGGTGTTCCTCAAGTGACCGAGGCGCGCCACCCTGACTTCACTTGCGAGACATGTCACCATGCCCCTGACCCGAGTGATCGACTATTTCAATACCCATCTTGATGCTTTCAACCCACAAGCCAGCCTGCGCCGGCATGCTCGATTCCGCTATGAGAACAATCAGGTGTCGGCCGATGTGGCGGGCAAGCACGTACGGCCACGCCAGCAGCCCATTCTGACGCTTGCCGGGCTCACGCCGGTGGCCCATGAGAGCCGCATTCAACTCATTGACCCGCACGGCGTTCGTGAGACGACGGACCCGCTCTATTTCTTCTCCTGGGATCGCGAGGATGTGATTTTCCTCGACCGCTTGCTGCGCGTGCTGCATGCGCTGCACCATCTCTCACGCCATGGCGTCGATGCCGCGCCGCTGGTGGTCGACGTTCACTGGCGCCATCTCCAGGCCGTGGAGGCCTCCCACGGAGCGGTCTTCGAGGCGCTGCTGGCGCGTCTTGGCTTGCACCCCCGGCAGGCGGTGCTGCGCCTGAGTGCCCTGCGCCTGCTCAGCGACGCTCATGCCCGGGAGGCCGCCGAGAGTTTCCAGCGTCACGGCTATCCGCTGCTGGCTCAGGGTGTCCCGGTGGATGCACCACCGACCGCCTGGCGCCTGCTGAGTGAATCAGGGGTAAGGTGGGTGACGCCGGAACCCCACGCTCTGCGCCTGGCACGCCAGGGGCGCGAGCACTGGCCTCGGCTCACTCAGTGGAACCGCGAGGCGCATGCCGCCGGTATGACCGTCTGGTGGCCGGGCCTCGACACGCCAGGAGATCTTGGTATCGTCACACAGCTCGAGCCGACGCTGGTCAGCGGTGACCTACTGAGTCAAATGCAACCCTATCAATGGGAATGAAGCGGAGTCAGGCCAGGCGCCGCAGGCCAAAGCACCTGCAGTGCCAATTCGTTGAAGTAGCGAGTAGATTCCACAATGCCGATAACCGGACAATGTGTTGAGGTGGCGACGTTAATGTCAAGATGCACAGCTGCTGAATGTTCATGCAGAACACCCCAAAACAGAAATGCTTATGGGAATATAATGTATGCCTCTATTACTTAAAAGCATTAGTGGCGACATCCACATCATCTCCCGACGAAGTCGACGAGGGACACCTTAAATTTGAATTCACCACTGTAATGTCACCGTTTCTTGCTTATGACCAGTATCTCACTGGTCGGCCTGATCAGCACTTAGTGCCCAGCCCGAATTACAGGGGCCACTCCAAAACCTGAATTCCTGGAGTTAAATTCCCAGGAGTTAGTTGTGGGGAATTAGCGGTTCCTCGATTACTGATAATCATATGAAATATTCTTGTTTAATCGACCGGCGCGAGGCTCCTATTATCGTGGAATCATCCCGTCGTTATCGAGTACGCCATGTACCAGGCTTTCGGTTTAAAAAGCGCATTTCTTGTGGCACCTCAAAATCCATTCTGTGGGTTCCTGTGCCGTGGTGGTACCAGTGATCACAAGGATGGCTGGGGAATCGCCTATTACGCCGATGGTGACCATCAGCTTAATGTCGAGAAAACCAGCGCCTTCAATTGTCGCAATGCTCGTTCCTTTCTTGACCGTGACATTGTCACTCGCAATCTGATACTGGCCCCGGCAAGCCGGTGAGCCAATGAAGGCTCGGCTTGTGGATTGCAATCAGTGGCTCGACGACACGGTCTATACCGGTACTCCCTTGGTGATGGTGGCAACCCAGCCGATTACCGAAGGTCATGAATGGCAGCGATTCGAAAAAAACGAACTGGCTGTTTTTGTAGGCGGATCTCGATATCGCGATGAGTCAGACATTTCGCTGATGGATGGATTTGATCTAATTCAATAAATGTCGTGGTTGAACCGTGGATGTCTGCCGAGCGAGATGTCCTTCTTGCCGCGTGCTGAGTAGATTATATTCGCCATCAGCCATGGTCACTGAGCAATTTTTCCCGACAATTCCTTGGGCTTGACCATGCGATGTCAAAACAAAGCTTGAGCACTAGCCCCCGCACGCACTCTCAAAATTCTCATTTATTTTCAACCGATTGACATCTTTCAAGCCGGCACCGACGTCATCATTAGGACATGGAAGGGCCCGGGGATGATCATCGCCGCCGCAAAGTGTCTGTGCTTACTGCTTTAGCCAATGCCAATGTGGTATGGCGCTTGCATTATAATGGATTATCCGTCGCCGGTATCGGCTAAATGTGCTGTGGCTGTTCATTGAATAAAGGATGGTAGTGCGGAATTTTTAATATGGTTAGCGGAGATAACCATTTAGTCTGATAAGTGATGAGCGATAGGATAAAGGTCTCATCAAGCGCAAAGGTATTGTTTGCTCAAGAGGCCATCACTATGAAAAAAGTAACCACCTATGACGTCACAACAAGAGGCGTCACCAAGGCGCTAAATGGCAACAATGCACGCCTTCGTCAGCTGGGGCAGGCGCTGACCCGCGCCGGTAATGTTTGCCTGGGTCGGTATGGGGCGCTGGTCGCCTTCTTTGGCCTGTGGCAACTGGCGAGTTCGCTGGACTGGCTCAACGTCGCGGTGATACCGCCTCTCGATAGGATCGTGGTGGCGCTCTACAACGCGGTCTTGCATGGCACCTTGATGGACGATATAGGCATTAGCCTGCAGCGCTCTGGCATCGCCTTTGGCGCCTCGGTGCTGATTGCCATTCCGCTGGGGCTGGTCATGGGCAGTTTTCGTGCCATCGAGCAGAGCCTCGACCCGATCCTGCAGCTCTTTCGCCAGACCTCGGCACTGGCCGTCTACCCGGTCTTCATCCTGCTGATGGGGCTCGGCGAGGCCTCCAAGATTTTCGTCATCTTCTGGGCCTCGGTCTTTCCGCTCTTGATGAACACTATCACCGGCGTGCAGCAGGCCGATTCCAAGCTGATCGAGATGGTGCGTGTATTTGGTGCTTCCCGCTTCGAGGTGTTTCGCCGCGTCGTGGTGCCCAGCGCCATTCCTTCCATCTTCGTTGGCCTGCGCCTGAGCGCGACGTCGACGCTGCTGCTGCTGGTTGCCGCCGAGATGATTGGGGCCAACCGAGGCATCGGCTTCCAGGTGATGAACGCTCAATACAACTTTCAGATCCCGCTGATGTTTGCCGCCATTTTTCTGCTGGCCGGGCTTGGCCTGCTGGCCAACTACTTGCTGGTAGCGCTCCAGAAACGTCTCTGCCGCTGGGAGAATGATGGCAGCACCTGATTCGAATGTTTCGCCAATCAACGACTTCAATGACGAAGAGGAACTTATTGATGAAAAAACGAACCATCAAGAAACGCGCATTGGTTACAACTACGCTGCTGTTGCTGGCAGGACAGGCCGTGGCGACCAGTCAGGCGCTGGCCGCGGACGAAGCGGCCAGCGAGCCGGTAACCATCCGCTATCTCAGTAGCCGTGGTCAGATTTCGATACCAGAAATAGCGCAAGCGAAGGGTTGGCTCGAGGAGAAAGGCGTGACGCTCGAGTCCGAGGGATTCAGCCAGGGCGGGCCGGAGAGTCTGTTCGCCATGGCGTCTGGGTCGATCGACATTGCCGGTGCGGCTACCTCTGCGACAATTAACGCCATCGCCAATGGAGCGGATAACGTCGGCATCATGGCTTCCAGCGGTGTCAACGAGGAGGTCAATAGCCGCTTCTATGTGCTTGAGAATAGCCCCATCAAACAGCCCTCAGACCTGATCGGCAAGACTATCGCGGTCAATACTCTGGGCGCGCATCTGGATTATGTGGTGCGCGAGTATCTGCGGCAAAACGACATTCCCTATAACGCGGTGCGCCTGGTGACGGTGCCGGGTCCGCAGCTCGGGCAGACCCTGCGCTCCGGCCAGGTCGATGTCGCTGCCGTCGGCGCTTGGCAAACCGTGTTTGCCGGTCAACTCGAAGAGGGAGGTGGGGTACGCTCGCTGTTCAGCGACTACGAGTTATTGGGTGATATCACGCTGAGCCCTTACTCCATGGAACGCGACTTCGTCGAGCAGCACCCCGAGGCGGTGCGAGCGCTGGTGACCCAGTCCGGGCGTGCTGCCAACTGGGTGCGCGACAACCCGGAGAAGGCGCGATCACTGATCGCCGAGCTGCTGGCCAAGCGTAACGAAAATGCTCAGCTGGCGGAGTACTGGGCCGGCTTTGGTGTGCGCGACAGTGCTCAGCTCAGCGAGCACGATGTGCAGTACTGGCTGGATGTGCTCGAGCGGGAAGGGACACTGACCGCAGGGCAACTGTCGGTCGGTGATGTGGTGACCAATGCCTACAACGACGCCGCCAGCATCGAGTTGGGCGGGGGAGTCGAACAATGACGGCCATAGCCAAGGGCTTGAGCGTGGGCCACATCAGCAAGTCGTTCACGCTCAAAGATAGCCACCTGGAGGTACTCAGCAACATCGATCTGGAGATTGCTGCCGGTGAGTTCGTGGCCATCATCGGCGCCAGCGGCTCGGGCAAGACCACGCTCTTGAGGATTCTGGCGGGTCTCGAACAGGCGGACAGCGGCACGATTCATCTGAATGGCCAGTCGATTCAGGGAGTCGGGTCAGAGCGCGCCATGGTCTTCCAGGAACCTCGCCTGTTGCCCTGGCTCACGGTGGAGGCCAATGTCGCCCTGGGGCTTGAGCTGATTGGCGAAAATAGCACTCAAGCGCTGGAGAAGGCGCGTCACTATCTCGATATCGTCGGCTTGACGGCGTTCTACAACGCCTACCCCCGCCAGCTCTCCGGCGGCATGGCCCAGCGAGTGGGGATCGCTCGGGGGCTGGCCATCTCCCCGGAAATTCTGTTGCTCGACGAGCCGCTGGGTGCGTTGGATGCGATGAAGAAGATTCGCATGCAGCAGGAACTCGAGCGCATCTGGCGCGAGCAGGCTATCACCATGGTGATGGTGACGCACGACATTGAGGAGGCGGTCTACCTGGCGGATCGCATCGTCATTCTCTCCAGCGACCAAACAGCCACGCTTCAGGTCATGAACATAGACCTCCCGCGGCCACGCCAGCGCAGCGACAGCCAGTTCGTCGCCTACCGCGAGGCGCTGCTCAAGACCTTTCACCTCAACGATACTCGACATACGACTACCGCAACGGAGAGTACGCCATGAGTCAGACTGCCACCGCTGACGTCTCAGCCTCGATAGATGCATCAACACCCGCGGGTGCCTTGTCCGCTGCGCGCCATGACCAGCCGCTGACCATCACGCCCACGGACGGCGCGCTCGGCGCCGTGGTGATGGGCATCGACCTGACACAGCCGTTATCACCGACTCACTATCTGCAACTCAAGCAGGCGTGGCTCGAGCACCATATCCTAATCTTCAAGGGGCAGCGCTTGACCGACGAGCAACTGCTCGACTTCACGACCTACTTCGGCGACGTCTTCCATCCACCCGGCCATATTCCGGTGCTGGCCACAAACGAGCAGGGCTTAACCCCGGACATCGTCAAGGTCTCCAACGTCAAGGGCGGTTACACCGGCAATGGTGAACTCTCCGCCCACGTGGATCACCAATGGACACCACGCCCCTCCAAAGCCTCGGCGCTCTATGCCCGCCAGATTCCCTCGACCGGCGGTGACACTTATTGGTACAACCTCAATCTCGCCTGGGAAACGCTCGATTCACACATCCGTCAGTCAATCGCCGGGCTTTCGCTGATCACCTACAACCCCTTTCTCAACCGCGATTCGTCCCGCCCCGGCTATCGTGTGCCGGACAATCCGCCCAAGGGCGAGGCGCACCCTCACCCGCTGGTCACCACCCACCCGGAGTCGGGCAACAAGCAGCTGTTTTTGGGTGAGGCGACCGAAGTCGAGATTCCCGAGCTGGACTATGCGTCGGGCAAGGCGCTGATCGAGAAGTTGCGCGCTCACCTCTACATCCCGACCCATCGCTACGAGCACCGTTGGGAAGTGGGCGACGTGGTGCTGTGGGACAACCGCGCCACCGCCCACTACCGCTCCGCTTTCGACGAACGGGAAATTCGTGACATGCGGCGGGTTAGCCTGGCGGGCGGGCGTCCCTTGTAGGGTCACAAGCCTTTTCCTGACGATGAGGCAAGCAGCGATGTCACAAATACTGCGCAGTGTTCAACATTCGCAAGGCTGCGTTGCTGCTGGCTCATGTCGCTGTGTCACGACTTTTCCCGGAAGTGGCCATACTTTCAACTCACAACTCATGGAGGCAATAATGAGTGTTGTGCTGATTGCCGGTAGCCCCGGAAGTGTGTCGCGGACCTCCGCGCTCATCACATTCATCGATGGGCTGCTGCAGGCCCGGGGCATCAAGACCGAGGTTTTCAACGTCAATGATTTTGACGGCAATGCGGTGTTCTTCGCCGATGTATCGGCACCACAGATCGTGCGTTACCGTGAGGCGATTGCCAAGGCGGACGCGGTGATCTTGGCAACCCCCGTTTATCAGGCCTCATTTTCGGGAGCTATCAAGCTGTTGCTCGACCTGGTACCCGAGCGGGGCTTGAAAGGGAAGCTGGTGCTGCCCCTGGCCAATGGCGGGTCGGATAACCATCTGCTGGTCATCGATTACGCCTTGAAGCCGGTCTTGTCGGCGCTGGGGGCCAGCAACGTGCTCGGTGGCGTCTACGTCAACGCCAAGCAATTGACCCTCGAAGAGGGCCAGGCGTACCGGGTCGGTGGCGATGCGAGGGCCAGGATCCAGCGCGCTCTCGATGAGCTGCTGGAAGCCCTGCCGCTGGTGATCGGGGCCAATGAGCGGAACCATTCCGGGGTCGCCTACGCTTGATCCTTTTTCCTTCATGCAAGGCCCTTGAAAAAACACCCCGACAACAGAGAGTCGGGGGGCTTCCCAACGTTGCCTAAGGTGTTCGCGATGAAGTCCGATACCTATCTAGCCCATCCCATCGAGCCCCAGCGTGTCTGGGCCTGTATGTTGCCTCTGGATGGCTCCTTTTTCTGGCTGCTGTGCTGAGCCTCGACGCTGGATCCAGGCGAGGGCCTCAAGGCCGGTCGCGGGAGCCAAGACGCCATTCCATACCCAAAGGAACTCTTCATGTCCCGCCCCAACTTCCTGGTCATCGTGGCCGACGATCTCGGTTTTTCCGATATCGGTGCCTTTGGCGGAGAGGTCCGTACGCCGAATCTGGACCGTCTTGCCTACGAGGGGCTACGCCTTGCGGACTTTCATGCCGCCTCTGCCTGCTCCCCCACGCGCGCCATGCTGATGACCGGTACCGATCACCATATCGCCGGCATTGGTTCCATGGCAGAAGTATTGCCGCCGGCGGTCGCCGGGCAGCCCGGTTATGAAGGCTATCTGAATCAGCGGGTCGTCACGGTGCCGGAGCTGCTGCGCGATGCGGGCTACGCCACCCTCATGGCGGGCAAATGGCACCTGGGCGATCGCGCCGCTGCTCGTCCCCGCGCCCGCGGGTTCGAGCGTTCCTTTGCCCTGCTGCCGGGCGCTGCCAATCATTACGGGTTCGAGCCGGCCCTGTCCATGGAGCGGCGCCCTGGGCTGCTGCGCAGCACGATGGGTATGTACTGCGAAGACGATGCGTTGTTAACGGAATTACCCGATGGGTTCTACTCATCCGACTATTTCACCGACAAGCTGTTGAGCTACCTGGATGAGTCGCAAGTGGACGAGCGGCCCTTCTTTGCGTATCTGCCTTTTTCTGCACCGCACTGGCCCTTGCAGGCACCGCAGGAGATCATCGCCCGGTATCGCGGGCGTTACGATAAGGGTCCTGAGGTGCTGCGTCAGGAGCGCCTGGCGGCACTGAAGCGGCTAGGCCTGGTGCCCGTAGGCGCCGACGCCCACCCCGTGGTTGCCAACGAGGCCGAGTGGGACGCGTTGACACGAGAGCAGCGTCAGCGCTCTGCGCGGGCCATGGAGGTCTATGCCGCCATGGTCGAACGGATGGACTGGAATATTGGGCGGGTTATCGAGCATCTGCGTGAAAACGGACAGCTGGAGAACACGGTGGTGGTGTTTCTCTCCGACAATGGTGCCGAGGGCGCGCTTCTGGAAGCCTACCCACAGTTCGGGCCGAACCTCGAGGAGGTGATTGCCGAGTATTACGACAATCGTCTGGACAATATCGGCAACGCCAACTCCTACGTCTGGTACGGGCCGCGTTGGGCGCAAGCGTCCACGGCGCCGTCACGACTCCGCAAGGCCTTTACGAGTCAGGGCGGCATCCGGGTGCCCGCGATACTGCGTTACGGTGGCCTGGCGCGACAGCATCAGATCAGTCACGCCTTCGGCACTGTGATGGATATCGTGCCGACCTTGCTGGAGCTGGCCGGTATTCATCATCCGGGCCGGGTGTACAAGGGGCGGGCCATCAATCCGGTACGCGGACGTTCCTGGCTGGGGTATCTGCAGCAGGCGCGGGAGAGTGTTCACGACGTGGATAGCGTGACCGGCTGGGAGCTTTTCGGGCGCAAGGGACTGCGCAAGGACAAATGGAAGCTCGTCTACCTGCCGGCGCCGACCGGCCCGTTGGCAGCTCTATGACCTGGAGGTGGATCCTGGCGAAGTGAACGATCTGGCAACGCACTATCCGGAAAAAACCGAGGAACTCCTGGCGGATTGGGCACAGTACGTGGAAGAGACCGGGGTCATCGAGTTCGAACGCCAGGGCACCGTGTTTGGCGAAATCGTTTAGCGTCGCTCGGGGGGTTCATGGGAAAACCTGATTACGCATAAGGCTCAGCCATCTTCAGGAACCGGTATGGCATCGGCGGTGTTCGGGCGGCTACCGTGAGAAAGCGCGGGATCATGGCCTTGAGGTCATAGCGCCGATTGAAGCGATACTCGAACTCGGCCAGGTAGCGCGGGGCATGCTGCCCGCGGATGGCATGGTAG
>Ga0114983_1000736_pt1 | contig 13496 bp, 9 predicted proteins | sample Shrwel_input2_RT_FD_87182 | JGI IMG/M metagenome (GOLD analysis project Ga0114983, IMG submission 87182) | Subsurface microbial communities from deep shales in Ohio, USA - Utica-3 well 1 S input2 RT | ecosystem: Environmental > Aquatic > Deep subsurface > Shale gas/oil reservoir > Produced... | reverse complement strand
CGCGAGGATCTGGCGCTGGAACCGGAGCAGATACGCTTCGATGTCGAGGCCGGCCGGCTGGCCCGCGACCGCCAGCAGCTGCTGGTCGCCGATCTCGAACGCCAGGTCGCGGCACTGGAACTGCGAGCGCCGGTGGCCGGGCAGGTCGCAGCGCGGGTGCGCTTCGCGGGCGGCGTGCCGGAAGGCCTGCGCCAGAACCAGCGGCTGTCGGCGCGTGTGCTGCTCGATGAACGAAAGAACGTGCTGACCGTGCGGCGCGGCCCGTTCCTCGATGCTGGTGGTGGTCGCGTCGCCTACGTGATCCGCGGCGATGTCGCCGAGCGCGTCAGCATCGAAACCGGCGCCACCAGCCTCAACAAGGTCGAGATCCTGAGCGGCCTCGACGCTGGCGACCGCATCGTGATTTCCGGCACCGACGAGTTCAACGGTGCCGCGCGCGTGGTGCTGCATTGAACGCTGCGCGGGTATTGCGACGCGATCCGGAATGGAAAGCGACGGGGCACGAAGGCACAAACAACGGCCAAGGCCAGGATACAAAGGAAAGCCCGCAGTTTTTCTTTGTGTCCTTGCTGGACCCCTTCGTGCCTTTGTGCTCCAGATCTTTTGACGTGATTCGGCGGCCAGTCTTGTGCGTTTTCCAACGTGATGCCCGTCTTTCGAGGAGCCCGACATGCTGAAGATGAACCATCTGTCCAAGGTCTACCGCACGCACCTGATCGAAACCCATGCGCTGCGCGATTTCTCGATACACGTGCGCGAAGGCGAGTTCGTCGCCGTGACCGGGCCGAGCGGCTCGGGCAAGACCACCTTTCTCAACATCGCCGGCCTGCTTGAAGCGTTCACCGGCGGTGAGTACTTCCTTGACGGTGTCGACGTCCGCGGCATGAACGACGCCGCCCGTTCGCGGCTGCGCAACGAAAAGATCGGCTTCATTTTCCAGGGCTTCAATCTGATTCCGGATCTGAACCTGTTCGACAACGTCGATGTGCCGTTGCGCTATCGCGGCTTCAATGCCGCCGAACGCCGCCGGCGCATCGAGCAGGCGCTGGCGCGGGTCGGACTGTCGGCGCGGATGAAGCACTACCCATCGGAGCTGTCCGGCGGCCAGCAGCAGCGCGTCGCGATTGCTCGGGCGCTGGCCGGCTCGCCGAAGATCCTGCTGGCCGACGAGCCGACCGGCAACCTCGACACCCAGATGGCGCGCGGCGTGATGCAGCTGCTCGAGGAACTGCATGGCGAGGGCGCGACCATCATCATGGTCACCCACGATCCGGAGCTGGCGGCGCGTGCGCAGCGCAATGTCCATGTCATCGATGGTCAGGTCGTCGACATCGAGGCCGAGCCGCGGATGCGCGGCCCCGGCATCGCGGTTCCGCAAGCCGTGCAGGCCTGAGCGGCCGGAGATCACGACCATGTTCGGCTACTACCTGAGCCTTGGCCTGCGCAGCCTGCGCCGGAACCCGGTGCTGACCGCGCTTATGGTGTTCGGCATCGCGCTCGGCATCGCCGCCAGCATGACCAGCCTGACGGTGTTCCGCCTGATGGGCAGCGATCCGATTCCGTGGAAGTCGGACCGGCTCCACGTCGTGCAGCTCGACAACTGGGACGTCAACCAGGCCTATGACGAGGAGAAAGGCCGGCTGCCGGATCAGCTGAGCTATCTCGATGCCACGGCACTGATCGCCGCTGGCCGCGCCGATCGCCAGGTGGCGATGTACAAGGTCGTGCTGCCGGTGCAGCCGGCCAACGACGCGGGCGGGCCAGAGGTCAAGCCCTATCTGATGCTGGGTCGGGCGACCTACAGCGACTTCTTCCCGATGTTCGAGCCGCCGTTCCGCTACGGTGGCCCGTGGAGCCGCGAGCAGGACGACGCCAAGGCGCGCGTCACCGTGCTGACCCAGACCACCAACGAAAAGCTGTTCGGTGGCGCCGATTCCACCGGCAAGACGGTGCGCTTCGATGGCGTCGATTACACGGTGGTCGGCGTGCTAGACCGCTGGCAGCCGCGCATCAAGTATTTCGATCTGACCGTCGGCGCGCTGACCGAGCCCGAGGAAGCCTTCATTCCGTTCACCACGGCCATCGATCTGCGCGCGCAGTCATCCGGCAATAACAGCTGCTTCAAGACGCCGGCCCCGGGCTGGGACGGCTTTCTGGCGTCCGACTGCATCTGGATCCAGTTCTGGGTGCAGCTCGGCACGCCGGCGCGCGAAGCCGAGTACAAGAATTTCCTCGATGCCTACGTGATGGAGCAGAAGAAGCTCGGCCGTTTCGAGCGGCCGCTGGCGACCTTGCTGCCGGACGTCAACGAATGGATCGCGCTGCAGGAAGTGGTGTCGCGTGATGTCGAGATCCAGGTCGGGCTGGCGTTCGCGTTTCTCGCCGTCTGCCTGGTCAACACGGTGGGCCTGCTGCTGGCCAAGTTCATGCGCAAGCGGGGCGAAATCGGCCTGCGCCGCGCGCTTGGCGCCAGCCGCGGCCAGCTGTTCATGCAGCACCTGATCGAAGCCGGTGTGGTCGGCATCAGCGGCGGCATCGTCGGCCTGGCGCTGACCGGGCTCGGGCTGATCGGCGTGCGCGCGCTGTACAGCGAGTTCAAGGCGATCACCGAACTGGACTGGACGATGGTCGGGGTGACGCTGCTGCTGTCGGTGCTGTCGGCCACGCTGGCCGGCCTGTTCCCGACCTGGCATGCCTGCCGCGTGCAGCCGGCTTCGCAACTCAAGACCCAGTAGGAGAGACGCGCATGGAACTTCGTCCGATCCTGTCGGCGCTGATGCGCTCTCGTGTCGCGCTGGTGCTGCTCGGCCTGCAGATCGCGCTGACCCTGGCGATCGTCTGCAACAGCCTGTTCATCATCAGCGAGCGCGCGGCACTGATGGCGCGGCCGAGCGGCATGAACGAAGCCGATACCGTCATCCTCGCCTCGATCGGCTTCGGTGCCGACTTCGACATGAAGCGCGCGATGGCCGACGATCTGGCGATGCTGCGTGCGCTGCCGGGTGTGGTCGAGGCCGCGCCGATCAACTCGGTGCCGATGTCCAACGGCGGCTGGAGTTCCGGGCTGTCATTGACCCGCGAGCAGAAGACCTCGTCGGCCTATTCGGCGATGTATTTCAGCGACGACCACGGCCTTGATGCGCTCGGTGCCCGGCTGATTGCCGGCCGGCTATTCCGCCCCGATGAACTTGGCGAGCGCAGCCGCAAGACCGAGGGCTGGCCGCCGGTGATCATCATCACCCGGGCGCTGGGCGACAAGCTCTGGCCGGGCCAGGACGCGATCGGCAAGACCGTGTGGCTGGACACCGATTCGGCGCCGTCGACGGTGATCGGCATCGTCGATCGATTGCAGGCGCCGTGGGTGCACAACGACGAGGTCGTCGAGTTCGCCACGCTGCTGCCCGAAGTGATCAACGAAGGGGCGTTCACCCGCTACGTCGTGCGCAGCGCGCCGGGCCAGCGTGATGCGGTGCTGAAGGCGGCCGAAGCCAAGCTGGCGGCGCTGAACTCCAGCCGCATCGTCCGTGAAGGCAAGACTGTCGAAAAGATCCGCGCCGATGCCTATTCCGGTGACCGCGCGATGATGATCATCCTCGGCGTGGTGATCGTCTCGCTGCTGATCATCACTGCGCTCGGCATCGTCGGCATGGCCAGCTTCTGGGTCACCCAGCGCACGCGGCAGATCGGCACGCGGCGGGCTTTGGGCGCGACGCGCGGCGCGATCCTGCGTTACTTCCTGGTCGAGAACTTCGTCATCACCAGCATCGGCCTGCTGCTCGGCGCCGGGCTGGCCTACGGTTTCAATGTCTGGTTGATCCAGAACTACCAGACCGCGGCGATGCCGTGGTACTACGTGCCGACGGGCTGCCTGTCCCTGTGGCTGCTGGGTCAGCTGGCGGTGCTCGGTCCGGCGCGGCGAGCATCACGGGTGCCACCGGCGATGGCGACACGGTCGATCTGAGCCGCCGCCAGCCCGCCAATCCGTTCTGCCCGAAGCCCTGCCGAGTCCGCTGATGATGCGCATCCGAACCCTGATCCTGCTGTTCGGCCTCGCCGTGGTCGGTGTCGCCGCCGCTGCCGATCCGGCGCCGCTGGAAGTGCGTCGTCAGGCGCTCGACGCCTTGCTGGCCGAGCACTGGCAAGAGAGCCTGAAGGAAGATCCCGAGCTGGCGACGATCCTTGGCGACGAGCGTTACAACGATCGCTGGAGCGACCACTCACTCGCCGGCATGGCGATCCGCGAAAAGACGCTGGCTGCATGGATGGCCCGCTTCGAGGCGATCGACAGCCGCGATTTCCCGGATGTCGAACGCCTCAATCGAAGCCTGATGATCGAGCAGCTGCGCGACCAGCAGGAAGGTCTGCGGCTGAAGCTGGACCTGATGCCGCTTGACCAGACCAATGGCGCGCACCTGCAGTACCCGGAGTTTGCCGGGGTGGTGCCCACCGACACCGTGCGCCATTACGAGGACTGGCTGGCTCGGCTGGAGGCGATGCCGGCGCAGATCGACCAACTGATTGAGCTGTCGCGTGCCGGCCTGAAGGCGGGGCTGGTCCCGCCGAAGTACCTGCTCGAAAAGGTCGCGACCCAGTGTGACGCCATTGCTGCTGCGGCTGGCGTCGACAGCGCTTTCGCCACACCGCTGGCGCGGATGCCGGCCGACATCGCCAGTACGGATCAGGCGCGGCTGAAGGCGGCCATCGTGGCGGCGATCGATTCACGGGTGCGCCCAGCCTACCGGCGGCTGGCGGCGTTCGTCCGCCGCGATTACGCGCCAAGGGGTCGGCTGCAGCCCGGCATCTGGAGTCTGCCGAACGGTGACGTGCTGTACCGCTATCTGGCGCGCACCCAGACCACCACCGATCTGCCGCCGCAGGCGATCCATGACCTCGGCTTGGCGGAAGTGGCGCGCATCGAAGCCGAGCAGGCGGCGATTGCGCAGCGCTTCGGCTACGACGATCTGGCCAGCTTCCGGGTCGCGCTGAAACAGGATCGCGACACCTTCGCCACGTCGCGCGAACAGATCCTGGAGCTGTACCGCAAGTACAACGCGCAGATGGAGCCGATGCTGCCGAAGCTGTTCGGCCTGCTGCCGAAGACGGCGGTGCAGGTCAGCGCCGTCGACGAGTATCGCGAAGCGGAAGCGCCCGGGGCCTCGTATCTGCAGGGTTCACCGGACGGCAAGCGGCCAGGGCAGATCTACGTCAACACCGGCGATTTCGCACAGCGCTCGCTGCTGACGATCGAGTCGACCGCGTACCACGAGGGCTCGCCCGGCCACCACATGCAGATCTCGATTGCGCAGTCGCTGCCGGGGTTGCCGCCGTTTCGCCAGCAGGGCGACTACAACGCCTATGCCGAGGGCTGGGCGCTGTATTCGGAACGGCTGGGCAAGGAGGTCGGCTTCTACACCGAGCCGCTCAGCGACTACGGGCGGCTATCCGACGAACTGCTGCGCGCCAACCGTCTGGTGCTCGATACCGGCGTCCATTACAAGCGCTGGACGCGGCAGCAGATGGTCGACTGGTTTCACGCCCATTCGTCTGACGACGAGCCGGATGTGCAGTCGGAAACCGATCGCTACATCGCCTGGCCGGGGCAGGCGCTGGGCTACAAGCTGGGCCAGCTCCGCATCCTTGCGTTGCGGGACGAGGCGAAGGCCGCGCTCGGTGACCGCTTCGATATCCGCCAGTTCCACGATGTCGTGCTGGGCGGCGGTGCCTTGCCGCTCGATGCCTTGAGCGACCGGGTGCACGACTGGCTGAAAACCTCGCGCTGATTCGGCGCCGACCGGCGCTGCTGGGCAACCGGGCGCCAGCCCTCGCGATCAGCGCTTCAGCTTGGCCATGATCTTGGCGGCGAGCAGCGGCGCCGATGGGTTGCCGGCATCGGCGCCGATATCGGTGCCGGCCTGCTCCTGATCGTGGAACATGCGGCCGCCGACCACGACCACCAGTTGAGGATTGCGCGACGCATCGCGGACGTGCTGGATGGTCTGCGCCATGCGCGGCAGCCATTGTTCACGGCGCAGCGACGAACTGAGCGACAGGTCGAGGGCATCGAACCAGGTGTCGGCGACCAGCTGTTCAAGCGCCTCGTCGGTCGGCGGCGCTTCGTACTGCGTGTTCCAGCCGGCCTGCCAAAGCACTTCAGCATCGAGACTCGCGCCGAGCCGGTGCTGCTCGCCCGGCTGCGGCGTGACCAGAACCGCCGGCAGATTCGCGGTTGCCGGGCGCGGTGTGCCGGCGGTGACCTGGCGCATCGCCGACTGCACGCGACACAGCGCGACGGTCATCTCCAGCTCGGTGCAGTCGTCATCAAGCCAAAGATCGCCAAGACTGCGCGCCAGCGGCTCGTACAGATCGCTGCACAGCGTGCCGATCGAGCGCGACAGCGCCTGCATCTCTGCCATCCGCGACAGACTGCTTTGCGGGTCGGTGGCGATCAGCAGCCGCGCCAGCTCGGCAATTCGCGGATCGACCGACGGCAGACGGGCGTCTCCCGCGTGCAATGCCGCCAGTTGCGGCACCAGCACCGATTCGACGACGTTCTTCAGCACATCCTGTTTCGGGCGGCCGGATATGCGCCGCGCGGCATCGGCTGCCGACAGCGGTTCGCGGGCGATCACGACCGGCGAGCGGATGGCCATCGAGGCGAGCAGCTCGGCCGCCGCGTGCGGGCGGCGGTTCAGCGTCTCGATCAGGCCCGGCGGCAGCTCGATGAAGCCGGAATGGCTCTTCGCCGCAGCGAGGCTGCGCGTCGACAGCCGCATGTCCCAGTCGCCGAAGCAGCGTATCGGTGCCGGGCTGCGTCCGAGCACGTCGATGGCACCGTGGCGCGGATCGCGCTGAATCGACGACCAGACCTTTTCGAGGCTGGCCTCGGGGCCTTCAAGCCACTGAAAGAAGCGGCCCTCGTCATAGATCATCAGGCCGGTCAGGCCTTCGGCGCGGTTGCGCGCCGCCGCTTCCCGCTGCAGATGATCGAGGTCGGTTTCCGACATCGGTTTGCTGGCACGGCTGTGGTAGACGAGCGACCACATGGCGGGTCCGGCGTCGTTGCGACCCGCTTCATGGGTACGCGCGGCTTCAGGCTTGTATGAACGGGAAGTCTGCACGGTCGGCTCCTCGGTACGGCTATCCCGAGCGGCCCGGCGAACGCTTCGAGGCCCTGACGATGCGCTGTCAGGTCGAGGAAAGCGTCCGGTCGGTGCACCCCGCCCGAGGACAATTATTAGTGCGTCGGCAGGTCTCCTGGCTTACGGGTCGTTGTTGCGTTCCAGCCTTCCCGGCGCGTGAGCACCAGTGGCATCCCTTGAACGCGAACTCGCCGCTTACAGTTGCGGGGGCAGCCCCGGAATGGCTCGACCTGAGCGCACCGGATTCCCTCTTGGCATCCAGAAATTACGGTCCCTGGATGACCGAAGCGGAGGCAGGGTGGACCCACGTCCGGAACCTTGTCAAGGCAAATTGACTGCCGTTTGTCCGAACTGCATCCGTGCATCCAAACGCCGGCGGCATGACGGTTCCGGTGGCAGGCTGCACGGGTGTCGCAGGCCGGTCCGGACCTGCTCGCGAGCCGACGAAAACCTCCGGTCCCGTCGGTCGATTCGGGGCTGTCCCGTCAGCCGTGATGCGGCATCGCCGACAATCAAACCCGCTGTCCCGCTGCCTCATCGAAACGCCATGCGAACGATCCTGATCATCGACGACAACCCGGGTGTCTGCGAAGCACTGAGCCTGCTGTTTTCGCTGCACGACATCCACGCGCTCACTGCGTCGTCGCCGGAAGCCGGGCTCGAGCTGCTCGGTCGCGAGCCGGTCAGCCTCGTGGTTGCCGACATGAACTTCACGGCCGACACAACTGCCGGTGCCGAAGGCGCTGCGCTGTTCCATGCGATCCGCGCCCGCAACCCCGATTTGCCGGTGATCCTGCTGACTGCCTGGACTGACCTTGCCACTGCGGTGGAACTGGTCAAGGCCGGGGCTGCCGACTATCTGGCCAAGCCCTGGGACGATGCCAAGCTGCTGGCCACGGTCGAAAACCTGCTGGAGCTGGCCGAGGCAGCACGGGAAGCAACGACGCGTCGCACCGAGCGCAACCGCCGCCGCGAGCAACTGGCAGCCCGTTTCGACCTCTGCGGCTTCATCTACGCCGCCGATGTGACCGAGCGCGTGGTGACGATGGCGTGCCAGATCGCCCGCGCCAATGCGCCGGTACTGATCACCGGCCCGAACGGTGCCGGCAAGGAACGGATTGCCCAGATCGTCCACGCGAACTCCGCGGTCAAGGCGGCACCGTTCGTTGCGGTGAACTGCGGCGCATTGCCGAATGATCTGGTCGAAGCCGAGCTGTTCGGTGCGGAGGCGGGCGCCTACACCGGTTCCACGCGGGCACGCGAGGGTCGCTTCGAACAGGCCGATGGCGGCACGCTGTTTCTCGACGAGATCGGCAACCTGCCGCTGGCCGGGCAGATCAAGCTGTTGCGGGTGCTGGAAACGGGGGATTACCAGCGTCTTGGCTCTAATCGGGTTCGCAAGGCCAGAGTGCGGGTCTTGAGCGCAACCAATGCCGACCTCACACAGATGATCCGGGACGGCCGCTTTCGGGAAGATCTGTATTACCGGCTCAACGTCGTCGAGCTGAACCTGCCGCCGCTGGCCGAGCGCATGGACGACGTCGATCCGCTGGCGGAAGCCTTCCTGCGCGACAGCGGTGTGCTGCTGTCGCCCGGCGCGCGCGACCTGCTGCATCAGCACAGCTGGCCCGGCAATGTCCGCGAACTGAAGAACGTGCTGGAGCGGGCGCGGCTGCTGTGCCAGCACGCGGTGATTCAGCCTGCCGACCTTGGCCTGAATGTCGTGGCAAGGCCGGTGTCCCGGTCGCTGGATGATCCGTCGCGGGAAGCGGTGCTGGCGGCGCTGGCAAGGGCCGGTGGCATGGTCAGCCGTGCCGCGCAGTCGCTGGGTCTGTCGCGTCAGGCGCTGTACCGGCGCATGGAGCGTTTCGGGATTGCCGGAGACAAGCTCGACAGCCGGTAGAATGCGTCGGCGTTCACCGCGAACGTCCCAGGGTTGCCACGCCGGTCCATGGATTCCGATTCCTCGAACAAGCCACCGCACAAGCCCAGCCTGTCGTCGCTGAAGACCAGCCCGTTCGAACGCAACATCGCACTGACCAAGCTCGGCTTCGGTGCGGGTACCAAGATCGTTGCCCACTCGCTGATGAACATCTTCCGAGGCGAGGTCGAGAAGAACGACGCCAACCGGGAGTTCTATCGCAAGCAGGCGCAGGTGCTGGCCGACGAACTCGGCAAGCTCAAGGGCAGCGTCATGAAGGCCGGCCAGATGATGTCGCTGTTCGGCCAGTACTTCCTGCCCGAGGAAGCGGTCGAAGTGCTGGCCAGCCTGCAGGACGACACGCCGCCGGTCGACTGGAAGGTGGTTGGTCCGGCGCTGGAGCGCAGTCTGGGTCGCAAGCGGCTGGCGGAACTGGATGTCGACCCTGATCCGATCGCTGCCGCCAGCCTCGGTCAGGCGCACCGCGCGCGGCGCAAGTCCGACGGTCTGGAACTGGTGGTCAAGATCCAGTATCCGGGTGTCGCCGATTCGATCGACAGCGATATCCGCACCTTGTCGCGGCTGCTGGCGATGACCCGGCTGGCGCCGAAGGAAATCGATCTGGAGCCGACCTTCGCCGAAGTGCGCGACATGCTCAGGCGCGAGGTCGACTATCACGCCGAAGCCGACTTCACCGAGGCCTTCGGGCGCCGGCTCGCCGACGACCGGCGCTTCGTGGTGCCGAAGGTGCTGCGCGAGTTCTCGTCCGCCGCAGTGCTGACCACGACCTACGAGCGTGGCGTTGCCGTGCGTGATCCGGCACTGCTGGCCTTGTCGCAGGCTCGTCGAAACCAGTTCGGCGCAGCCTTCCTCGATCTGTTCCTCGAAGAGTTCTTCGACTGGGGGCTGGTGCAGAGCGATCCGAACTTCGGCAACTACCGCTTCCGCATCGGCGAGCGGCCGGAGGACGACCAGATCGTGCTGCTTGATTTCGGCGCGACCCGGGAATTCGAGCGCGGCTTCATCAGCGCCTACGGCGAACTGGTGGCGGGTGCGTCGCTGCAAGACCGGCCGCGCGCGCTGCGGGGTGCGATCGACATTGGCCTGATGCAGCGGCAGTTCCCGGATCAGGTGAAGAACGACTTCCTCGACATGTGCGAGCTGATCACCGAGCCGTTCAACGCCGCCGATGATCCGCGCACGCCGAAGGAATTGCGCAATGCCCGCAACGAGTACCGCTGGGGCGCCAGCCGGCTGCCGATGCGGGCGGCCAACGTGGCTGCGCGCAATGCGCTGTCGCGTTATTTCCGCGTGCCGCCGCGCGAAATCGTGTTCCTGCATCGCCGCCTCGGCGGCGTGTTCATCATGCTGGCCACGCTGGATGTCCAGCTCAATGCCCGCGGCGCGCTGTTCCGCACGCTGGGCCTCAAGGACGCCGTCTGAGCGTTCCACTCCATTCGCAACACCTTCGAGACAGGACCCATGAAGTTCGACGAAACCCACACCCTGAACAAGCCGGCTGCGTCCGTGCTGAAGATGTATTCCGATCGCGCCTACTTCCAGCGCAAGTACGTGACGCTCGATGGCGTCAAGGACTTCGAGATTCTGGACTGCGAGTCCAAGGGCGACACGTTCCGCATCAAGCACCGCTCCCAGCAGCGTTCGGACATTCCGATGCCGGACTTCGCGAAGAAGATCCTCGGCGAGTACAACGCGGTGATCCAGCAGGACACCTGGAATCTGAAGACCGGTGTCGGCCGGCTGGAAGTCGAGCTGAAAGGCGTGCCACTGAAGATCAGTGCCGACATGAAGGTGTCGGGCAGCGGGAACGCGACTGTCACCTTCAACTGGCTGGTCAGCTGCAGCATCCCGCTGCTGGGCGGCAAGCTGGAAAAGCTGATCGCCGACGACATTCGCGCCAAGTCCGCTGCCGACATGGTGCTCAGCAACCAGCTGCTGGCGGATTACTGAGCGTGGCTGAATCGCCGAAGCTGCCGCCGGTGAAACCGCCGTCGCTGATCGACACCATCATCAGCGTGCTCGCGTCGTTCTTCGGCGTGCAGTCTCACAAGAACCGCGTTCGGGACTTCTCCGCGGGCAAGCCGATGGTATTCATCGTCGTCGCCATCGTGCTGACCGTGGTCTTCGTGCTGACCTTGGTGATGATCGTCAAGCTGATGCTGCGCAACGCCGGCATGTAGCCGCTTCAGCGCGCTTTCTTGAGCTTGTAGAGCGTCTCCAGCGCTTCGCGAGGGCTCAAGGCATCGGGGTCGATACCGTCGAGCATCGCCAGCGCCGGCGATTCCGGCGTGGCAAACAGCGCCAGCTGCGGTGCTGCCGGCTTCTTCGCTGCCGGTGGCGGCGCCTTGGCAGCCGGTTGCGCAACGGCGCCGGCTTCCAGCGCTTCGAGCACGGTTCGGGCGCGGCTGATCACCGCCGCCGGCACGCCGGCCAGCGCCGCCACCTGCAGGCCGTACGAGCGGTTGGCCGGCCCGGGCTGCACCTTGTGCAGGAACACCAGCTGCTCCCCGGCTGCCGAGCTGTACTCGGCAGCGTCGAGATGCACGTTGACCACTCCCGGCAACTCGCTGGCCAGTTCGGTCAGCTCGAAGTAGTGCGTCGCAAACAAGGTCCAGGCCTTCGATGTGGTGGCCAGGTGTTCGGCCGAAGCCCGAGCCAGCGCCAGGCCGTCGTAGGTCGAGGTGCCGCGGCCGACCTCGTCCATCAGCACCAGGCTCTTGGCGGTCGCGTTGTGCAGGATGTTCGCGGTTTCAGACATCTCGACCATGAACGTCGACTGCGCTCGCGCCAGATCGTCGGCCGCGCCGATGCGGGTGAAGATCCGGTCCACCGGGCCGATCACCGCGCTTTCGGCCGGCACGAAGCTGCCGGCGTGGGCCAGCAGCACGATCAGCGCGGTCTGGCGCATGTAGGTGCTCTTGCCGCCCATGTTCGGGCCGGTGATCACCAGCAGCCGGCGGCTGTCGTCGAGCTGCGTATCGTTCGGCACGAACGGCGTGTCGAGGGTGGTTTCGACCACCGGATGCCGGCCGCCGTCGATGCGGATGCCGGGGGTTTCGATCAGCGCCGGCCGCGTCCAGCGCAAGGATTCGGCGCGGTCGGCGAAGGTCGCCAGCACATCGAGTTCGGCAATCGCCGCAGCGGTCGCCTGCAGCGGTACCAGATCGGCCGCCACGCGGTCGAGCAGTGCGTCGTACAGCTGTTTTTCGCGGGCCAGCGACTTGTCGCGGGCACCGAGCACCTGATCCTCGTAGCGCTTCAGCTCTTCGGTGATGTAGCGCTCGGCATTGGTCAGCGTCTGGCGGCGGATGTAGTCGGCCGGCACCCGCGCCGAATGCTGCTTGCTGACCTCGATGAAGTAACCCTGGATGCGGTTGTAGCCGACCTTCAGCGAATCGATGCCGGAGCGCTCGCGCTCGCGGCTTTCCATTGCCGTGAGGTAGCCGTCGGCGTTCGACGATAGCGCCCGCAGCTCGTCGAGCTGGGCGTCGAAACCGGTCCGGAACACGCCGCCGTCGCGAGCCAGCAGTGGCGGCTCGTCGACGATCGCCTGCGCCAGTTCTGCCGCCAGCCGCGCGTGATCGCCTAGCCGGGCGGCGAGGGTGGCCAGCAGCGGTGATTCGATGTCGGCGAAGGTGATAGTGACCTCGGGCAATGCCGCCAGCGAGGCACCGAGCCCGGCCAGATCGCGCGGCCGCGCCGAGCGCAACGAAACGCGGGCGAGGATGCGTTCGATGTCGGCAATCGGCTTCAGCGCATCGCGCAGGCTGGTGTACGCGAGGCCATCGATCAGCAGCGCCACCGCATCGTGGCGGGCACCGACGGTTTCGCGATCGCGCAGCGGCCGCGACAGCCAGCGCCGCAGCTGGCGGCTGCCCATCGCGGTGACGCAATGGTCCAGCACCGCGACCAGCGTGTGCGGGGCCGAGCCGGACAGCGAATGCTCGATTTCCAGATTGCGCCGCGTCGACGGGTCAAGGATCAGCGCCTCGTCGATCGTTTCGACACGCAGCCCGGACAGGTGCGCGACCTTGGCCTTCTGCGTCTCCTGAACGTATTGCAGCAGCGCGCCGGCCGCGCCGAGTGCCGCCGTCATCTCGTCAGCGCCAAAGCCGCGCAGGTCGCGGGTGCCGAACTGCTCGGTCAGCAGGCGGCGCGCGGAAGACGTGTCGAAATGCCAGACCGGGCGCGCGCGGCCGCTCAGGCCGCCGAGTTCGTAGGCCGCGTCTTCCGGCACCAGCAGTTCGGAGGCGCGCAGCCGATGCAGCTCGGCGCGCCAGTCGCCAGCGGTGCCGGTTTCCAGCACCGAGAAGCGCCCGGACGACAATTCCAGCCAGGCCAGCCCGAAACGGCCGCCACCGACGCAGGCGGCAGCGAGCAGGGTCTGGGCGCGGGAATCGAGCAGCGAGTCATCG
>Ga0114983_1000731_pt1 | contig 13572 bp, 12 predicted proteins | sample Shrwel_input2_RT_FD_87182 | JGI IMG/M metagenome (GOLD analysis project Ga0114983, IMG submission 87182) | Subsurface microbial communities from deep shales in Ohio, USA - Utica-3 well 1 S input2 RT | ecosystem: Environmental > Aquatic > Deep subsurface > Shale gas/oil reservoir > Produced... | reverse complement strand
TCGCACGGTACTTCGCCGGGCAACTGGACGAGCCGGTCGAAGTGCTGATCGCCCGCGCGCCGGATGGTGCGGCCGTGGCGCATGTGGAGCTGTCGATCCGCGACGACATCCCCGGCCTCGAAGGCCAGCGCACCGGTTACATCGAAGGGCTGTATGTCGACGAGGCCCACCGGCATCACGGCGTTGCACTGCTGTTGCTGCGCGCCTCCGAAGCCTGGGCGCAGGCGCAGCGCTGCACGGCGTTCGCATCCGACCGGGATGATCGGGTGATCGTGCATCGCCGCTTCGACGCACCCGCCTGAAGCGCATGGAAGCGACGAAGGCGCGCTACGGAACGCATTCGTCGTCGACCGATCGCAGCTTCCGCCAAACGCGGGGCGAACCGTGACGCTTCCCGCGCCTACATCACGCCGGACGCGACTTCCGGAATCTGCTCGAGCGCGTCCTCGATGATTTCCAGCGAGTGCCGGCATTCCTGCTGGCTCGATACGCCACCGAGGCAGACCCGCACCGCTTCCGGCGCCGGCCCGGTCACGGTGAACGCGTCGGACACCACCACACCGACGCCGCTGGCGCGCAGATGCGTCGAGAACTCGATTCGGTTCCACGGCGCCGGCACGCGCAGCCAAAGGTGAAAGGCCTCCGGATTCGCGGAATAGTCGGCGCGCTTCAGCACCTGGGCGGCGATCTTCTGGCGCGCGCGCGATTCCTCGCGGATCGCATCGGTCGCCAGCTTCACGGTGCCGTCGTTGATCCACTGCGTGGCCAGAAACGTCGTGATCGGCGACGCCATGACGCTGGACGTGCGCAACGACGATGACAGGCGCGCCGTATAGCGGGTGTTCGGCGCGGCCAGATAGCCGACCCGCAGGCCAGCGCCAACGCACTTGGCGAAACCGGTGACGTGGAAGGTCAGCTCCGGTGCCAGCACGGCCAGCGGCGTCAGCGGCACGCTGGGCAGGAAACCGTAGGCATCGTCCTCGATGATCGGCACCGAGTAGCGCCGCGCGATCTCGACGATCGCTTCGCGCCGCGCCTGCGACATCGTCGCCGTGGTCGGGTTGAGCATCGTCGGATTGCAGTACAGCGCTTTCGGCAGCAACGACGCGCAGGCTGCACCAAAGGCTTCCGGGTCGATGCCTTCGTCGTCACACGGCAATCCCATCAGGCGGATGCCGAGCTGCGCCGCGAGGCCCTTCACGCCGGGATAGGTCACCGCTTCGCAGCAGATCGTTTCGCCGGCACGGGCCAGCACGCTGAACAGCGCCAGCAGCGCCGACTGCACGCCCGGCACCACCAGCACGCGGTTCGGCGGCAACTCGGGAATGCGCTCGCCAAGCCAGCGGGCACCGGCCTCGCGATCGCCCGGTCCGCCACCGAACTCCTGGTAGCGCAGCAGCGAGTGCAGATCGGGCACGTCGCGCAGTGCGCCGAGCCCGTTGCGCAGCATCTGGTGAATCGCCGATTCCTGCGGCTCCGGCGGCATGTTCATGGTCATGTCGATCAGCCCGACCGCAGCGGGCGAGCGGACTACGGTCGACACCACCGGCGCCGCCGGCACCACGAAGGTGCCGCGGCCGGCCTGCGAGTCGATCAGCTTGCGGCGCTGCGCCTCGGCATAGCCCCGCGACACGGTGGTGAAGTTCAGATCGAGATGCTTGGCCAGCGCTCGCAGCGGCGGCAGGCGCTGTTCGGCGGCCAGGCGGCCGGCGGCGATGTCATCGGCAATCGCATCGGCAATCGCCAGATACGCCGGCTTGGTGCTGGCGCGGATCATCGCGGCCCAGCGGTTCGGTGTCGTGCCCATCAATGGCAGGCCTGTCGTGAGCGGCACGGCTCTCGCGCTGCACCGTATCCGGGCAGCACCGAGCGCGCAGCGGTGTTCGGTGGGCCATCGCAACGCGGATGCGCAGCGCGACGGCGGATCGGACCGGTGCCGAGTTGCAGTTCCGCCACTGCCGGCGATTCCGGCCAGCGAGGAAATATCGCGTCATTTCATCGGTCTGCTTCAATGATCGCACGATGATCGCAGGCCAGAAAGCGGTCCTTGGCATATCGCTTGCGCATCTGCGCTGCCTGCCATGCCGCAGCCCTTGGATTCAACGACGCGTTCGCGAACCGTATGCGCGTTCGCAGAGGAGACTGGACATGCCCGAAGTCCATTTCCGCGTTCGCTGGCCCGATCACACGGCCACGCGCTGCTATTCGCCATCGACCACGATCCGCCGTACGCTCGGTGCCGGGCGCAGCTTTCCGCTGAGCGAGTTCGTCGAGATCAGCCGGGCGGCGCTCGAGAAAGGCAGCGAGCGGGTGCGTCGCAAGCACGGCTTTGCTTGCGGCCGAGCCGAAATGCAGATCGCGATCATCGAAAGCTTCGCGGCGCGTTACGCGAACCAGCCGGATGCGCAGGTGACGATCGAGGCGTACGAGGACTGATCGGGCGGTCATCGATTTGACCGAAAAGCGTCCTCACGCAACGACGCCAAGACGCAAAGAACAGCATCCACAAGTCCGAAAAGCGGATCGCGTGCTTGTGCTGGCCCTCGTCTTTGGTTTTCTTCGCGTCTTTGCGCTTTTGCGTGAGACCCGCCATGCACAAAGACCGGATACCTGCCGCGGCCATTTCACGGCAGGCATCCGGATACCGCGACAACGCGACTGCAGCTCCATGGTCGACGGACGACTGTCGTCGACCGCAAGCCAGCATCAGAACGAGATGAAGAAGCCGACGTTGTAGTTCGTCGTGTTGATCGTGTCGCCGCTGTTGGCCTTCGACTTCGCGTCGGTGAACTCGCTGGTCAAGGTCAGGCTGTCGAGCAGCTTGTGATAGACGCCGACCGTGTACTTGCTGTTCGCTTTCAGCAGCGCGCCGCCATCGGCATCGCCATCGGTGGAGTTCAGGCGGCTGATGCCGTAGTTCGCACCGAACGTGGTCTTGCCGTAGGTGTAGGTCGCCTGGATGTAGCCGCCCTGCGAAACACGCGCCTTGCCGGTCGGAGAGAAGCCTTCGATGAAGTACGAATACGCGCCCAGGCCTTCGCCGTAGTAGTAGTGGCCGACCAGCGCCGCGCCGGCATAGGCGAGCTTGCCGGTGAAATCGGCGCCCATCGCGACCGGGTTGGCATCGGTCAGCGTGGCACCGGCACCGGCGACCGTCAGCTCCTGCTTCTGGTACAGGCCGCTGAACGACGCAAAGCCCGCGATGCCCTTGTCATCACCGAACTTGTACTTCACCTGGCCCTGGATCTGCGGGGCCGGCTTCGCCGAGGCCGACGAACCGGCGCCGATGCCGGTCAATGCGATGGCATCCAGCGGCTGATAGATGCCGATGGTGGCGGTCAGGCCGTCGTAGCTCGGCGTCGTGTAACTGATGCCGGCATTCGGTGTGGAGAACAGGTGGCCGAAGCCGATCGTGCCCAGCGTGGTGTTGGCCGGCGACGTCGCCGTGCGCACGCTGGCCACGCCGACCGCGATCAGCGTGATGTCGTTGACGATCGCATCGAAGCCAAGCAGCGAATAGTCGCGGCCAATCTTCAGCGTGCCGAGCTCGGCAGTGGAGAACGTTGCGTAGACCTGTCGAATGTCGAGGTTCGGGCCGCCGAGTGCGACGTTGCCGGCGCCGGAGCCCAGATTCGGGCCATTGCCGAACGCGAAGTCGTTGTTCGCCACACCGGGGTAGAAGCCGTAGGCCACCGCCATGTCGACACCGGACACCTTGGTCTTCAGCCCCAGCACGATGCCGTTCGGCAAGTTGCCGGAGTTCAGCGACGAGGCCTTGCTGGAATCGCCGGCCGGCGCGCTGCACAGCAGGCTGCCCGCCACCACGCCCGGGTTCTTGTCGCAGTTGGTGAACGTGTAGTTGGTGTTGACGTTGCCAGTGACGCTGAACGTCACGCCGTTGGTCTCGACGGCGAACGCCTGGGCCGTGCCGCCGAAGCCGAGGCCGGCGCCGAGAAACAGCAGGGCAACGCTGCAGCGCGCCGGGATGCGGAGGTTGCGGGTCATGTTCTTGTACTCCCTTGAGGTGTAAGCGATCGGAATCCGCGTGAGCAGCGCGGGAACCGGCCGCAACGGCGACCGGACTCGGCGACCGCCCGAGCAACCGACATGCCAACTGTTGCAAGACATATGCGATCACTTTACTGAATTGTTTCGCAATCTCTTGTCACTCAAGGAGTTTCCCCGGCGAAAACATTTTTGCTGTCATGACCCGCGACCGAAGCGGTCGCCGTCGATTGATGAAGACCGTTCGCGCCAGATCGGCGTTGATTCCTTGCTAGCAATCCGTTGAATTGAATGGCGAATATCACGATTTGCCGATATCGCCGGCACGCTCGCCCTGCGCTGCCCCCGTTTCGCGGTGGCGTGCCGGATCACGCGAATCGGGTGCCGACAAATTGATTGCACCGTATCGAAGCTGCGGCCGCGCACCGAAATCGCACGATCCGGCTGCCGAAAGCAACAGTCGCCAGGGCGCGACGCGATAGAGATCAATCACTTGAGTAGATTGTTTCGTTTCGGTGCAACACCCGTCGCTAGCCGATTGCCTGTACGGAGATGCTAGGCAGCGTTCGAGGAAGCGCGAACGTCGGCCGTCACGCCGACGTCAGCAGCGTGATCGACGCGCCGTCGACCGCTTCCCGGATCCCGCATACCCCCACCAAACAAGTGCGTTGCGACCATTTCGGTGCATCGCAGCCGTGTTCTGCTGATTTCAGGCACGCCCACGGCGGCCCTGCGAAAGCGCGATCCGCCGCGGGCAGACGGCTCGCCGCGCGCGTCGAACGCAAATATCCAGCGAAACCAACAATCTCGTCTATTGATCGCATTGTGATTGCATTTTTTGAGCGATCGATGGCATAGCGATTGCGTTCATCCGGTCGTGCCGCCACGCCGGCGCAGCGCACAACGACCCGCAGCCCCGATCCCACAGGAGCGACAGCCATGCCCGCAGTCACCACCACCCCGACCAAGAAAGGCGACTTCTTCGTCGATTACGAAGAGAAGGTTTTTGAAGATGTGAAGGCCAAGCCCGGCGAGAAGGCGCTGGTCACTTTCCATACCGTCGCGTTCGAAGGCTCGATCGGCCTGGTCAACATCCTTCAGGCCAAGCGCCTGCAGCGGAAGGGCTTCGAGACCTCGATCCTGCTGTATGGCCCGGGCGTGACGCTCGGCATCCAGCGCGGCTTCCCGACCATCGGCGACGAAGCGTTCCCGGGTGCGCAGAACTTTTCGGCCCAGCTGAACGCGTTCATGGCCGAAGGCGGCAAGGTCTATTGCTGCCGCTTCGCACTGCAGATGCTCTACGGCCACGGCGAGCATTCGCTGCTGCCGGGCATTCGGCCGATCAACCCGCTCGACGTGCTTGACCTGTGCCTGCTGCACCGCGAAGGCGCGTTCGTGATTCACACCTGGACGGTCTGAAGTTCCGGTTTGCCCTGCCCCACTCTGCTGATTGCCGACCGAAGCCGTGCGCGCTGCCCCCTACGCGCCCGCGGCATTGGTGATCAGCCGGGTGGTGGCGTTTTTTGTGCAGTGAAATTTCGGCTTGCCGCCGATTGCAACGGACCCCCGCCATGCCTGCCAGCAACATCGTCAGAGTCGCCGCCGCCCAGCTGAACCCGGTGCTCGACTCCGCGACCGGCACCGTCGACAAGGTGCTGAAAGCGATTGCCGACGCCGCCCGCGACGGCGCGCAGCTGATCGTGTTTCCGGAAACGGTGGTGCCGTACTACCCCTATTTCTCGTTCGTCACGCCTGCGGTGTCGATGGGCGCGATTCATCTGAAGCTCTACGAACACTCCCCCACCGTGCCCGGCCCGGTGACCGATGCGATCGCCGCCGCTGCGAAAGCCGCCGGCATCGTCGTGGTGCTCGGCATCAACGAGCGCGACCACGGCACGCTGTACAACGCCCAGCTGATCTTCGACGCCGACGGCCGCCTGCTGCTGAAGCGCCGCAAGATCACCCCGACCTACCACGAGCGCATGGTCTGGGGCATGGGTGATGGCTCCGGCCTGAAGGTCGTCGACTCCGCCGTCGGCCGCATCGGCGCGCTGGCCTGCTGGGAGCACTACAACCCGCTGGCGCGCTACGCGCTGATGGCCCAGCACGAGGAAATCCACTGCTCGCAGTTTCCGGGCTCGCTGGTCGGCCCGATCTTCGCCGACCAGATGGAAGTGACGATGCGCCATCACGCACTGGAATCCGGCTGCTTCGTGGTCAACGCCACGGCCTGGCTGACACCGGAACAGAAAGCAGCGCAGGCACCCACGCCGGAACTGCAGAAGGCGTTCGCCGGCGGCTGCTACACCGCGATCATCACGCCGGAAGGCCGCCATGTCGTCGAGCCGCTGCGCGATGGCGAAGGCCTGCTGATTGCCGACTGCGACCTGAACCTGATCACCAAGCGCAAGCGAATGATGGATTCGGTCGGCCATTACGCGCGCCCGGAACTGCTGAGTCTGGTGCTCGATTCCCGCGCCACCGCACCGGCCGCCGGCCTGCCGATCGCCGACACCTCGCTGCCGCTTGATGCCGCCGCACCCCCGCTGGAAAGCATGGCCTCCGATCGTGTCGTCGCGCTGACTGACACGCGCAAGGCTGCGCTGCGCTGAATCCCGTTGCCCACTTCGGAGCCGCACATGGAAACCGCACACACCTCGCAGTTGCTGACCGAGCTGCAATCGCAAGGCCTGCGCCTCGCTGATGACAGCGCCGGCGCGCCGAGCCGCCGTGGCGGCGCTGGGCCGAGCGACCACAAGGCGGTGACGATCGATGGCCGGACGATCATGGTGCCGGTGCATTCGGCCGATGCCCGCGCGTCCGCGTTCGAAGTCGGTGTGCCGCGCGCCGATGGTGGCGTCACGCTCAAGCGCAACAGCATTCCGATCAAGGAAATCACGTTCCCGAAGCAGCCGCGCTTCTACCGCATGCAGACGCTCGACGGCGTGCCGTACTGGAAGATCGCCACGCTGCATGGCGCCGATGTGCTGGCGACCACAGTGCTGCAGACCTGCGTGCGCTACGGCCGGCGCAGCACCTCGTGCCAGTTCTGCGCGATCGGCGAATCGCTGAAGGGCGATCGCACGATCAACCGCAAGACGCCGGAGCAGCTCGGCGAAGTGGCGCGCGCCGCGATGCTGCTCGACGGCATCCAGCACATGGTGATGACCACCGGCACGCCGAACTTCACGGATCGCGGTGCCGAAATCCTGTGCGAAAGCGCGTTCGGGGTGAAGGCGGCAACCGTCGCCCACGCCGGCTTCGCCAACGGCCTGCCGATCCAGGGCCAGTGCGAGCCGCCGGATGATCCGCGCTGGTATCAGCGGATGAAGAACGCCGGCATCGACACGCTGGGCATGCATATCGAAGCGGTATCGCAATCGGTGCGCGAGCAGATCATGCCGGGCAAGGCGACGGTCACCGTCGACCACTATCTGACCGCGTTCGAGCAGGCGGTGGCCGTGTTCGGCCGCGGCCAGGTGTCGACCTACATCCTGTACGGCCTGGGCGACACCCGCGACGCGGTGCTGTCGATGAGCGAAAAGCTGATCGCGCTCGGCGTCTATCCATTCGTGGTGCCGTTCGTGCCGATCGCCGGCACGCCGCTGGAAAACCAGCGCTCGCCGGATGCGGCAGAGATGCGCGCGCTGCTGGCGCCGCTCGGCAGGATGCTGGTTGCCGGCGGGCTGAAGTCCGCCGAGATCAAGGCCGGCTGCGGCAAGTGCGGCGCCTGCTCGTCGCTGTCCGCGTACGAGAAGGCATAGGCAATGCGCGCCGCCGACTGGATTCCCGCCTGCGCCGCCAGTGTCGCCGTTGCCGACTACCGGCCGGTCGAATATCGCGTGAAGCTGGCGACCGAAGCCTGGGAACTGCGCGAAGCGCGAAACCTGCGCCGCGCCGTGTTCTGCGCCGAGCAGCGGCTGTTCGATTTCACTGATGCCGATGATGTCGATGACGACATCGGCGCGATCACGCTGGTCGCGGTGTCGTGCATCCACAGCATGTCCGAGGATGTGGTCGGCACGGTACGCGTGCACGCGCCGGGAGACGACGTCTGGCAAGGCTCGCGGCTCGCGGTGCGCCGCGACTATCGCGGCCAGGCGTGGCTGGGCCGCGAGCTGATCCATCTGGCGGTCAGCCTTGCTCATGCGCGCGGCGCGCTGCGCTTCGTCGCGCAGGTGCAGCAGCAGAACGTTGCACTGTTCGAGCGCCTGCATTGGCGTGCGCTGGAAGCCATTGAACTCAGAGGCCGCCCGCACATGCGGATGGAAGCCGACCTCGCGCACTACCCGCCGTGCAAAAGCGTCGAACGCGGCTTCATCACCACCTTGCGGAGTGCTGCATGAGCGCGGCGCTCACGCAGCTGATCACCGCACTGCACAGCAGCCGCGGCATCGCCCACAAGCGCGATATCAGCGCCGTGGTCGCAGCGCTCGGCATCGGCGGCGACAGCGATATCAAGGTTGGCGATGACTGCGCAGCGATCCCCGATCCGTCCGGCGACGGCTGGCTGCTGCTGGCGATCGAAGGTTTCCTGAGCGAGTTCGTCGAACGCGAACCGCGCTTTGCCGGCTGGTGCGGCGTGATGGTCAACGTGTCCGACATCTACGCGATGGGCGGCCGGCCGATCGCCGTGGTCGACGCGATCTGGAGCCGCGATACCGCGCACGGCAAGGCGATCCTAGACGGCATGGCCGACGCCGCACGGGTCTACGGCGTACCGGTGGTCGGCGGTCATGCCAATGCCCGGGCCGGCAGCGAACAGTTGTCGGTAGCGATCCTCGGCCGCGCCAAGGCGCTGCTGTCGAGCTTCGAAGCGAAGCCCGGCGATGTACTGATTGCCGCGACCGACCTGCGCGGCGCCTACCGCGAGCATTTCGCGAACTGGGATGCCGCCAGCGGCAGCGAGCCCGAGCGGCTTCGCGGCGATCTGGAAATCCTGCCGAAGCTGGCCGAGGACCGGCTCTGCTGTGCGGCCAAGGACATCAGCAATGCCGGCCTGCTCGGCACCTTGCTGATGCTGCTGGAGTGCTCGAACGTCGGTGCCGATGTCGATCTCGACCAGGTGCCGATGCCGGCCGATGCCGACTTGCAGCGCTGGCTGCTGCACACCTTCCCGAGCTACGGCTTCCTGCTGGCGGTGCGGCCCAGCAAGGTCGAGGAGGTACTGGCGCGCTTCCATGCTCGCGATATCTCCGCATCGGCGATCGGCCGCTGCACCGCCGCCCGGCAACTGCACCTGACCGACGACGGCGACCGCGCATTGGCCTGGGATTTCGAGCAGCAGGGCCTGATCGGCTGCGCACCGTCGATTGCCACCGCCGCCGCAACGCAGCGCCGCGCTGCCTGAAGCGCGCCCCTTCAACCGAGCCGAATACCGATGCCCGAAGTCCGCTTCGAAGTCCGCTGGCCTGATGACACGACCACGCTCTGCTACTCGCCGTCGTCGACGATTCGCGACTACTTCACGCCGGGCCAGCCGTACGCGCTGCAGGACTTCGTGCGCCTGAGCCAGGCCGCATTGCATCTGGCCAGCGAACGCGTGCGCCAGCGCTACGGCTATGCCTGTTCGAGTGCTGCCCACCAGCTGGCCGAGATCGAACGGCGCGCCAGCGAGTACCAATCCGATCCCGCCGCGACGGTCACCGTCGTCCGCTTCAGCTGATCGCCGCACTTCCCGAACGCCCAGGAACCGATGAACGCCATGACCCGCCCGCTTGCTCCGAACCACTACCCTGTCATCGTCATCGGTGGCGGCCAGGCCGGCCTGTCGGCAAGCTGGCATCTGAAGCAGCGCAGCATCGCGCATGTGGTGTTCGAGAAACAGCGCATCGCCCACGAATGGCGCGAGCACCGCTGGGATTCGTTCTGCCTGGTCACGCCGAACTGGCAGTGCACCTTGCCCGGCTTTCCGTATCAGGGCAGCGATCCGTACGGCTTCATGCTGAAGGACGAAATCGTCCAGTACATCGAAGCCTTTGTGGCCAGCTTCGAGCCGCCGGTGCTTGAAGGCGTTGCCGTCACCCGCGTCAGCCAGAACGATGGCGGCAGCTATACGGTTGCGACCTCGATCGGCGAGTACACGGCCAATGAAGTGATCATCGCCAGCGGCGCGTATCAGGTGCCGGTCAAGCCGGCCAGCGCCGAACGCCTGCCACCGTCGATGCTGCAGATGCACGCGCCGCAGTACCGCAATCCGGCAGCGCTGCCGCCCGGCGCGGTGCTGATCGTCGGCACCGGCCAGAGCGGCTGTCAGATCGCCGAGGACCTGCATCTGGCTGGTCGCAAGGTTCACTTGTGCGTTGGCGGCGCGCCGCGCGCGCCGCGTCGCTATCGCGGCAAGGACGCCGTCGAATGGCTGAACCAGATGGGCTACTACGACATCGGCATTCACGAGCATCCGAACAAGGAACGGGTGCGCTCGAAGTCCAACCACTACCTGACGGGCCGCGATGGCGGCCGCGAAATCGATCTGCGCAAGTTCGCATCGGAAGGCATGGAGCTGTACGGCCGGCTCGACGACATTCGCGGCACGACGATCACCGTGAAGCCGGACCTGGGAAAGAACCTCGACAGCGCCGACGCGACCCTGGAATCGATCAAGGACAGCATCGACGCCTACATCGCCCGCGCCGGCATCGATGCACCGACCGAGCCGCGCTATGTGCCGGTCTGGAAGCCGGTCGTCGAGCGCACCGAACTGGACTTCGCCGCGGCCGGCATCACCACGGTGATCTGGTGCATCGGCTACAAGGCCGACTTCCGCTGGATCGACGTGCCGGTGTTCGACGGCCGCGGCTACCCGGGTCACGACCGCGGCATCACCACCGTGCCGGGCCTGTACTTCATCGGCCTGCCATGGCTCTACACCTGGGGCTCCGGCCGCTTCTCCGGCGTGGCGCGCGACGCGCAGCACATCGTCGAGCGGATCGCCTCACGGCTGCACAGCACGCCGCGCGCGACGGCCGGCTTGAATGCGCTGGCGCTGGGGAGCTGAGGCCCGACCTACGCTGCGGCCGTCAGCCGCTCGTGAAAGCGCAGCACCGCATCGAGCACGGCCTGCGGCGCTTCGGTCTGCGGGTAGTGGCCGACATCGGGCAGCAGGGTCACGTCCGGATGCGGAATCAGCGTTCGGTAGCGCTCGACCATGTGGGCGCCCGAAATCGGATCGAGCGCGCCATCGATCAGATGCAGCGGCACCGCAGTGGTCTGCAGCGCGCCGACCCAGCGGTCGCGATTGGCTCGGCGTTCGAGGATGTAGCGAATCAGCCGGTGCAGCCGGCGATGGCCGTTGTCATGTGCCAGCAGTGACCAGAACACCTTCAGCTCTTCAGCGGATGGCTTGGTCTGCGGACCGAACACCAGCGCGAAGCTGGGCATGAAGCGCTTTTCGCTGATCGCCGCCGCGACCAGCGGGCCGAGCGGCGACAGCAGCAGCTTCTGGGCGCGCGAGGCCCGATGGGTTTCCGGGAACAGCCCGCCGTTCAGCAGCACGCAGGACGCGATTTCCAGCGAACGATCGCCCAGCGCACGCCGTTCGGCATCGCGGGCCAGCAGCTCCTGAGTAACGGTGTCGCCCACGTCATGCGCCAGCAGGTGCACGCGGCGGACACCGCGCTCGCGCAGCAGCGCTTCGGCGATGTCGGCCTGGGTGCTGATCGGATAATCGTGGCCGGCAGGCTTCGCGGAGAAGCCGTAGCCGAGCATGTCGAAGGCCAGCACGTGGCCGAAGCGCGCGACCAGCCCGTCCCAGATCGGATACCAGTCGAACGACGCCGTCGGGAAGCCGTGCAGGCACAGCAGCGAGCTGTCCTGATCGATCGCCGCACCGGCTTCGCGAACGAAGATCGCCGCGCCGCGATGATCGAAACGCAGCCCGGCCGCGCGCCACTGCGCGAGCGCGGCGAGGCTCAAGGCCGCCGTGCCGCTCACGTGCGGTAGCTGGGGTCGACCTTGTCGAGCTTGCGCAGCAGGCCCGGCCAGACCAGGCCCGCGCCCTGCCCGCGCGTGGCTTCCTTCAACTGGCGCATGCCGCCGTCCAGGATGTTCTGCGGAATCATTTGCAGGTTGTCGACATTGGCGCCGCCGGCACCCATCGCCCGCACCTGGATGTTGCAGGCGCTCTCGAAGATGTACATCGCCACCCAGGCCTCGGCGACCGAACTTCCAACGGTCAGCAAGCCGTGGTTGCGCAGCATCAGATAGGTGTTGCTGCCGAGGTCGCGCACCAGCCGCGGCTTTTCGTCTTCGAGCAGCGCGACACCTTCGTAGTCGTGATAGCCGAGGTTCGACATCACGAAGATCGATTGCTGAGAAATCGGCAGCAGGCCTTCCTTGCGCGCCGACACGGCAACGCCGTTGGCCGAATGCACATGCAGCACGCATTGGGCGTCTTCGCGCGCAGCATGCACCGCCGAATGGATCACGAAGCCGGCCGGGTTGATCGGGTACGGCGATTCCAGCACCTGCTTGCCGTCGAGATCGACCTTGACCAGGCTCGACGCAGTGATCTCGTCGAACAAAAAGCCGTACGGGTTGATCAGGAAATGGTGCTCCGGCCCCGGCACGCGGGCGGAGATATGCGTGAACACCAGATCGGACCAGCCGAACATCGCCACCAGCCGGTAGGCCGCGGCGAGATCGACACGGAGCTGCCATTCCTCCGGCGACACCTTGCTGCGCACTTCGGGGATGACGAGTTTCTCGGGGGCGGTCATGGCGGTCTCCTGCATTCGTTGTTGTTGTGCAAGTGACGATGCCACAGCGCACGAAAAACGGGCAGCCGGGTCATCCCCGGACTGCCCGTCGGTATCTGGCGCAGGCGACGGCGCGAACGCCGTGCCCGGCGTCGGTCAGACGGTCGCCTCGACCTTGCGCACCGTTGAGCGCGTGCGGCCGCTGACCTTGGCCAGCGCGTTCAGCACCAGTTCGACATGGCGCTCGCTGCAGCTCTGGCCCATCAGGCCGATACGCCAGACCTTGCCGGCGAAATCGCCAAGGCCGGCACCGATCTCCACTCCATGATCGTTCAGCAGCTGGCCGCGGCCGGCGGCGTCATCGACGCCTTCCGGAATCCACACCGAATTCAGCTGCGGCAGACGCTCGCCCTTCGGCACCACGTACTTGAAGCCGAGATCTTCGAGACCGTCCGCCAGCAGTGCATGGACGCGGGCATGACGCGCCCAGCTTAGCTCCAGACCCTCCTCGTGCAGCATCCGCAGCGCTTCGTGCAGGCCGAACAGCGCATTGACCGGCGCGGTGTGATGGTAGGTGCGGCGCGCCGTGGCGTTGCCGCCGCTGCCCCAGTAGCTCATCACCAGCGCCAGATCCTGGAACCACGACACGACCGGCACCTTGCGGTTCTTGACCCTATCGACCGCCGCTGCCGAGTAGCTGACCGGCGAAAGCCCCGGTGGTGCCGAAAGACACTTCTGGGTCGCCGAGTAGACGGCATCGATGCCCCAAGCGTCGACTTCCAGCGGCACGCCGGCCAGCGAGGTCACGGCATCGCAAAGACTCAGCGCGCCGTGTTGGCGGGCCAAGGCGGCAATCGCCTTGGCATCGGTC
>Ga0114983_1000730_pt1 | contig 13603 bp, 15 predicted proteins | sample Shrwel_input2_RT_FD_87182 | JGI IMG/M metagenome (GOLD analysis project Ga0114983, IMG submission 87182) | Subsurface microbial communities from deep shales in Ohio, USA - Utica-3 well 1 S input2 RT | ecosystem: Environmental > Aquatic > Deep subsurface > Shale gas/oil reservoir > Produced... | reverse complement strand
GTGACATACTGCTGTAACATTTGCCTGTTATTATTTTAATTAGAATCAAGTTAAAGAAAAAAATCAAAAATTTTTTAAGGGGGAACTATTTAATGAAAAAAGTTACAGTATTATTATTTGTTTTTGCTCTTGTAGTTATGGCAGTACTTCCAATGAGTGCTGCAGCTCAAGAACTAAAAGGTAAGGTTAAGATTGATGGTTCCAGTACAGTTTATCCAATTACTCAGGCAATGGCAGAAGAGTTTTCTTATGAATACCCAAGAGTCAGAGTAACTGTTGGTGTTTCCGGTACAGGTGGGGGTTTTGAGAAATTTACTGTTGGTGAAACAGCTATCAACGATGCTTCCAGACAAATTAAAGAAAGTGAAGCAGCAAAAGCAAAAGAAAATGGTATTGAATATACAAGATTTGTAGTTGGTAGTGATGGAATTACTGTAGTAGTTAATCCTGAAAATGACTGGGTAAGTGATATTACAGTTGAAGAGCTCCATCAAATTTGGAAGCCGGACAGCAAAGTTCAAAAATGGAGTGATGTTAGATCTGAATGGCCTGATGAGGAAATTGATCTTTATGGACCAGGAGCAGACTCCGGTACTTTTGACTACTTTACCGAAGCAATTGTTGGGAAAGAGGGAGCAAGCCGCTCTGACTACACAGCAAGTGAAGATGACAATGTTTTAGTTAGAGGTGTAACTGGCAATAAGTACGCTCTGGGATATTTCGGTTATGCATATTTTGAAGAAAACCAGGATAAGCTTAAAGCCCTGGCTGTTAATGGAGTTGAACCATCTGTTAAAACAATCAGTAATGGTAATTATACTCCTTTAGCTCGTCCGTTATTTATTTATGTAAATAATGAAGCAGCAAAACGGGATGAGGTTAAGGCTTTCTTAAACTTCTATTTTAAAAATGCCCAGGAACTTGTTCCTCAAACTGGTTATGTAGCTTTAGAAAGTTATGAAAAGGCTCTAAATAAGCTGAATGAAATTACCAGGTAAATTTAAATAAAATTTAATGATATATAATAAGATGCCAGAGGGGGCTTTTTTAAGCCCCTTTTTTGGCATTTCTGAGAAAGGTGGTTAATGAAGATGGAAAAAAATAAGGAGTCAAGCTGGTATGCTGTCTTATTTGATCAAAAAATAAGGTATATGAATTCTAAAAGCAGCAGTAATAGATGGGTTAATTACGTTTTGCTTCTGGCAACATTAATCTCAGTTTTTACTACAGTTGGGATTATTGTGATCCTTGTATCTGATTCTATTCATTTTTTTGCGGAAGTATCGATTATAGATTTTTTGACAGGTTTAAAATGGAATCCCCTGATTGAACCCAATAAAAGTTATGGTGTACTGCCTTTAGTAGGTGGAACAATGATGATTACACTGGGGTCAGCTCTGATAGCTATTCCTGTTGGTCTGGGAAGTGCAATTTATTTAACTGAGTATTCTTCCAGACGTTTTAAAAAAATTATTAAGCCAATCATGGAGATATTAGCAGGAGTTCCGACAGTTGTTTATGGTTATTTTGCTCTAACTTTTATTACCCCAAAGATATTAAAACCTATTTTCCCTGAAATTCAAACGTTCAATGCTCTAAGCGCCAGTATTGCAGTGGGAATTATGATTCTGCCGATGGTTATTTCCTTAAGTGAAGATGCACTAAATTCAGTGCCGGAGAGTATTCGTCAGGGTGCTTATGCTATGGGATCAACAAGATTTGAGGTAGCTTCAAAAGTTATGGTACCTTCAGCACTTTCGGGTATTATCTCTTCATTTATTCTTGCAATTTCTCGTGCTATTGGTGAAACAATGATAGTAGCAATAGCTGCGGGAATGCGCCCTCAATTAACTGCAAATTTTTTAAAACCTGTTCAGACTATGACCGGTTATATTGTACAGGTTAGTCTTGGAGATACACCAGTTGGGTCTCTTGAATATTATACAATTTTTGCAGTTGGACTGCTTTTATTCTTGCTAACACTGGCTTTAAATATTATTAGTCACTGGATCTTAATGAAATATAGGGAGGTATATCATTAATGTCAAATTTATATCAAAAAAGAAAACTTACAGATAAAATCTTTAAAGTGGTATTTTTAATGTTCATTATTCTGGCTTTAGTGGTCCTTGCTGCTTTGATTTTTGATATTTTTTCAAAAGGCTTTGTGATGATGGATTTGGACTTTTTTACCCGTTTTGATTCTCGTTTTCCTGAAAAAGCGGGTATTAAAGCCGGTTTGTTTGGTACCTTATATGTAATTGGCTTAATGATTCCAATTACCTTTATTACTGGAACTGCAACAGCAATTTATTTAGAAGAATATGCTCCTAAAAATAAATTGACAGATCTAATTAAATTAAATATTGCAAATTTAGCTGGAATTCCCTCGATTATCTATGGTATGCTCGGTTTAGGAGTTTTTGTTAGGACTTTAGGGTTGGGGCGAAGTGTACTTGCTGGTTCTTTAACCCTGAGTTTACTCGTTTTACCGGTGATTATAGTTTCGGCTCAGGAAGCATTAAGGAGTGTTCCCAAGTCATTAAGAAACGCATCTTATGGACTGGGGGCCAACCACTGGCAGACTGTTTATAAAGTGGTTCTTCCTTCAGCACTGCCTTCAATAATGACAGGCTTCATACTTGCTATTTCAAGAGCAATAGGAGAGACAGCACCTCTGATTATGATGGGAGCCTTAACATTTGTAATGTTTACTCCCCAGGGGATTATGGATAGTTTTACTGTAATGCCTATTCAGATATTCAACTGGACTTCACTTCCAAAAAGTGAGTACGAACTGGTTGCAGCAAGCGGAAGTGTTGTGCTGCTGCTGATTTTATTTGCTTTAAATGGACTGGCAACATTTATTCGTTATAAATTTAGCCGTGACTAATTTAAGGAGGAAATTTAATGTCTACTAAGGAAAATGTACTTGAAATAAAAAATCTAAATTTTTATTATGATGATTTTCAAGCACTTAATGATATAAATATGGATGTCAAGGAAAATAATGTAACAGCTTTAATCGGGCCATCAGGTTGTGGTAAATCTACATTTTTGAGAACAATTAACAGAATGAATGATCTGATTGAGGGCAGCCGGGTTGCAGGACAGGTGGTTTTTGATGGTGATGATATTTATTCTGGAAATATTGATGTAGTTAGATTAAGAAAACGGATTGGTATGGTTTTTCAGCAGCCAAATCCTTTTCCTAAATCAGTTTTTGAGAACGTTGCTTACGGCCCTAAGGTGCATGGAGTCAAAGATAAAGCTGAGATTGAAGAGCTGGTAATTGAAAGCTTAAAGGGCGCAGCTTTGTTTGATGAGGTAAAGGATAGGTTGGACAGCTCTGCACTTGGCTTGTCAGGTGGTCAGCAGCAGCGTCTCTGTATTGCTAGAGCGCTGGCAGTAAAACCAGAAGTTCTCTTGATGGATGAGCCGGCATCTGCGCTGGATCCTGTTGCCACAGCTAAAATAGAAGATCTAATTGAAGAGCTTAAAGAAAAGTACAGCATAGTTATCGTCACCCACAGTATGCAGCAGGCAGCTCGTGTTTCTGATGAAACAGGATTTTTCTTAATGGGAGATTTGATTGAATTTGATAAAACTAATAAAATATTCGAAAACCCTGCTAATCAGAAAACAGAAGATTATATAACTGGACGTTTTGGTTAAAGTTAACCCCAATCAATTTATAACGATAACAGCTGTTCAAAATTTTAATGACAGCTTTGAGGAGGTATATCGAAAATGAATGATTCTCGCAAAAATTTTCATACAGAATTAAATGATTTAGAAAAAGAAATGTTGAAAATGGGAAGTATAGTTGGTGAAAGCATTAGTAAAAGTATCGAAGCTCTGATGAATAAAGATCTTGAGCTGGCCGAAAAGGTAATAAAAGGTGATGATATAATAGATACTTATGAACTTGAAATAGAAGAAAAATGTACTCGTTTAATTGCCCTTCAGCAGCCGGTAGCAATTGATCTTAGAAAAATTATTGTGATTTCCAAACTGGTAACTGATTTAGAAAGAATTGGAGATAATGCATCTAATATTGCTTACAGGGTGAAGGATATTGGTGATCAGCCGCTGATCAAGGAAATGCAGGATCTGCCCGGAATGAGAGATAAGGTTGTACAGCAGCTGAGGGATAGTCTGGAAGCCTTTGTTGAGATGGATATTGAGAAAGCAAAAGAGATTGCAGTCAGAGATAAAGAGGTTAATGAGCTGGATAAGCAGATTAATTCTGAGCTATTAACAGTTATGGAAAATGACTGTGCTACAATCGAGCAGGGTACATCACTGATGTTTATCAGCCGTTTTTTAGAAAGAATTGGTGACCACTCAACCAATATCTGTGAGCGTACTGTATATATGAAGACAGGAGAATGGACTGAGCTCGAATAAGCGTAAAGATCGATAATTGTAAAGGCTATTAACTCGACAAAAATTTTATTTTATACAACATAAATATCTAAAAAGGGTACACTCTAATCAGGGGTGTATCTTTTTTTAATGCTTAAATAAATTTCGATTGCAATCGTTCTAAGGCTGTGATAAAATTTCTAATTAGTAAATAAGGGGGGGTTCTTTTGCTGAAGAAATTTTTTAGTTATTATAAAAATCATTGGAAGCTATTTTTGGTAGATATTAGCTGTGCTATTTTAATGTCCGGTATTGATTTAGTTTATCCAGTTTATGTACAGAGGTTAATTGATGATTATTTTCCTCAGCGTAATGCAGATATGATGATTAGGATTGTAGTTATTCTGCTGGTTTTATATGGTTTCAGATTTGTTTTTCAATATATAGTTCATTACTGGGGACATGTTGTAGGTATTAGGATGGAGACAGATATGCGCTCTGATTTATTTATCCATCTGCAGAAATTGTCTTTTAAGTTTTATGATAATAATAAGGTGGGTTATTTAATGTCAAGGGTAGTTAATGATCTAAATAACATTTCAGAACTTGCTCACCACGGGCCGGAAGATATATTAATTTCCACTATGTTATTAATTGGATCATTTTTAATTTTAGTTAATATGCACCTGCAGCTGGCTCTTGTCACTTTTGTTTTAATACCAGTAATGTTTTTCTTTTCACTACATTTAGGTGAAAAAATGTATAATGCTTTTAAGGTGATTCGCGAAAAAATGGCTGAGGTTAACACAATAATAGAAGACAGCTTAAGTGGAATTAGAGTGGTAAAATCTTTTACTAATGAAGATTATGAGAATGAAAAATTTAGTGAGGGAAACCATAACTATCGACGTTCTCGGGAATGGGCTATGAAAAATATGGCTCAATTCCACTCTGGAATGAATCTGTTTATTAATTTAATTCGCCTGAGTACTCTGGCAGCAGGTGGTTATTTTATTTATAATGGTTCACTTTCTGTGGGACAGATGGTAGCTTTTCTTTTTTATGTAGATATGTTTATGAACCCCATTCGGAGGCTGGTTAACTTTAATGAACAGCTGCAGCGTGGAATGTCAGGTTTCAGCCGTTTCCAGGAGCTTTTAGAGGTCGATCCAGAAATTGTTGACCGTCCTGAGGCACAGGTATTAAAAAATGTTGAGGGCTTAATTAGATATGAAGATGTAAGTTTTGGTTATGATAATCACAAAAAAGTATTAACTAATATTGAGATAGAAATTGGACCTGGTAAAACTGTAGCTTTTGTGGGACCTTCAGGTGCGGGGAAATCAACACTAACTAAACTTCTGCCGAGATTTTATGAAATTGACAGAGGCAGGCTTTCTATTGACAATATTGATATCAAAGATGTGACTTTAGAATCTCTGCGCCAAAATATTGGGATTGTTCAGCAGGATGTATTTCTTTTTAATGGTACAGTTAGAGAAAATATTGCTTATGGTACTGCTAATGCCTCAGAGCAAAAAATTATAGAAGCGGCTAAAAAGGCCAATGCTCACGATTTTATTTTAAACTTAAGTGAGGGTTACGAAACTGATATTGGTGAAAGAGGAGTTAAACTTTCTGGCGGTCAAAAACAGCGAGTTTCTATTGCCCGTTCATTTCTCAAAAACCCCCCAATTTTAATTTTAGATGAAGCAACTTCTTCACTTGATAATAGGAGTGAAAAGATTATTCAGGAATCACTGGAAAAACTGGCAGAAGGTAGAACCACTCTGGTCATTGCCCACCGACTGTCTACAGTAATTAATGCTGATCAGATTATTGTTTTGACTGAAGAAGGAATAGTTGAGCGCGGCAGACACGAAGAGTTAATTAAAAATGGAGGGGAATATTCTCAGTTATATAATGAACATTTTTCTGCAGAATTGGCAGGTTAAACTGACTAAGTAGCAAAGAAGTTAATTCTTAATAAAAAATAATTTAACTGGATAGAGTTTACTTAAAAGTTGGGTGATGAACCCGGCTTTTTTCTTTGACAAGAGCACAAAAATCTGCGATACTATAAACAGAAATATCTTAAAAATTATTATATGATTTTAGATTCTGATTAGAAAATATTTTTAAATTAAGGAAGGAAGATTATAATGAGTAAAAAATTATATCGTTCTAGAGATGATAGAATGATTGCTGGAGTTTGTGGTGGACTGGCAGATTATTTTAATGTCGATTCTTCTTTGATTAGGTTGGCAGTTTTATTTATCTTCTTGTTTCAGGGGGTAGGTTTAATTGTCTATATTATTGCCTGGCTTGTAATGTCAGAAGAGCCAGTTAAAAATGAGTATAGGATGCCTGATGATTACTATATTGAAGATGAAAAAAAGAAGGAAAAACAAAATAATAACCAAGGACATGCTGCTGATAATGAGCAAGAGGAAAATGAAAACTATAATCAGGATGCCAAAAAAGAAAGTGAAAAAGAATATTATCAGCAGTATCAGGAGCGGAATTTAAAAAACAATAATAATAAGCGGCGTAAATTATTTGCTGTGATAATGATTTTAGTTGGTTCAATTTTCTTAGTTGATATTTGGATTCCAGATCTATACTGGGAAAAATACTGGCCTTTAATTTTGATTGCTGCAGGAGTTTTGATGCTTAAAGGTGATAATGATGACAGATAATAGAGACCGCAGCTTAATTGCCCTTATTTTAATATTTGCTGGGATAATATTTTTGGGTGATACTCTTGGTGAGTACAATTTTAATATTATCTTTTTTCTCCGCAGTTATTGGCCGCTGTTGTTGATTGTTTTTGGTTTTCATATTCTACTACAGAAAAGTAAATTCTGGTTTATAGTTCCACTGATAGTTATCGGATTGGCGTTATATTTGATTTATATGCTGGTTAATCAGCAGCCACTTTATTTTATGCCGCAGTTTAGAATGCGAATCTTTAATTTTAAAAATTTACCTTTTAGATAAAAGGAAAGTTAATTTTTTGAATTTCGAAAGTATTTCAAATAAAAACCACCTGAGATAATAAAACTCAGGTGGAGTTTATTTTCATTGCTTAGATATTTTTAAAGGTCTTTTTTAATTAAGGGAAAGGCGGTCCTCAATTATTGGAGCCAGAATCTGAACCAGGATTATTTTCAGTAAATCTCCTGGAATAAAGGGTAGAACTGTTAAATTAAGGGAAGCAATTATTCCGGTTCCGGTTATTAAGGCAAAATAAATACTTCCAATAACATAGTTACTTAAAACAGCAGCAGTTAAAATAAAAAAGTCTCTTTTCTTATTGCCGCTGCAGTAAGCAGCAATCCAGGCTGCAGCTACAAAACTTATTAAAAAACCACCTGTAGGTCCAGCAATTACACCCAGACCGCTCTGACCGCCAGAAAAAATTGGTAATCCAAAAGTTCCTAATAAGAGATATGTAATTTGAGCTAAAACACCATATTTTTTACCAAGCAGTCTTCCTGAAAGTAAAACAAAAAATGTCTGCAGTGTTATTGGTACCGGGCCAACTGGTATTAATATATAGGCACCCACTGCAGTAAGAGCAGCCATTAAAGCCGCTTTAATCATTTTATCAGTCTTCATTTTTAACACTTCTTTTTTAACACTCCTTTCTTTTTCTATTGATCAATCAAGAATTTGACTGACAGTCAAAGTCTTTTGAATAATGTTATCACAAAGCTTGAGTTATTTAAATAGCTTTATATAATTTTTTATAAAATTACAATTGGGGGAGAATTATGCAAAAATTATATTTAAAAGCACCAGCAAAAATAAATCTTTCCTTACATGTCAAAGGATTGAGGGAAGATGGTTTTCACGAGCTGCAGATGATTATGCAGAGCATCAGTCTGGCAGATAGAATTAAATTAAAGAAAAAAAGTGGAGGCATTATTGTCAAAAGCTCACAGACTGAACTGCCGACAGGTGAAGAAAACCTGGCCTATCAGGCAGCTGAAATTTTCTTTAAGCAAAATCCTGAAATTGAACAGGGGGTTGAGATCTATATTGAAAAAAGCATTCCTATTGCTGCTGGTATGGCAGGAGGAAGTACAGATGCAGCAGCAGTGATGAGAGGTCTCTATCAGCTTTTTGAATTAAAAGCTGATTATGAGAGTTTGCGCCAGGATTTAGAAATTATCGGTTCTGATGTACCTTACTGTCTTGAAGGAGGTACAGTTTATGTATCGGGAAAAGGAGAAATTTTAGAACCGCTGCCTTTTATGGGGAAAAAATATTTAGTTGTAGTGACTCCGACTTTTAAAATTTCTACCCCGGAAGTTTATAAGCTTTATGACGAGTTAAAGGGTTATCAAGAATTCAACTTTGATTCAGTCCTTGATAATTTTAAAAAAGATCAGCAAATTGACTGGAGATTAGATTATAAGAATGATTTGAAAAAGGCTGCAGAAAAGATCTGCCCTGAGATAAAAGAAGTAAAGAATATATTTAAAAACACAAAAGCTGATTTTACAATGCTTTCCGGCAGTGGGCCAACAGTATTTTCTATTTACAGCAGCCGAGAACAGGCAGAAAAAGTTGCTGCAGGCTGGCCCCGCAAGAATGATTTTGTGGCAGCTGTTAAAACAATTGACAGTTATTAAAAAGAAAATTAAACGAAAAAATAAAAGCTAACATGAGATTGACATGGGATTAAATTCGTGTTATACTTTCTGCAATAATTATTAGAGCTTTGGGAGTAGTGATAGCTATGAAAAGGGAAAAGAATATCACAATGAAGGAAGCAAAGGAAAAAACAGGATTGAGCTCCAGGCAGATTCGATATTATGATCAGCAGGATTTAATTTTTCCTGCCCGCAGCAGCGGAAATCAGCGACTTTTTTCGGAGAATGATATTAAAAGATTGGTTAAGATTAAAGATCTACTGGCGGCCGGGAACAGCATAGAAACTGTACGTTCAAAATTAAAGGTGCCAGAATTCGAGCAGGATTTGAAAGTTGGAGCTGATTATAATGATCATTTCGATTATTATTCAGATGTTGATTTAGATTCACTTTATCCTGTCTCTAATCGTTCAGAGTTGATAAAAAAACTTTCCCGTAGTAATAAGGATCATTCCCAGAAGGAGGAAGGATAAGTGGAAAAATTTAGTAGAGAGAAGATTTTAAAGATTGCCGAGGAAAAGAATGTGGAGTTTATTCGACTGCAGTTTGTTGATATTTTGGGTATTATTAAAAATGTAGCAATTACAATTGAGCAGCTTCCGGATGCACTTGATGGGAAGATAATGTTTGATGGTTCATCTATTGAGGGCTATACACGTATCCACGAATCCGATATGTACTTAAAACCTGATTGTGATACTTTTGCAATTTTCCCATGGGACACTAGTGGCGGCTGTACAGCCAGGTTGATGTGTGATATTTATTTGCCTAATGGAGAACCATTTGTTGGCTGTCCTCGTGGGGCACTTAGAAGAGCGATTGCAGAAGCAGAAGAAATGGGTTATGAAATGTTTGCTGGACCTGAGCCAGAATTTTTCTTATTTGAAAAAGATAAGGAGGGAAATCCAACAACCAGGACCCATGACAAAGGCGGTTATTTTGATCTTTCTCCAGTTGATTTAGGGGGAGAGGCCCGCCGCGATACAGTACTTGCTCTTAAACAAATGGGTTTTGAAGTTGAAGCAGCACACCATGAGGTAGCTCCAGGTCAGCACGAAATTGATTTTAAATATACACCTGCTTTGAGAACAGCAGATAATATTGCAACTTTTAAATTTGTAACTAAAATTATTGCAATGCAGCATAATTTACATGCTACATTTATGCCCAAACCTATTTATGGAGAAAGCGGTTCGGGAATGCATGTTCACCAGTCATTATATAAAGATGGTCAAAATGCTTTTTATGATCCAGATGATGAAAACGGATTAAGTCAGATTGCATATTATTACATAGGTGGATTACTAAAACACGCAAAAGAAACTACAGCTATCTTAAATCCTACTATTAATTCTTATAAAAGACTGGTTCCAGGTTATGAGGCACCTGTTTATATCTCATGGTCAACTCAAAATCGCAGTGCATTAGTGAGGGTTCCTTCTGCAAGAGGTAATGGTACTAGATTAGAATTAAGAAATCCTGACCCAGCCGCAAACCCATATCTAGCAACTGCTGTAATGCTAAAGGCTGGCCTTGATGGAATAAAAAATAAAATAGATCCGGGTGAACAGACTACAGATAATATTTATGAGATGAGTTATAAGGAAAGAAAATCCAGAGGAATTAAAAGCCTTCCTGGTTCTATGGAGAAAGCACTCAAGTATTTTCAGGAAAGTAAATTCATGAAAGAAGCACTGGGAGAGCATGTTTTTAATCATTTAGTTGAAGCAAAGAAGATCGAATGGTCAGTCTATAAAAAACAGGTTCACAGCTGGGAAGTTGATCAATACTTAACAACTTACTAAATTTTAGTTGGGAGGATTAAGTATGGAAGGCAAAGAAAATATTCAGGAACACTTAAAGAAAATTAAATTGGGAGCTCTTGATACCAGGTCAATATCATTTTTAGCCTTATTTATTGCTTTTACTGCTGTGGCAACATATCTGCATATTCCGGGTCCCAGCAGTTCTTATTTTAATCTGGGCGAAGTGGCTATTTATACTATTGCTTTAACCTTTGGTGCTAGAGCTGGAGGGATTGCAGGTGGAGTGGGCGCTGCTCTAATGGATATAATTCTTGGTTATTCAATCTGGGCTCCTTTTACTTTTGTAATTAAAGGCTTAGAAGGATTGCTGGTTGGGAGAATTGCCAGTCAGGATCAGAACAAAAAATTTGACAGAAAAATATTTGCAATAATTGTTGGTGGTAATGTTATGATTTTAGGTTATGCACTTGCCAAGGCATTTTTGTTAAGCTGGGCAGTTGTTTTACCTGAGATTGGAATTGACTTTGCTCAGATGTTAATTGGTGGAGTCCTAGCGATTCCTTTATCTCACCATCTGGATAATTATTTTGGGAAGTGATAGTTTTGGAAATTGGTAAAATGTTAGGAAATAAATTAAAAAAAACAATACTGGACAGGATTGATCATTTTCGTTCAGATGTACTGGTACCTGCTGGCCCGGGTGAGGATAGTGCAGTAATTGATCTCGGAGATTATTTATTGGTAGTATCTTCTGATCCGATAACAGGAGCCGAAAAAAATGCGGGTTACCTGGCTGTTAATGTTGCCTGTAATGACATTGCAGCGGCTGGTGCTGAGCCTTTTGGGATTCAGGTTGTTTTATTATTACCTTCAACTCTGGGCGAAGAAAAAGCAGAAATTTTAATGGAAGAGATAGTAAGCACTGCAAAAGCAATGGATATTGAAGTCCTGGGTGGACATACAGAGATAACGGATCTGGTTCAAAAACCAATAATTACTGTTACTGCCCTCGGTAAAGCTAAAAAAGAAGAAATAACTTCCAGTTCTGCAGCAGAAGCTGGAGATGTTTTATATATTTCCAAAGGGATGGGGATTGAAGGAAGTTATATTTTAGCTAGTGATTATAAAGAACATCTAATTAACAAAGGGGTTAGCAGTGAGGCTCTGGCTAAAGTTTCGGGATATTTAAATCTTTTAAGTGTAATTCCCGAAAGCAGAATAGCCCGCCAAAATGGTGTTAAAGCGATGCATGATGTAACTGAAGGTGGGGTTTATGGTGCAATTGCTGAAATGGCAGCAGCCTCAGAACTGGGATTTATAATTGAGAAGGATAATTTTAAGTTAAAACCTGAGGTAGAAGAACTCTGCAGTAAATTGGATTTAGATCCGGCTGCCTTGATTTCTTCTGGTGCTATGTTAATGGCTGCCCCTCCAAATATTGATTTAAAGTTAGTTTTTGCTGAGAATGAGATCGAAATAATGAGAGTAGGAAGATTGATTGAAGATGGTATTTATATAGCAGAAAAAGGAGAAAAAAAAGAATTTAAAGTTCCTGAAAAAGATGAATTATGGAAATTTATTGAAAAAATAAACAAATAAGCCTTGACATTTACATTTAATGGAATTATAATGTTATTAACAAATAATTCCAAAGGCGGTGTATTTATGAAAATTACAGATGTCAGAGTTTTTCCGGTCGAGATTAATGGAAGTATGGTCAAGGCTTATGCAACAGTAACTTTTGATGACTCTTTTGTTGTACGGGATATGCGGGTTATTGAAGGTAAGAACGGGATATTTCTTTCAATGCCTGCAAGAAGAAAGAGGAACGGAGACTATCAGGATGTCTGTTTCCCAATTTCTGCTAAGTTAAGGGATCTAATGGAAAACGAAGTTTTAGAAAAATTTGACGAACTGTTGGCAAGTGCTTAATTTTCAATATTTATTTTTAGCTTAATAAATTTTCAAAAATAACACTGCCCTATATAAGGTAGTGTTATTTTTTTGCCGCTGTTTTTGGTTCTTGACAAAATCTCTTTTCTCTGTTATACTTCAAGCGATTAAAGAACTATGATGGACTATTAGTGTCTGGTTATAATATTAATTGATATAGGAGAGTATATTCCTTATTAAAAGGAGGATATTGTAGATGGCAGATCTTTTAAGTATTATTCTGGCTGCAGGTAAAGGTACCAGAATGAAATCAGATAAAATTAAGGTTTTACATCCAGTTGCTGGCAGAGAAATAATTAAACATGTTTTAAATTCTTTAGATGGCTTAAACAGTAAGATTGTTAATGTGATTGGGTATCAAAAAGAAGAAGTTCAGTCAGAACTGGAAGATTTAGATAAATGGGATTTAAATTATGTAATCCAATCTGAACAGCTGGGTACAGGCCATGCTGTACAGCAGGCAGAAAATTATATTTCCAAACATAAGGGAGCAGTTTTGATTCTTTATGGAGATACCCCTCTTTTAAGAAAAGAAACTATTGCGGAATTTGTAAAAGAACATCAACAAAACAATTCTGATTTAACCGTTATGACAGCTTATTTTGATGATCCAGAAGGTTATGGCAGAATTGTTAAAGATGAAGCTAATAATTTAACTGCTATTGTAGAAGAAAAAGATGCTGATTTAAAAACTAAAAAAATAAAAGAAATTAATAGTGGTGTAAATTGTATAGACAGTGAGTTATTAAAGGATTTTCTGGCAAATATGGATAATAATAATTCTCAAGAGGAGTATTATTTAACTGATATTATAGAATTTGCTGTAAGCAAAGATAAAAAGATTAATACATATAC
>Ga0114983_1000726_pt1 | contig 13619 bp, 15 predicted proteins | sample Shrwel_input2_RT_FD_87182 | JGI IMG/M metagenome (GOLD analysis project Ga0114983, IMG submission 87182) | Subsurface microbial communities from deep shales in Ohio, USA - Utica-3 well 1 S input2 RT | ecosystem: Environmental > Aquatic > Deep subsurface > Shale gas/oil reservoir > Produced... | reverse complement strand
TCATTTCATCCAGGCTGGAGGCTGTCTGCTCGAGAGATGCCGCCTGCTGTTGGGTACGCGCCGACAGCTCCTGATTGCCCTCGCTCAGGTGCGCGGCATTGTCGAGCACTCGATCGCCACCGTCTCGGACCCGCTCGACAGTCTCTGCCAAGGCCCGTCGCATGCCGTCGAGCTCGGCATAAAGCTGACCGATCTCATTGTCGCCTCGCGCTTCCACTGGAGTCGCCAGATCACCGTCGGCAATGCGCCGGAAGTGCTCGATGATGCGCGACAGTGGCCGAATGACATTGGCCCGCACGCCCCAGATCACCACCCACATGAGCAGCAGCGCGCCGCTCAGGGCGCCGGCCAGTGCCAGGTTGAGCCAACCGGCCATGGCATTGAAGCGCTCGGCCAGGGCATCGCCACGCTCCGCCTTGGCGGCGAAGAAATCATCCGCAGCGTCCATGAAGATCTGGCTCGACTCCGCGACCCGGGACTTCCCTGCGTCGTAGCCGCCAAGATCCTCCTCCTCAAGGAGCATCAGCTGCAGCGACAGCCCAGTGTTCAACAGCGACTGGAAGCGCGAGGCCAAGTCGTCCATGGCGCCCTGCTGGGCCGTTGCATCGGGCAGGGCCTGGAAGCGTTCGAAGGCCGCCTCGGCATCACGCATGTAGGCCCTGGCCTGGTCGACGACCGGCCCGGGACGATCGAATGAGGGTACACGCATCAGATGAGCCGCGCGGTCCATGGCGACCTGGGCTCTCAGGGTGGCGATATAGGCCTGGTTCAAGGCCCGGGACTGCTGCACCTGAACCTCGTGCAGGTCCCCGAAGGCGGTACGACCGTGATGATTGGCATAAAGGCCGAGGGCACCGATGCCGAGAATGATGACGCCAAAGGCAAGCAGCACCAGGCTCCAGCTGAGCCGAATGGTCATTCGGTTGAGACATCGCATCGGGGATCCTATCGCTGGTAAGTCGGGCGACCGGTCACAATGGCCAGCATGAGCAAACTTATACCGGCCCTTCATGACATTCCGATGGCAATGCGATGCAACCCGGCCACGATGGGCGTGGAAGCCCGCCATAGTGATCACCACCACCCGCGAGGCCACGGTCGCCCACACCTACCAGCGGCTGCTGTCGATGCAGGGGCAGGAGGGCGCGCATTTCGAACGCCGCCCTCAACGACTTCCCCGGATCGTGGACCGTGACAGCGGCGAGGTGATTTGCCAGGTCCCCGCCGTGGAGATGCTGCGGGTGACAGAGCGGCTGGAGGAGCTGACAGGGCGGCTGATCCAACAGCAGGTGTGATCACACCTGCATGTTCATGACGTCCTTGTAGGCCGTGACCAGGCGATTGCGCACCTGAATCCCCATCTCGGTGGCGATACTGGCCTTCTGCATGTCGACCATCACGTCGTTGAGCGCCACGCCAGGGGTGCCGGCCTGAAAGGCCTGGGCCTTGGCGTCGGCATCGAGCTTGAGCTCGTTGATGCGATGAATGGCAGACTGCAGCTCGCCAGTGAAGCCGCCTGTCCCCACCTGGGTATCGATCCGCTGGCCACTGGATGGCGGGGACGCCGCCTGGCGGGACAATGACTGCATCTGGGAGAGGACTGACTCGATCGCGGGAGCGCTCATCACAACCACCTTCGCCAATAGGGACAGAACAGGGAAAGGAGAACAGGATAGGCAGCCTAGCAGCCCGAGCGTGACGGCCAAGCGCTCAAATGCCCCCTAAAAACCCGGCTTTTCTGACCTTTGGGGTGATCGCAGCCGCGGATAATGCCTGCATCAGAGTGCCGCCTCTCCACGGCGGCCAACCGCGACGGATGGACAGCACGCGATGCCCTCTTCCAGCATGAACCTCGCTCATGGCAGCTGCCGCGTCTGGAGGCCCGCATGAGCAGTGGCGCGACCGCCACCGAGCATCAGCCCGGCCAAGGCTCTGCGGGCTTGGCGCGTTTCAAGGAGCAGCTACGCGGCAATCCGCTGGTGGCCCTGTTGATCGCCGGCGCTGCCTCGATCGCCGTGATCGTCGCCCTACTGATGTGGGCCAGCAGCCCCGACTACCGTGTGCTGTACAGCAACCTTAGCGAGGCGGATGGCGGCAGCATCATCAACGAGCTCGACACCCGCGGCATTCCCTACCGTTTCAGCGAGGGCGGCCAGGCGCTGTTGGTGCCCGCCGACCAGGTGCATACGCTGCGTCTGCAACTGGCCGAACAGGGCCTGCCGCGCGGCGGCAACGTCGGCTTCGAACTGATGGAGAACCAGGCTTTTGGCATCAGCCAGTTCGCCGAGCAGATCAACTACCAGCGCGGCCTGGAGGGCGAACTGTCACGCTCCATGGAGTCGCTGGGGCCGGTCAACCGGGCCCGGGTTCACCTGGCGCTGGCCAAGGATTCGGTCTTCGTGCGCAACCGGGAGCCGGCCAAGGCCTCGGTGGTGCTGAGCCTGCATCCCGGACGCACGCTCGGCGAGGGTCAGGTCAATGCCATCGTCCACATGGTCGCCAGCAGCGTGCCCGAGCTTGCCGCCGAGGCGGTTACCGTGGTCGACCAGAATGGCCGACTGCTGACCTCGCCCGAGGCCAATGGCCTGGGGCTGGATGGCACGCAGCTGGACTATATCGCCGAGGTGGAACGCTCCTATCAGCGGCGCATCGAATCCATCCTGACCCCCCTGCTGGGTGGCCAGAACGTCAAGGCCCAGGTCACCGCTCAGGTGGACTTCTCCCGCCGCGAGGAGACCTCGGAGCGCTACGGCCCCAACCAGCCGCCCAATGCGGCCGCCGTGCGCAGCCGTCAGAACAGCGTCGATTATCGGAGTGCCGACGACCTTGCCGGCGGCATTCCCGGGGCCCTGAGCAATACGCCCCCCGGTAGTGCGCCATCACCGGTGGAGAACCCGCCCGACCCGGGAGCCAATGCCAATAACGCAGGAGCCAACACCAATACCGCGGCCGATCAGGCGAACGCTGACAACAACGCCGCGATGCGCAGTATCAACCGCGACGAGGTGGTCAACTATGAGGTCGATCGCAGCATCTCGCATGTCGAGCACCGTCGTGGCCAGGTGGAGCGCCTCTCGGCGGCGGTGGTCGTCAACTACCGCCCGGTCGCGGACGATCAGGGCGTCATGCAGCCGACCCCGCTCAGCGAGGTGGAGATCAACCAGATCGAGCAGCTGGTTCGTCAGGCCATGGGCTTTTCCCAGGCCCGTGGCGATGAGATCGCTGTGGTCAACAGCCCCTTCACTCGCACAACGCCTAAGATCGAGCCTCTGCCCTGGTGGCAACAGCCCGATCTCCAGCAGCTGGCCTTGACCCTGGGCCGTTATCTGCTGGTGGCTCTGGCGGTCCTGCTGCTCTACCTGTTGATCCTGCGCCCGCTGGTCAGGCGCGCCAGCCAGGCACCGCAGCCCAGCGCGAACGCTTCAACCTTCCAGGTTAAGGTCGGCGAGGATGACAAAGAGCCCGAATCCGCCGTTGGAAAGCAGGATGAATCCCCCTATGGCAAGCCGCGACACAAGCGCAAGGCCTCTGGCTACGAGGACAATCTCAATGACCTTCGCGAGATGGCCAAGGAGGATCCCCGCATGGTGGCGATGATCGTTCGCGGCTGGATGAACCAGCATGACTAATCTTAATAAAGAGATCAGTGGTGCGCGGCGCAGCGCCATCCTGCTGCTGGCACTCGACGAGGATAGTGCGGCCGAGGTGTTCAAGTACCTCTCGCCCAACGAGATCCAGCAGATCAGCATGGAGATGGCGCGCCTGGAACAGGTCTCCCACGACGACATGCGTCAGGTGCTGCAAGCTTTCCATGACGAGACCGAGGAGTTCATCGCCCTCAATCTGAACTCCAGCGAGCATATTCGCTCGGTGCTGACCAAGGCCCTGGGCAGCGATCGCGCCTCCAGCCTGATCGAGGACGTACTGGAAACCAGCGGCACCGGCTCAGGCATCGATACCCTGAACCTGATGGAAGCCTCGATGGTGGCGGAACTGATCCGCGACGAGCATCCGCAGATCATCGCCACGATCCTGATCCACCTGGAGCGCCATCAGGCGGCGGACGTGATGGCACTGTTCGACGAGAAGCTGCGCAACGATGTGGTGCTGCGCATCGCGACGTTCAGTGGCGTGCAACCCGCCGCCCTGCAGGAGCTCACTGAAGTACTCACTAACATGCTGGACGGCCAGAATCTCAAGCGCAGCAAGATGGGCGGCGTGCGCACCGCCGCCGAGATCCTCAACCTGATGAACTCCAACCAGGAAGAGGCGGCCATCGAGACGGTGCGCTCGCACAGCGAAGATTTGGCCCAGAAGATCATCGACGAGATGTTCCTGTTCGAGAACCTCATCGACCTGGATGACCGCAGCATCCAGCTCATCCTCAAGGAGATCGATACCAACTCGCTGGTGGTGGCGCTCAAGGGGGCGCCGGAAGCCCTCATGGACAAGTTCATGCGCAACATGTCCCAGCGTGCCGCCGACCTGATGCGCGAAGACATGGAGGCCCGCGGGCCGATTCGGCTTACTCAGGTCGAAGCCGAACAGAAAGCCATCTTGCAGGTGGTGCGTCGCCTTGCCGATAACGATGAGATCGTGCTGAGCGGTGGAGACGACACCTATGTCTGAACGGGGGGAATCGAGCATGACCGACGACCCGATGCCCTGGCGCCGCTGGCAGATGGGAGAACTGCAGAGCCCGCGCCGTGGCTCGCCACCCGAGGGCCGGGCTGGCACGCCCAAGCCCGGGGACGACAAGCCCAGGGACGACAAGCAGCGCCAAGCTATCAGGCGTGAGGCCGAACTGCAGACGCTGCGCGATAAGGTGCGGCGCGAGGCCCATGAAGAAGGCCTCAAGGTGGGTCGCGAACAGGGCCATGCCGAGGGACTGGCCAAGGGACTCGAGCAAGGACGCCGGCAGGCGAAGGAGGAGATGGAGGCGCGTCTTGCCGACACCCTGGAGCCCATCGCCTCCCTGGCCAGCGCCTTCAGCGATGCCCTGCAACAGCTCGACGACACCATCGCCGAGGAGCTGGTCGAGCTGGCCCTGGTTACCGGCCACCAGCTCGCCGGTGAAGCGCTCAAGGCCAGGCCGCGCCAGGTCCTGGAACTGGTGCGCGCGCTGCTGCATAGCGAACCCCCGCTGATCGGCCAGCAACGCCTCTGGCTGCACCCGTCGGACCACAAGCTGGTCGAGAAGTCGCTGGGCGACGAACTCTCGGCGGCCGGCTGGAAACTGCAGCCGGATGACCTGATCAGCCGGGGCGGCTGCCGGGTGACCAATGCCAATGGCGAGCTCGATGCCACCTGGGAGAGCCGCTGGCAGGCCGTGAGGGCGCAGATTCGCCATCGCCGCTCGGCCCCGCCATCGTCACCCGAGGAAGAGCGCTGATGTCTGAGACATTATCCAGCAACCCTCACCTGGCCCACTGGCAACGCGCCCTGCGCGGCATGAGCGCCCGCGTGAAGCCTCTGCCGCTGTACCGCACCAGCGGCCGAGTGGTGCGTGCCACCGGTCTGGTCATCGAGGTGGTGGGCTTGCAGGTAGCGCTGGGCAATGCCTGCCGGATCGAGCTGCCGACAAGCCGTCAGGATGCGCCACGCTTTGCCGAGGCCGAGGTGGTGGGCTTTGCCGGCGACAGGCTGTATCTGATGCCGCTGGCCGAGATTACCGGCCTGATGCCAGGCGCCAGGGTCTTGCCGCTGGCCGATGAGCCAAGTAACAGCGCCCGCCGCTTCCCGCTCGGCGAGGCGCTGCTGGGCCGTGTCGTCGACGGCAACGGTACGCCACTCGATGGGAAGGGGCCGCTCACTGACGTGCCACGCGCGGCGCTGGCCACGCCACCGCTGAACCCGCTGTCACGCGCGCCCATCGAGGAGCAGATCGACGTGGGCATTCGCGCCATCAATGCCTTGCTCAGCGTCGGACGCGGCCAGCGCATGGGCCTGTTCGCCGGCTCCGGCGTGGGCAAGTCGGTGCTTCTCGGCATGATGGCGCGCTACACCCGCGCGGATGTGATCGTGGTGGGCCTGATCGGCGAACGCGGGCGCGAGGTTCAGGACTTCATCGATAACATCCTCGGCGACGAGGGGCTTCGGCGCGCCGTGGTGGTCGCCGCTCCGGCCGATACCTCGCCCCTGCAGCGCCTGCAGGGCGCGTCCTATGCCACACGGTTGGCCGAGGGCTTTCGTGATGAAGGGCGTAACGTGCTGTTGATCATGGATTCCTTGACCCGCTTCGCGATGGCTCAGCGTGAGATCGCCCTGGCTGTGGGCGAGCCACCGGCAACCAAAGGCTATCCTCCCTCGGTCTTCGCCAAGTTGCCCAACCTGGTCGAGCGAGCCGGCAATGCCCACCGCGGCGGCGGCTCCATCACCGCCTTCTATACCGTGCTCACCGAGGGTGATGACCAGCAGGACCCCATCGCCGATTCGGCACGCGCCATCCTCGATGGCCACATCGTGCTCTCTCGCACCCTGGCGGAGGCCGGCCACTATCCGGCCATCGACATCGAGGCCTCCATCAGCCGGGCGATGACCGCCATCGTCGATGACAAGCAGTTACGCCATGCCCAGCAGTTCAAGAGCCTCTTCTCACGCTATCAGCGCAATCACGATCTGATCAGTGTCGGCGCCTACCACCCGGGCCACGACCCTCAGCTGGATGAGGCGGTACGCCGCCACCCTCAGCTCGAGGGCTTCCTGCAGCAGCGCATCGAGGAGAACAGTAGCGTGGAAAACGCCCGCCAGGCGCTGAGTCATGTTCTGGGAGACACGCCATGAGCCGCACCCCCTCTTCTGCCCTCGAGACCCTCGTCGAACTCGCCCGGGAGGCCCGGGATCAGGCGGGACAAAACCTTGCCAGCGAGCAACGCACCAGCAGCCAGGTCAGCCAGCAACTGGCGTCGCTGGTTCGCTATCGCCAGGAGTACGCGGAAAAACTCAACGCGGCCATGCGCGATGGCATTGATCCGGCCAGCATGCGTAACTACCAGCAATTTCTCGCCTCGCTAGATGACGCCCTGGAGCGTGCCCGACAGGCAGTAGCCGCCCAGCAGCAGCGAGTCGAGCAGACTCGCCAGCACTGGCAGCAGCAGCAGCAGCGCCTGTCGTCCTACGATACCCTGGCCGAACGCCGGAACCAGGCCAGGCGACGCGATGAACAGCGCCGGGAACAGCACGTCAGTGACGACCTGGTCAACAACCGCCTGGTGCGCCAGCGCTCGCCCCACGGGCAGCGCTGACCCAGCCACCAGCAAGGAGACTGTCGATGGATATCCAGTTGCTCGTCAATGCCACCGGTGGCCGCGCCACACCCGGCGCCAGCACCGGCGCCGCCAAGGGTCAGGACACACCAGGCGACTTTGCCCGCAACCTGGCCGAGGCGGCCAAGGTTCATCAGGGCCGCAGCGACGAAGCGCCCCGCGACGCCGTCGAGGCAACCAGCCGGCCTGGCGGGTCGCCGTCTCAGCCGCTGGGCACAGCCCGCAACGCGGCTGAGCAACCCGGTGGCCAGGTCCGCCATCGGGCGGGCCAAAATGCTGTGCCGAGCGCCGCATCCGCGCAGGCCAGCAAGGTCCTGCAACCCCCCCCGGGGGCGGATCAGCTATCGGGCCTCGCCCTGAGCCCGGCGACCCCGGGAATGCCAGCGGTGGATACCGCCGCGGCCGGCCTGGCAGAGGGCGACGGCGCTAAGGTGCTGGCCGGCTCGGGGAAAGAGGCAGAGGTCAACGCCGCCCTTATGGCTCGGCAGGATGACACCGAACGGTCGACGGGCGATGCCTGGGATGCCGTGCAGGAACGCCTCGCCCTGATCGAGCAGGCTAGCCGCGTCGACACCGATCAGCGCGATGACGTGCCGCTGGTCGCTCAGGGCGGTGCAGCCAGCCAGGAGCTTGGCTCGCTTACCCTGCGTCAGGCGATCGCGGCTGATGCGCTGGCACGCACGTCACCTCGCCAGCCAGTCGCGGGGCAACTCGACCCGGCTGCCGGGGGTGCGCCGGCGGTGGAAACCGCGAGCCGCGCCACCGCTGTCTCGATCGACGCGCTTACGCAGCGCTCGGTGGTTGCTCCCCAAAATGCCCCGCTGGCCGCAAGTGGTGATCTTCCCGCTCACGGCGGCGGTGTCGAGTTGGCGAGCCAGGGCCAGGGGGTTTCCAATGCCACATCCAGCGCCATGCCCAGTGCCACACCCAATGCCACACCTCCCGGCAACCCCGCCAGCATTCCGGCGCCGGTCACAAGCCCTGCCTGGCCGCAGCAACTCGGCCAGCAACTGGTACGCCTGAGCCAGCGCGGTGGCGAGCAGCGCGTCGAGCTGCAGCTGCATCCGGCAGAACTCGGCCCCTTGTCGGTGTCGCTGAAGATGAGCGACCACGGGGCACAGGCGCAGTTTATCTCCGCCCATGCCAGCGTCCGACAAGTGCTGGAGCAGGCGATCCCGCAATTGCGCGAAGCCCTCGCCGAACAGGGCATCAGCCTGGGCGAGACCTCGGTTGGCGAGCAGCGTGGCGGTAACGGCGATGGCGAGGCCGCCCCGCAACGCCCAGGCAGCGTGCTGGCCGCGGGGCTCGGCGAGGGTGACGACGGCCTACCTGCGGAGAGCGTCGGCACAATGGCAGGGGAACGGAAGATGGAGGGCCGCGTGGATCTCTATGCGTGAGCCCGAGGCGTTTTGCCCCGGCAAGGGGTCAATCCGCTGAGATGGACACAATCGACAGACCTGTTCGGGTCATCGTGAGCCTGACGCGACACGCATACTGCGTCGTCAGTGACGGCTACACGGCAACAACATAGGAAAGACAATGGCAAAATCCAGTGGCGGCTCCCGCAAGCTCTTGTGGTTAATGATAGGGCTGCTGATCCTGTCATCATCGGCGGCTGCGGTGGGGTTTTACATGGTGTTCACGCAGCCCGACGGCGAGAACGAGTCGGCCTCGGCGTCAACCTCAAGCCCACAGGCGACCGCTGAGCCCCAGGCGCCGATCTTCATGCCGATCAAGCCGTTCACCGTCAACCTGGCTGATGATAAATACGGCCCCCGCCTGCTCTACACCGGCCTATCCCTGAAACTGGGTGACGAGAAGAGTCAGGTGATTCTCGAGCAACACATGCCGGAGGTGCGCAGCCGCCTGCTGATGCTGTTTTCTGGCAAGCAGGCCAGCGAACTGACCTCACCGGGGGGCAAGCGGCGCCTGGCCGACCAGGTGATTGCCGCCCTCGAGGCGCCGATGTCGGAGGACCAGCCGGAAGTGACCATTAATGACGTGCTGTTCACCGAGTTCATTGTGCAATAGGCGGGGGTAGCCAAGACGCCATGTCCCAAGACGACCTGCTGTCCCAGGAAGAGATCGACGCTCTACTCAAGGGCGTGAGCGGTGATGATGAGCCGGACACCAAGAGCACCGCTAAGGCACGCGTGCGCCCTTACGATCCTGCCTCACAGCACCGCATCATCCGTGAACGCCTGCATGCCCTGGACATCATCAATGAGCGCTTTGCCCGTCACTTTCGCATGGGGCTGTTCAACCTGCTTCGCCGCAGCGCCGACATCACCGTGGATTCGGTGCGTTACCAGAGTTACAGCGAGTTCTCCCGCAACGTGCCGGTACCCACCAATATCAACATCATCGCCATGAAACCGTTGCGTGGCTCGGCCCTTATCGTGTTCCCTCCCAGCCTGGTGTTCATGGTGGTGGACAACCTATTCGGCGGCGATGGTCGCTTCGTGACCAAGTCCGAGGGCCGGGAATTCACCAACACCGAACACCGCATCATCCAGCGTCTGCTGCAGCTGGCCATCGATGCCTACAGCGAGTCGTGGAAGTCCGTCTACCCGCTCGAGCTCAGTTTCCTGCGCTCGGAGATGCAATCGAAGTTTGCCAACATCACCAACTCCCCCAACGAGATCGTGGTCAATACCAACTTCAATCTCGAGGTGGGCAATCTGGCCAGCAATTTCCAGATCTGCATGCCCTACGCCATGATCGAGCCGCTGCGCGACCTGCTAACCAACCCGCTCAACGATGGCAGCCAGGATCAGGATGGCACCTGGACGAAGCGCATCGCCAGCGAAATACGCCACTCCGAGGTCGAGCTGGTGGCCAACTTTACCCAAATCGCAAGCCGCATCGCCCAGGTGATGGCCTTGAAGGCAGGCGATGTGTTGCCCATGGAGCTTCCCGAGACGGTGACGGCCAGCGTGGATGGCGTACCGGTCATGGAGTGTGAATACGGCAGCCAGCATGAACAGCGAGCACTACGCGTGCTGCGTATCTTCGACCACGCCGCCGACCATGCGCCGGCCGACGCCTTCATCAAGGGCTCCAGGCCGCAATCCAAGGAATCTCACCATGACTGATCCCAACAAGCCCGATCAAGACATCAGTGACGACGATCGGGCCGCTGCCATGTCCGCACAGCAGGACGATAGCCCTGCCGACGATGACGACCCCTGGGCGGAGGCGATGGCCGAGCAGGGGGCCGCGGAATCCGCCGAACGGGCGCAGCAGGCCGAGCCGCCCTCCTCTTCGCCGCCTTCCTCTACACAGGCCGCCGAATCCGCGGGCAGTAGCGTGTTTCGCCCGCTAGAAGGCAGCCAGGCGCTGGCCCAGGGGCGCGACCTGGAAATGATCATGGATATCCCGGTCAAGCTCACCGTGGAACTGGGCCGGACCAAGCTGACCATCAAGCAGCTACTGGAGCTTGCCCAGGGCTCGGTGATCGAACTGGATGGGCTGGCGGGGGAGCCCATGGATATCCTGATCAACGGTTACCTGATCGCCCAGGGTGAAGTCGTGGTCGTCGAGGACAAGTACGGAATCCGTATCACCGAGATCATTACTCCCTCCGAGCGGGTCCAGAAGCTTAACCGATGAGCGCGGCAACGCCCGAACAATCCCAGGCCGGCCTCGATGCCGCCGTCAATGGCGGCGAGGCGCTGATCGGCTTGGCCACGCTTGGCAAGACCGCCGCGGCGCTGGGATTGATCCTAGTTATCATCTTCGTGGCCGCTGCCATCCTGCGCCGCTGGGGATTGCCCCACCAACGCCCTGGCCGCCACCTTCGGGTGGTAGGCAGCACCGCGGTAGGCGCCAAGGAGCGCGTGGTGATCGTCGAGCTGGAACATACCTGGCTGGTGCTGGGCGTCGGCGCTGGCCAGGTCAACAAGCTGCATGAGATGCCGGCCCCGGAAGAACCGATCGCCACGAAATCGTCAGGCGGACCGGGGTTCGATGAGGGAGACTCCTTCGCGGCGCGCTTCGCCAAGGCACTGCGTCACAATGTCGGGATCAGCCAGCGGGGGAAGCAGTGAAGCCAACCCCGTCAAGGCGCCTGCTGCTGACGTTGGCCCTGGGGATAGTGCTGATCTTGCCGGCAACGGCGCTGGCGCAGCAGATTCCCGGCATCGTCAGCCGCCCCCTGGAAAATGGCGGCCAGCAGTGGTCGCTATCGCTGCAGACCCTGTTGCTGCTCAGCTCGCTGGCCTTCCTGCCGGCCGTGCTGCTGATGATGACCTGCTTTACACGCATCATCATCGTGTTGAGCCTGCTGCGCACAGCCATGGGCACGCAGGCGACCCCGCCCAACCAGGTGCTGCTGGGGTTGGCCCTGTTCCTGACCCTGTTCATCATGGCGCCGGTGCTGGGTGAGGTGCATGAAGTGGCGTGGGTTCCGCTCGCCAATGACGACATCAACTTCGACGAGTTTCTGCGCCTGGCCCAGGGCCCTTTTCGGGAGTTCATGCTGGCCCAGACGCGAGAGCCCGACCTGGCGATGTTCGCCCGCCTGGCCGATATCGGCGAACTGCAGGGGCCCGAAGACGTGCCGATGCGGGTGCTGGTGCCCTCCTTTGCCACCAGCGAGCTGAAGACCGCCTTCCAGATCGGCTTTACCATCTTTATTCCCTTCCTGATCATCGACCTGGTGGTGGCCAGCGTGCTGATGTCGCGGGGCAGGATGATTGTTCCGCCAATCACCATCTCGCTGCCGTTCAAGCTGATGCTGTTCGTGTTGGTGGATGGCTGGCAGCTGATCATCGGCTCGCTGGCGGAAAGCTTCTATTTATGAGCCCTCTCATTATGAACCTACTCATTATGAACCCACTCATGATGAACCCACTCAGCGGGAGTCGCGCATGACACCGGAAGAGGTAATGAACATGGCCTATCAAGGCATGCGCGTCACCTTGCTGCTGGCCGGTCCGCTGCTGCTCACCGCGCTGGCCACCGGCCTGCTGGTTAGCCTGTTTCAGGCGGCCACCCAGATCAACGAGATGACGTTGTCATTCATCCCCAAGATACTGGCCGTCTTCGCGGTCCTGGTGCTGGCCGGGCCCTGGCTGCTCAAGCTCATCACCACCTTCACCATCGAGCTGTTCAGCAACATTCCTGCGATGATCTGGTGACGCAGGGTGCTGACATGATGCGCCAGGTGCGCTGATGGTCAACATCACCTTCGACCAGCTCCACGGCTGGCTGGTAGCCTTCCTGTGGCCCTTCGCCCGTATCACGGCGCTGATGCTCAGCGCCCCGCTGTGGGGGCATTCCAGCATACCGCGCCAGACCAAGCTGGCCCTGGGCGGCACCTTGGCCGTGGTGGTGGCCCCGATACTGCCGCCCATGCCCGAGGTGCCGATCGTTTCCTGGGCAGGCCTGGGCATCCTGGTCGAGCAACTGCTGATCGGTGCCGCCATCGGCCTTACGGTGAGAGTGATGCTGACCGTGGTCCAGGCATCGGGGGATTTCATCGGGCTGCAGATGGGCCTGGCCTTTGCCACCTTCTTTGACCCCTCGAGCGGTACCAACATGGTGGTGCTGTCACGCATCCTCTACATGATCACGCTGCTGATGTTCCTGGCTTTCAATGGCCACCTGATGGTACTGGAGGTACTGGTCACCAGCTTCCAGACACTGCCGATCGGCATCGGCCGCTTCAATCCCGACGCCTTCATCATGCTGGCCCGCTATGGCGGCACCATTTACACGGCGGGCCTGTTGCTGGCCCTGCCGCTGGTCGCCTCCCTGCTGATCGTCAACCTGTCGCTGGGCATCCTCAACCGCGCGGCGCCGCAGCTCACGGTGTTCAACATCGGTTTCCCGACATCACTGACGGTTGGCCTGATCCTGCTGATGGTGTTGATGACCGACCTGGGGAGCTTCCTGGAGCGGCTGTTCAGCCAGGGGTTGGGCTTCCTGCAACAGCTGCTGGAGACGATGGCGCCGCTGCCCATGGCGGGCTGAAAACCGCCCCGCTCAGGACAGCCAGCGCAGCGACAAGAGGATAGATGCCCGGCGGCGCTAGCCAACGCCCATGGGGACCGGGCATCAAGACCCAGGGTATCCAGGATACTTACGCGGGGCTCAGATGCACGGGGCTCAGAAACGGGGCTCAGCGACGGGGATTAGAGCCAGGGATCAAAGATAGTTGAACAGCGACATGCCCCGCATGTCGGCAAAAGTCTTCTGCGCGGCCTGCAGTCCCACCTGGCGCAGGCTGTAGTCGGAAATCGCCTGGGCGTAATCGAGGTCGACCAGATCGGAGAGGGTCTGCTCGTAGTTGAGCATGCGATTGCTGCCCACAGCATCGACCACATCGAGTTCATTGAGACGTGCGCCCAC
>Ga0114983_1000725_pt1 | contig 13637 bp, 16 predicted proteins | sample Shrwel_input2_RT_FD_87182 | JGI IMG/M metagenome (GOLD analysis project Ga0114983, IMG submission 87182) | Subsurface microbial communities from deep shales in Ohio, USA - Utica-3 well 1 S input2 RT | ecosystem: Environmental > Aquatic > Deep subsurface > Shale gas/oil reservoir > Produced... | reverse complement strand
CGATTAAGCCCCAGCATCAAGGCCGCCGTCATGGTGATCCCCGAGCGACTGGTGCCGGGAATAAGCGCCAGTGCCTGGGCAAAACCTATCATCAATGCCTTGCGCCAACCTGTTTGATACTCACTAAGCTCAAGCCGCGCCATCTTATCTGACCACCAGAGCAGCAAACCGAATACCACAGTAGTGATAGCGATAACGCCCGGGCCCCGCAGATAAGTTTCAACCAGATCTTTGGCCATAAAACCAAAGATAACTGCAGGTATAGTAGCCAGAATAATCCACCAGGCCAGTTTACTCTCGGCGCTGTGATTACCCTTGAATATGCTGCCAAACCAGGCGTTCAGCATAGCGATGATTTCAGCGCGGAAGTAAAGTACCACAGCGAGCAGTGAACCTATGTGCACCGCCACATCAAAGGCCAGTCCTTGATCTTCCCAGCCAAGTAACTGAGAGGGCAAAATAAGATGCGCCGAGCTGGAAATAGGCAAAAATTCAGTCAGGCCCTGGATCAGGGCAAGGATAATGACCTGTAATGTGTCCATAATTGTCCTTTAAAAAATCAGGCCGACAGGCCCCAATCGAAAGCGATAGGCCAGAGTTTCTGACTGGCCTTGTCATATTCCTGCCACAACTGCTGATAGCTGAGTTGTGCCAGAGGATGCTTGGTTTGCGGTGCCAACTCTGCCAGCGGCCAAAGCACAAAAGCATTGGTCAGGATCTCGGCTCTGGGTAAAACAATGGGCTGCTGACAGACCTTGTCATCGTAGAGCAGCAGATCCAGATCCAAGGTGCGCGGAGCAAATTTCTTTGCTCCCGGGAGCCGACCATGACGCAATTCTATCTGCTTGAAGCAGGCCACCACTTCGGCAATACCGAGCGAGGTATGAGCGCCCACCACCATATTGAGAAAGTTGCTGCCCTTGAATCCCACCGATTCACTCTCGTAAACCGATGACAACAGCAGCTCGCCAAAAGCAGCGTGCAGCTCTTTGATAGCTGCACGTAAATAATGTTCCGGGTCGATATTGCTACCCAGACTGATGTAGATATGTGCCATATTGCCGTTAGATACCACGCTCGATTTCAACACCGACCGCTTTGGCCGAAGGAACGGCGCCGGGCTTCATCACCCGCACCTTGACCCAAGGCACTGCAAACTCACTCATCAGACAGTGGGCTATCATTTCGGCCACGGTTTCAATCAGCTCAATAGGCTTTTCGGTAATCAAGGCAGTAAGGCGCTTGCTGACGGTTTCATAACAGAGCGCCTGGCTGTAATCATCACTGTCTGCGGCGGCTCTGTTATCCCAGGCCATATCCAGATCGATAAGCAGCGTCTGGTGCACCTGCTTTTCCCACTCATAGATCCCAATAACTGTCTCTATCTGTAATTCCCGTATCAGCACTCTGTCCATAAAATCCCCCTTAACAACTGCCGGGCCTGAGGTCAGATAAGCTAACGGCGATAAAACCGCTATAATCCGACGCGTTCCGGAGATATTCACTGTAGCCCCTTTCTACCTGGCCCAATCTTAAGTAGGATAAGGCATTGAAGGACAAGATGAACCCGAGATTTTTAACCACCAACAGGCGGTCAAGATTTTCACCTTGGGTTATCTGGGCAAGGGCTGCATATTTCAGTGTGCGCGATAATACCTTAAGACGAGTAAGGAAACCAATTTGAGTACCATGGTACTGACCCCAATGATGATTGTGGCCGCTTACTTGCTCGGCTCTATCTCCAGCGCCGTGCTGGTATGCCGCCTCAAGGGCCTTCCGGACCCCAGAGGCAAGGGTTCGGGCAACCCGGGCGCAACCAATGTGCTGCGTATCGGCGGCACCTGGGCAGCCGCCATGGTGTTTTTCTTCGATATGCTCAAAGGTGCTCTGCCCGCTTATACCGCTTATATAATGGGGATAGATGCCGTCTGGCTCGGGGTAATAGCCATTGCCGCCTGCCTGGGACACATATACCCCATTTTCTTCGGCTTCAAGGGAGGCAAAGGCGTAGCTACAGCGCTCGGGGCCATGGCGCCCATTGGCGAAGGCTTGGCACTGTGCTTGATGGGCACCTGGTTAGTAGTGGTTTTATTGACCCGCTACTCCTCGCTGGCGGCCCTGGTAACCGCCCTGCTGGCACCTTTATATACCTGGTGGCTGGATGACAGGTTTACCCTGCCGGTGGCCATGCTATCGACGCTGATCATTATCCGTCACAAAGACAACATTCACCGCCTGCTCAAGGGAGAAGAATCCAAAGTGTCCCGCTCCAGGCGCACGAAATAGGACCTGCAAGGTCACGGTTGTAAAGACAATATTAAAAACCCAAAAGGCGCCAGTGGCGCCTTTTGCTTTTCAGGTACTTTAAACTATATTGCCGGGTTTCAGGAAACCGCTTCCAACGTATCCAGCGGCCAACGCGGCTGCCCTTTTACCGCCAACGTCTCACGCTCGCCGGCCTTGAGACGTTGCAAGCCCGCGTAAGCTATCATGGCACCATTATCTGTACAGAACTCGCCTCTGGGATAGAAAACCTTGCCGCCTCGGCTCTGCATCAACTCGGCCAGTGAACTTCTCAGGCGGGTGTTGGCACTGACACCGCCGGCAATAACCAAGCGCTTAAAGCCGGTTTGCTCCAGTGCGCGGCGGCACTTGATAACCATGGTATCGACCACGGCTTCTTCAAAGGCCCTGGCGATATTGGCACGGGTCTGTTCATCATCCGGTTCGGCGGCTATGGTATTGGCGGCGTAGGTTTTCAACCCTGAGAAACTAAAATCCAACCCCGGTCTGTCCGTCATCGGCCGAGGAAACTTATAACCGGACTTTTCGCCCTTGGCGGCGAGTTTAGCCAGTCTTGGGCCACCAGGATAATCAAGCCCCATCAGTTTGGCGGTCTTGTCGAAGGCTTCACCGGCCGCATCGTCTATGGACTCACCCAGTACTTCGTAGCGACCTATGCCTTCTACCTTCACCAGCATGGAGTGACCTCCGGAAACCAAGAGCGCCACAAAGGGGAACTCAGGTGCATCCTCTTCCAACATGGGCGCCAGCAGATGTCCTTCCATATGATGAACACCTACTGCAGGCTTATTCCAGGCAAATGCCAAGGAGCGACCGACGCAAGCCCCCACCAAAAGCGCGCCAATCAGCCCAGGGCCCTTGGTGTAAGCGATACCGTCCAGATCTTCGATACGGGTATCGGCCTTGGCCAGTGCCTCACGGATCAGCGGTACTATTTTACGTACATGATCCCGTGATGCCAGCTCAGGCACCACGCCACCGTAGTCGGCATGTAACTTGACCTGACTGTAGAGTGCATGGGATAACAGCCCCTGCTCTTCGTCGTAAACCGCTATTCCTGTCTCATCACAGGATGTCTCAATACCTAAAACCCGCATCTATGAAATCTTTCCACCTGAAAAGGGGCGCCAATTCTACCCCTAACCAGGAGATTTCTCCAGTTGTAGGCTAAAGTGAATTTACTTTAGGGACTTTACATTCAGTGCCTGACGGTTTAAAATTCCGCACCATTTTAAATCCACTTGGGTCAAGTGATTGACTCAATACAAACTTACACCTAAGGGGTGATGGCGTATGCCAATTATTAAAGTACGTGAAAACGAACCATTCGACGTAGCTCTGCGTCGTTTCAAGCGCTCTTGTGAAAAAGCCGGTATCCTGGCCGACGTGCGTGCTCGTGAATTCTACGAGAAGCCAACTACTGCTCGTAAGCGTGCAAAAGCTGCTGCAGTTAAGCGTCTGGCCAAGAAGCTTTCTCGCGAAAACGCACGTCGCGTACGTTTATACTAATTCCTTATGAGCCTGATAGATAAGCTAAAAGACCAAATGAAACAAGCCTTGGTGGCCAAAGAGAAGGTCCGCCTGGGTACGATTCGTATGGCATTAGCTGCCATCAAACAGATTGAAGTGGATACCCGCGAAACTCTGAATGATGAGCAGATAATAGCTGTCTTGACCAAAATGGTGAAACAACGCCGTGATGCCATTGCCCAATATGAAGCAGCGGGTCGTCCGGAGTTGGCAGAAGCCGAAGCAGCAGAGATTCAAGTTATTGAAACTTTCCTGCCACAGCCTCTGAGCGAAAGCGAAATCGCTGCGCTAATTGATGCTGCTATCCAGGATAGCGGCGCCAGCACCATGGCGGATATGGGCAAAGTAATGGGAGCGTTGAAATCCAAAGTTCAGGGTCGTGCAGACATGGGTGCCATCAGTGCCCAGATCCGTGCCAAACTGCAATAAGCGGGTTTCCACGTATGAACAAGCCGTGCATCTGCGCGGCTTGTTTGTTTACATCGGTCAAGGGTGCATGACTCAGTCTGATGGCTATACCTCGTGATTTTATCAATGAGCTGATTGCTCGCACAGACATAGTTGATCTTATTGATCACAAAGTACCCCTTAAAAAAGCGGGTAAGAATTATTCTGCCTGTTGCCCTTTCCACAGTGAAAAATCACCCTCTTTCACCGTCAGCAGAGACAAACAGTTTTACCATTGCTTCGGCTGTGGAGCCCATGGCAATGCCATCGACTTCATCATGGAGTATGACCGTCTCGAGTTCCTCGATGCTATTGAGGAGCTGGCAAGCCAACTGGGGGTGGAAGTGCCGCGGGAGAATAACCCCAACCGTCGTCGTGACGAAGGGCTCAGCCGCGATCTCTATCAGTTGATGGAAGAGGCCAACAGGTATTATCAAAGCCAGCTCAGACAACACCAGGACAAACAGAAGGTGTTGGACTATCTGGCCTTTCGTGGGTTATCAGACCAGGTCGTCGAACGCTTCGGCATAGGCTTTGCCCCCGATGGCTGGGACGGTTTACTGAGCCGTTACCGCTCGCAGCAAGAGTCGCAGGACAAGCTGTTGACTGCGGGGATGATCATCAGCAACGACAACGGTAAGCGTTATGACCGCTTCCGTGACAGACTGATGTTCCCGATCCGCGATAGGCGCGGCCGGGTGATAGCCTTTGGTGGCAGGGTATTGGGAGATGGTACCCCCAAGTACTTGAATTCTCCGGAAACGCCCATATTTCATAAGGGTAATGAGCTTTACGGTCTGTATGAGCTGAAACAAGCCCACAGAGAACCTCGGCAAGTGCTGATTGTCGAAGGTTATATGGACGTGGTAGCGCTGGCGCAATTTGGGGTCGATTATGCGGTAGCCTCACTGGGCACCTCAACCACGGCCGAACAGTTTCAGTTGTTGCTGCGCAGCGCCAAAGAAGTGGTTTGCTGTTATGACGGAGACAACGCGGGTAAAGAAGCAGCCTGGCGCGCACTGGAAACCGCCCTGCCACTGCTGAAGCCCGGCGATACAGTGCGCTTTATGTTTTTGCCCCAGGGGGAAGATCCCGACTCCATGGTGCGCAAGACAGGCAAAGAAGCCTTCGAAGCATTGATAGATGAAGCGCAAACACTGACAGGGTTTCTGTTCGATACCCTGACCACAAAATACGGGACAGACAAGGGCAACCTGGCCAAGCAAGCCATTGCTCTGATTGAAAAGATTCAAGACACTGTGCTGCAAAATCTATTGCTCGAAGACCTGTCACACAGGCTCGGCATGAACAGCGCAGATGATCTAAAGAAAAAGCTGGGATTCAAGAGCCCCCAAGGGGTGGCTTCTGCCCGGCATAAAGCGCTTAAGGGCCGGGGTACCCCGCTGCGACTCGCCGTCGCCTTGCTGGTACAACACCCACAGTTGGGGCTGAATTTGATCCCCCAACCGGCTCTTAAGCATTTGCAGATGGCCGGCATAGACTTGCTGGTCGAATTACTGGATTTGACTCGCGCCCAGAAGATGAACAGCGCACAACTACTTGAGCAATTCAGGGATACGGACGAATTTTCCGCCCTGAGAAAACTGGCCCAATGGGAGCATCAAGTGGCGGATGAAAACCTGGAGCAAGAGTTCAAAAAATCCCTGGTATGGCTGAATAATCAATACATTGAGCAACGTTACCAGGAATTAAGTCTGAAACAGACCCATACTAAAGAAGAGAAAATACAGCTTAAGAAGCTAATCGCAGCCATGAAAAGCTGCCAATAAGCTCTCTCAATTTATGGGTCCGGTCGCCGGACTAGCACAGGGATGCGCACATGGCTATAATTGACGATTTGTGCGGCAAGAGCCCCAGGCCGCTGCCCATCGTTGTAACAGTTACCCAACTTGGATGATATCTATGGATCAAACTCCGCAGTCGCAACTTAAACTGTTGCTCGCCAAAGGCAAAGAGCAAGGTTACCTAACCTATGCAGAAGTGAATGACCACTTGCCTGCAGATATGGTCGATTCTGACCAGATCGAAGATATTATCCAGATGATAAATGACATGGGTATCCGAGTGTTTGAAGAAGCACCGGATGTCGATGACATTATGATGTCGGAAGACAGCACGGATGAAGATGCCGCCGAGGAAGCAGCTGCTGCCCTCGCCTCTGTAGAAAGCGAATTGGGCCGTACCACAGATCCTGTACGCATGTATATGCGTGAAATGGGAACAGTGGAACTGCTGACCCGCGAAGGTGAAATTCAGATCGCCAAGCGTATCGAAGAAGGCATCAACACGGTACAGAGCTCAGTCGCCGAGTACCCACAGGCAATCGCCATGATCCTCGAACAGTTTGATCAGTTCGAGGCCGAAGAGATCCGCCTGTCCGACATTATCTCTGGATTTGTCAATCCCGATGAAGACAATGTAGGCCCAAGCGCCACCCATATTGGCTCAGAGTTATCCGATGAAGATCTGGATGATGAAGATGATATGGACGACGATGATGACGATGACGACAGCGATTCCGAAGATGAAGGCTCAAAAGGTCCGGATCCGGAAGAAGCACGTGAGCGTTTTGGGCAACTACGCACCGTCTACGAAAACTCACTGAAACTCATCGAACTCAAGGGACGCGATCATCCCGAGTCAGTCGCCACCCTGTTTCACATTGGCGAGATTTTCAAAGAGTTCCGTCTGGTGCCCAAGCAGTTTGACCGTCTGGTCAAGAGCATGCGCAGCATGATGGACAAAGTTCGGGTTCAGGAACGCCTGATCCTCAAGCTTTGTGTTGAACAAGCCAAAATGCCGAAGAAGAACTTTGTTAAGCTCTTCACCGGCAACGAAACCGATATCAGCTGGTTCAACGCCGAGATGAACTCCGGCAAGCCATACGCCGAAGGCCTGAAAATGGTCGAGGAAGACGTGCTGCGCTGCCGCGCCAAGCTGGAAGCCATCGAAGCCGAAACCGGCCTGTCTATCGCCTCAATCAAAGACATCAACCGCCGCATGAGCATAGGTGAAGCCAAGGCTCGCCGTGCCAAGAAGGAAATGGTTGAAGCCAACTTGCGTCTGGTTATTTCTATCGCCAAGAAATACACCAACCGTGGCCTGCAGTTCCTGGATCTGATCCAGGAGGGCAACATAGGTCTGATGAAGGCTGTAGACAAGTTTGAATATCGTCGTGGTTATAAGTTCTCTACCTATGCTACCTGGTGGATCCGTCAGGCTATTACCCGTTCAATCGCGGACCAGGCCCGTACCATACGTATCCCGGTACACATGATAGAGACCATCAACAAGCTCAACCGTATCTCGCGGCAGATGCTGCAGGAAATGGGACGCGAGCCTTCTCCTGAAGAGCTGGCCGAGCGGATGATGATGCCGGAAGACAAGATCCGCAAAGTGCTAAAAATCGCCAAAGAGCCTATCTCCATGGAGACCCCTATCGGGGACGACGAAGATTCGCATCTGGGGGATTTCATCGAGGATACTACCCTCGAGCTGCCACTGGACAGCGCCACCAGCGAAAGCCTCAAGAGTGCCACTCATGAAGTGCTTGCTGGCCTGACGGCCCGTGAAGCCAAGGTCCTCAGAATGCGTTTTGGTATCGACATGAACACTGACCACACCCTAGAGGAAGTGGGCAAGCAGTTCGACGTTACCCGTGAACGTATTCGTCAGATTGAGGCCAAGGCACTGCGTAAGTTGCGTCACCCGAGTCGCTCGGAAATCCTCAAGTCTTTCTTGGACGAGTAAGCAAACTTTTGTACAAAAACCCCGCTACGCGGGGTTTTTTATTGTCTTTCAGCCTCAAGTCTGATTAACAGATAACCACTTGAAAGCAATGACATCAATAATGCGCAAAACACGGGTGACAAGCGCAATTAAACTTCGTATACTCTCTCCCGCTTCTGGTGATGACGATTGCCTTAAGCCGGCCCCTTAGCTCAGTTGGTTAGAGCACACGACTCATAATCGTTAGGTCCCCAGTTCGAGTCTGGGAGGGGCCACCAATTATTTCAAAGGCTTAGCCAATTTAATGAGCTAAGCCTTTGTGCTTTCTGAGACACTGGGTGCTGTAGTGGGTGCTGTAGTGTTCAAACTCGCATTAGAAAATATCTTGTTTGCCTTTTCCAATAATTCTTAATAAAGTGAATTTCAAAGAGCTAGTATTAATAGCTAACTATTGTTATCCCTCTGCTTACTAAGGATAGTTATGAAATTTATATGGATATTTGCAGCACTTCTTGCCCTTTCAGCATGTACATACACATCAAACATGAATGTAGGAACAAACTTCAGTTCAGAACAAGCTGCACAGATAATCAAGGAGCAAACAACAGAGGCAGAACTGGTAAACCTTCTAGGTCAGCCACAAGTAAAAACTGTCATCAACGACACAGACGTAAAGTGGATTTACAGTTACACAGAGGGTAGCGCATCTGCCCAAGCCTTTACGATGAAAACCACATCCGACTTCACGACTCATACGCTAGATATTTTGCTTAGAAATGGTGTGGTAGTGAACTTTGCTGAAACCCACGCGCCAACGAATATGACTATCAATACTCAAAGCTCAATAAAGTAATCGAGTGACTGTATGGACATATTGGACTATTACGACCTCAAGGAATGGTGGAACACAGCACTAACGCCAGCTCAACGTGATCAAATATCACGCGACTATCAGCCCATGGGTTACCCGTCTGGTGAGCGTTATCTCTATGCAAAGCAGGGCAAATCGTATTGTGAAACAGATAAATGCTGCTTTCTGGATGTGTTGGCTTGTGTGGCAAAGGATGACGCGAAAGACATCATCTGGAACAAAACCGAGCAAGCGGTAAAAGAGGCTCTTAGCCAGCCAAGGAAAAACTATAAAGACATTCATTTAGCACTGGTAGGTTTAATTAAATATCACTACCGCCTTCGAGAGAATCCAGCGCACTACGACAAAGCCAAAGAACTTTGCTTGTTACAAATATCCATAGCCAACCAAGCAGCTAAAGCTTTTAGCAAACCGCCTAAACCACACGGCATCAGCTTGAAAAAACTTGAGGAAATCTTGGGGCATAAACCTGTTGGCTATGACATTCCGCCTATCATGCCCTCTCATATTGGCTTTAAGCAATTAGCTATTATCCTTGAAAAAGAAGGTGATCTTAAGGGAGCGCTTAAACTATCACAGAAAGCTTTAAAACAAGGATGGAATGACAACTATGAGAAACGTATTACTAAACTAACTGCTAAGCTCGCCAAATGTAAATAGTGCTTTTTAAAGAGTAAGAAAACTCGCCTTAAAGGTGTCCGAAAACTCCCTTAGTGATGTCAGAAAACGGGCGGCTAATGATGTCGGAAAAGTCCACCAGCGGTCCTTGCCTGCTAATGTCAGCTTTGCCTGTTGTAGCTATGTAGTATCCATCACACAACAGCTAATAACATGAATTTAAACGGCTAAACTCAGTGCGTTGTAATGTTGTAGATGTTGTGGCTGGCGCTATAGGCTGACTTCACAACCTGCTCAATGAGCAAACTAACTCTGTACATCTATCATTAAGTACAACACTACAACTAAAACCCCTTTATGGTTTGTTTTTACGCTAGAGCAAAGGCTTTCAGCCAGTTGTAGCCCAGTTGTAAGCCCTGCAACAAATACAACAAAGCCCCTTTTTTACGGGGGCTATGACTCCAAAGTATTATTTTTCAAGGTGAGCGATAGCGAGGCGGCAAACCAGTAATACAGAGTAAGTGGCCTTCATTGATACAACTCGCAATTGCGGCGCGAATGGCATCCGACTTGTTACCCGTCATCGTTTTGAATGGTGCCACTCGGCTGCGGCTTTGGATAATTTCCCGCTCAGTCTTAGAGCCACCTTGCTCAAACATCCTGAGTATGGCCTCGCACTCAGCAGACTTTCCTATAATTTCCTTTTCTTCGAGAATCTGGCGCACATTAGCAGCTAAGGCTGCGGCCATATCAATGGCGACAATCACCACAGAGTAAGGAATAAAGCCACCGACAACTTTATTCGTCATCAGGCAGTCGGCTATGTGCAACGTGGCGGCGAGTTTCATCACTTGAATGTCGATCTTGCCGAAAATACCCCTTAGTACCCCGTGAGAATAAAGCTCCCCATCAGCTAATAGCGGTTCAATCTCCTGCTGCTTATCCGCTATGGCTTGCCAGCCTTGCGGATCTATCTCTAGCGAGATCAAGCGTTCCAGTAATGGATAGTGATTATTGCTAATCATCCACTCACTGATATTTTCAACCGCCTTGTCATAGCTAGCTCTTAGCTTTCGGTCTACAAAACTAGGTTTAGCTTTACCAAAGCGCCGCTTGCCTAATAATGTTGGCTCACTCAGCATCAAAAAGCGCTCAGCAATCCCAGTGCCGTTGCTCTTTGCCAGAATGGTATCAATACTGCCAGACTGCGCCAGCAAGGTAACAGCGCCGTGAACTATGCCCTGATATCCTTGGCGGGTCACACGGCTAGAGCTATGCCATTCACCATTAAAGCCTTTGAGTATTAAATCGCTATCAGCTTTACGGTCTGACGTTAGGCCAAGCAATACATCACTTAACCCTTGCTCAGCACTTGCCAATGAGAAATAGCCCTCATTCACCTTGGCATGATCTGACTCTAAGGCTTCTGGTGTTGTATTTGAGCCCAATATCCGAATCGGCCTTGCGGGTTCCTCCTCCGTAGCGGCAGCTAAGCGACTCTCATTTAGCGCTTTAATTGCTTTTAAACATGGCGTGGTTGCTGAACGTAACACTGAGCTTTTGGCCGCTGCTGGTGGCTGTTCAGCTACAACATAAAGCCCCATCGGTAGCCGTTCCTGATTCGGATATTGCACGCAATATTTTAACCCTGCATAACCGGAGAAAATGCCCATCACAGTTAAAATAGCGGTGTTTGTAGGAAACTGATAAGCCCTCGCAACATCGGCGGCAAAGGTCACTAGCGCATTACCTTTACCAATAGCTGCCAAATCGAGCTTTTCCGCTGCTTTCGTACTGGGTAAGTTACTCGCTTGCAATGGCTTAATCGGTGTTAAGTTATTTAACTGCTGCCGCCCTTGCGGATCGGCAAAGTCTACACTTTTCTTTTGCTCACTCATGCGCACACCTCTGGCATTATGTAACAGCCATTAGCGGCAATAGCGGCTAACCTTGCATAGTGTTCACCCGCTCCGCTTCGGTCGTTATCGGCCAACATAATGATGTTAGCTTGCGGTCTTGAACGTCTAACAAGTTTGGCAATTTCAACCAAGCCACCAGCATTGAAAGCGCAAATAACTCGGGCTTGTGGCATGTCCTCGGCGACCGCTGCACAGGTGGCAAAGCCCTCGCCAATGTAAATAGTCGCGGTCGCTTCTATCTGGCTGCAAAGCGGGAACATGCCGCCTTTAATCTGCCCACCAGCAAGAAAGGTTTTTCTTCCGTCATTAGCGATAAACTGCAAGCTGCTGATCCGCGCACCGTTAAACACCGGAATAACCAAGGTGTCCGACTTGAAAGACTGGCGATTAGGTAGCGTCACTGGCCTGTTTAGCTGCAAACTGCCAAACGGCAACACCCCTTTGACTTCTAAGTATTGATTCGCTGCCGTTGCTTCAGTGCAGCAATGGCGGGCTATGTCATAGGCTAACTGTGCGGCCTTCTCGCGGGCTTTCTGCTGCGCCTGCTGGCTTTGTGACTGCTGCTGTGCCGCACGTTGCTGGTGGCGTTTTACACGCTCAGCATCAATAGAATTTCCCATATCAAGCCCCACAAGGGGGGCGACCAAGCAGGCCGCCTGATAAGGTTTCACGCCAAAGGCATTGCACACCAACGCCAGCCCGTCACCGCTATTTGGCTCGCACTGATTACAAAACCACGTACCGCGCCCGCCTTTGTCATCAAAGCGAAAACGGTCTTTACCACCACACACAGGGCAAGCCTGGTGTTTGTTGCCATTGATTGAAATGCCAAGGCCATTCAGCACATTCAGCCAATGGCCGTTAGTGATAGCTATTAGCGCCGAAACCGAATTATTGCTCATCAATACGACCCTCCAATATTGCCAATAGCTGCCGCTGCTGGTGGATGAGTAAACCTATACGGACAATATTCAGTTCCGTCTCCTGTATGTGCAGCTCTAATCGCTCCAGCAACTGATTCAAAGCAGGATCGGTATTCATACTGATACCTCCCGCTCCAACGTCCATAGCCAAAAATGGTTATGCCCCTTCAAGGGATGTTTAGCGATCAGGTAGCCATGCCGCCATAATTTTTGATTCAGCTTTCTTGAATATTGAGCGGCATTACTCACACGCAATGCTTCTTGTATCGAATGGGTATTGATGAATGGCTGCTGATACACCAATCTCAGCATGGCCTGCTCGATATGACCGTTAGCAATGCTTAATATGGCATCGGGTAGCACATCACCTGAAATTGTTTTATAGTCTGCTTGGCTAATCTTGTTAGATTGGGCTTTTGAAGAAAGGGCTGTGCGGATCTTGTCGGATTGAGTACAGCCTTTTTCTTTGCCTGTCTTTAAAGGTGAGTTATTCATGCTCACCTCCAGCCAAGCCTTGCAGCCAAAGATCGTATTGCTCTTGAGTCCAGCCAATAGCGACACCATTTCGCATAAGCGGTTTGGGAAATGATTTATCCTTTTGCCACCAGCGCCACAGGGTACGTCTGTCGCGCCCTGTAAGCTCGGACATTTCTTTGTATCTGATAATTCGAGATTTAGGCATAGAGCCTCCTTATGTCATAACAAGTCTTAATTGGTCTTGTTATGAAGCAAGATACTCATGCGTTTTACTTTTAACGGGGATAAGGTAAATTACTTCCCAGATTTTTTACTAAAAGTTGTGCTAACCTCTTTAACAAACGTACTCCATGCCTTTGCAGCCTCGTCATAACTAAAGTCTATGTATTCGTCCACAAGGTAATCATCAACGATGTTTTGACTCTTTAAGATCTCAGCAACAACTTGTGCCTGAGGCAAATCTGAAGCTTTTATCGCCGCTATCACACTCTCTCCACATTGAGATTGTAAATCAGCAAGCGCTGACTTCATTACTGATGTCCGCTGAGATTTTGCTCCTCCTTTTTGAGCCTGTTCTAACTGTTTACATGCCTTTTTCGACTCTCTGACTTCGAACTTCAACAACTCATCCAAAGGCCGCACTATTTTGCTAATAACAGAATTTTGCTCGTCCTCTAGTGCATATTCCGGCCGGATCTGAACACCTATTCCGGAAACACTTGAACACCTGTTCTGGAATCATTTGAACACTGATTCCGGATTTATTTAGTACACTTTTGTGCCATTTTCCGGAATCGG
>Ga0114983_1000724_pt1 | contig 13653 bp, 12 predicted proteins | sample Shrwel_input2_RT_FD_87182 | JGI IMG/M metagenome (GOLD analysis project Ga0114983, IMG submission 87182) | Subsurface microbial communities from deep shales in Ohio, USA - Utica-3 well 1 S input2 RT | ecosystem: Environmental > Aquatic > Deep subsurface > Shale gas/oil reservoir > Produced... | reverse complement strand
GCAGGCCACGCGCAGGGCATCGCCAGCGGCGGGTAGCAGCGTGCCGGGGGCGACGGTAGGGTCATTGGCTTCCGCGCGACCGGGTTCGGCCAGCCACAGCCGCAGCGGCTCGCCGGCGAGCCGTGTCCAGGCCACCGGCCAGGGGTTGAAGGCGCGCACCTTGGCGGCCAGGGCCTCGCTCGGGGCGGTGAAATCGAGCTCACCTTCGGCCTTGGAGAGCTTGGCGGCGTAGGTCACGCCGTCCTCGGGCTGCGGGGTGGCGGTCAGGCCGGGGCCGGCGAGGGCGTTTAGTGCCGCCACGATCGCCTCGCCGCCGAGTGCTGCCAGGCGGTCATGCAGATCGCCGCCGGTGGTGGTGACATCCAGCGGCGTGCGCCGTTCGAGCAGCATGGCGCCGGTATCCAGCCCGGCATCCATCTGCATGATGGTTACGCCGCTTTCCGTATCGCCGGCCTCGAGAGCGCGCTGGATCGGTGCGGCACCGCGCCAACGCGGCAGCAGCGAGGCATGCACGTTCAGGCAGCCCATCGGCGGTATGTCGAGCACCGCCTGGGGCAGCAGCAGCCCGTAGGCCACCACCACCATGATGTCGGCGTCGATGGCGGCGAGCTCGGCCTGGGCGTCGGCGTCCTTGAGCGAGACGGGCTGATGGACCGGCAGGCCGTGCTCCAGTGCCCGCGCCTTGACGGGGCTCGGGGTCAGCTTGCGGCCGCGCCCGGCGGGGCGGTCGGGCTGGGTATAGACGGCCACCACTTGATGGTCGCTGTCGAGCAGAGCATCGAGGCTGGCCGCGGCGAAGTCGGGGGTGCCGGCGAAGATCACGCGCAGGGGTCGGGTCATGAAAGGCCTTGCTGGGTCAAAACGATCAGGGTGGGCGACAGCATAGCGTAACGCCGCCGACAACGACGAAGGCCGGCCGCGTCAGCGTGACGGGGCCGGCCTTCGGCAGGCCAGAATCTGACCTGACTCTGGAAGGGCTGGCGCTCAGGCGGGCTGCATCTGACGATGGCGCTTCTGCATTTTCTTCATCACCCGGTCACGCTTGAGCGGTGACAGGTAATCGACGAACAGCCGTCCTTCCAGGTGGTCGTACTCGTGCTGAATGCAGTGGGCCAGCAGGCCGTCGGCTTCGAGCTCGTAGGCGCTGCCGTCACGATCCAGTGCCTTGAGGTGAACGCGCAGGGCACGCGGCACTTCGGCGTAGTACTCGGGGATCGACAGGCAACCTTCCTGCATCGGCTCGCGCTCATCGCCGATCGGCGTGTACTCGGGGTTGATCAGCACCAGGGGCTCGTTACGGTTCGCGCTGACGTCCATCACGATGACGCGACGATGCACATCGACCTGGCTTGCCGCCAGACCAATGCCTTGGGCGTCATACATGGTCTCCAGCATGTCGTCGACCAGCTGACGAACGTCGTCGTCGACGGTGTCGACCGCCACCGCATGAGTGCGCAGGCGCTCGTCCGGGAACTCGAGGATGGGTAACTTGGCCATGACGTTGAAATCACCGTAGGTAAAATTCTGAGATATTACTCGTATTGTAGTGGCCGGGCTCGGCGAACGGAACCGCTATCCATATTATGGTCACGATAGGACGCGACTATTCCATGCAGGATTCCAGGTGCGTATTCCATGTACGTATCCAAGGTACGATGACGAGCCTAAGTGGGGCGTCGAGTCTCGGTAAGATGACGAGGCCAGGTAAGGTGTCAGTCTAGGTAAGGTGTCAGTCTAAGGACGATGGCGAGACGGCGAAGCCGTTGTCCCTGCCCGGCGAGCGTGGCCGAGGCGCAGCGCCAAGGATACACTGATGGCGCCAACGACTTCTAACGTGATGCCCGGCCGCGCGCCGAGGATGAGGGAGCACGAAATGACGCAAACACGGCGGCGGTCCAGACGTATCCTGACGGAACTGGGCAATGCCATTGGTATGGGGCGAGGCCATGACCAACACCAGAAGCCGCATGCCGCCGTCAGGTGGTCAGGGGCCGTGGCGGTGCTGGTTATTGGCCTGCTCGCCGCGGGCCTGGTGCATGCTCAGGAAAGGATGCTGCGCGATGACGCGCCCCAGCGCTACACCGTGGTTCGCGGCGATACCCTCTGGGACATTTCCGGGCGCTTTCTGAATCATCCCTGGCAGTGGCCGCAGGTCTGGCAGGTCAATCCGCAGATCGACAACCCGCACCTGATCTATCCGGGTGACGTGATCGTCATTCGAGACTGTGATGGTCGACCCTGCCTGGGGCTCGAACGCGGCCAGAACGTGGTCAAGCTGTCGCCCGAAGTGAAGCGCATCCCTCGCCGTCAGGCCATCCCGCCGCTTCCTCTTGAGGTGGTCGAGAACTTCCTGACGAGGCATCGTATCGTCGATGCCTCGTTCAACCTGGCCGAGCAACCTTATGTGGTAGCCAGCGGCGACAAGCGGCTGATCAGCGGTGCCGGCGATAGCGTTTTTGTGCGCGGGGAGCTTAAGCGCGATGGCCGCTACGGCATCTACCGGCCCGGTGAGGTCTACCGCGACGGCCAGGGCGCGTTCCTCGGTCAGGAGCTGATCAGCATCGGCGAGGGCCGCCTGTCCAGTCGCGAGGGTGAACTCAGCAAGCTTGCGCTGCTCACTTCCCGCCAGGAGGTGCGCGACGGTGATCTGGTGATGCCGCTGGAGCAGCTCGAACTGACCGGCGAGTTTCAGCCTCGCCCGCCTGAACAAGCGGTCGAGGGTCGCATCCTCGCCGTGCCGGGCGGCGTTCGTTTCATCGGCCGGCTGCACGTCGTGGCGCTGGATGCCGGCACCCGCGACGGCGTCAAGCCAGGCCATGTGCTGGCCATCGAACAGCAGGGCGAGCTGGTCAGCGACCCCCGAACCGAAGAGCCGGTGCGCCTGCCGGGCGTCGATGCCGGTCTGGTGATGGTCTTTCGCAGCTACGACCGGGTCAGCTACGGCCTGGTCATGCAAGCCAACCGCACCCTTGAGGTCGGTGATCGCGTGCACACCCCCGATTCGATGGACCTGTATTCATTGAGGTGAGACAGACACTTTTAGAGTTAGCTGACATCATCTCAATCATTAGCGGACGCTATCTAAATAAAGAGGACGGCGTGATGACGGCCAAGGACTGGCTGGTACTATCGCTGCTGCCGGGGCTCGGGCCGCGGCGCATTCAGACCCTGCGCGAACGCGCGCCGGAATGTCTCGAGAGCTGGCCCGAGGGCTGGCTGGCGCTGCTGCCGCGACCCGCCGCCACGGCGCTCAGGCTGTGGCTCGACCATCCCGATCGCAGCCCCCTGGCGCCAGCCGTGGACGCCCTCGATGGCTGGCTTGCCGCCTCTGTTCATCACGCCCTTCTGCATCCTGGCCACTCGTGTTGGCCTGCACTGCTCGATGAACTGCCCGATCCACCCGCCGTGCTGTGGGCCTGCGGCGACCTCGCCGCCCTGACGCCACCAGCACTGGCCATTGTCGGTTCCCGACGGCCCACTCGCGATGGGCTTGAGAGCGCCGCCGCCTTTGGTCGCGACCTGGCGGGCCAGGGCTATGCCACCGTCAGCGGCATGGCACTGGGTATCGACGGTGCCGCCCAGCGTGCGGCCCTGGATGCCGGCGGCGCGAGCGTGGCGGTGTTGGGCTGCGGGGTCGATGTGGTCTATCCGCCGCGCCATGAGGCGCTGCATCGCCGCCTGCAGGGCGAGGGCGGGCTGCTGCTCTCGGAGCACCCGCCAGGCACTCGGGCTCGTCCGGCCTTCTTTCCCCGCCGCAACCGCATCGTCACCGGGCTGTCGCTCGGGGTGCTGGTGGTCGAGGCCGCCGAGAAGAGTGGCTCGCTGGTCAGCGCCCGGCTTGCCATGGAGCAGAACCGCGAGGTATTTGCCCTGCCGGGCTCGATCCACAATCCCCAGGCCAGGGGCTGTCTGGGGCTGATTCGCCAGGGGGCGACCCTGGTAACCGGCATCGAGGATATCCTCGAGGAGTTGCCGCCCTGGGCCGGGGCAGCGGCTATCGGTTCGATTGATGCGCCTGCCCGCACACGCCAGGTGACGCATGTCCCTGCGGCGAGCGATGCCGGCCCCCAAGATCCGCTGCTCGAGTTGCTGAGCGAGCGCCCCACGCCGCTGGATGTTCTGGTCGAGCTCACCGGTCAGGATGTCGGACACTGTCAGCGGCGGCTGCTCGAGCTTGAAATCGAGGGGCTGGCCACCCAGGCGGTAGGCGGCTGGGTCCGCCTGTCCGGGCGTCTTCTGTAACAGCTCAGCGGCCCCTCGGGCGGGGCGCACATGATAGACTTTGCGTCAGTTGCTCCCGATGCCCAGATGTTTTCGACGCCCAGTTCTTTCGATACATAGGATCGCCGATGACCGACACTCCCGCCCTCGACGCCGCGCTTAAGGCCGCAGTGGATGCCCTAGACGCCGGTGGCGTGATTGCCTACCCGACCGAAGCGGTCTGGGGCCTTGGCTGTGACCCCGACAATGAGCGGGCGTTGACGGCGCTGCTGCGCCTCAAGGAGCGCGATCCTGCCAAGGGGCTGATCCTGATCGCGGGCCACATCGCGCAGCTTGCACCCTGGCTCGACGGGCTGCCCGCCGAGCAGCATGCGCCGCTGGTGGCGAGCTGGCCCGGCCCCAACACCTGGCTGGTGCCGGACAATGGCCGCTCGCATCCCCTGCTGCGCGGCGCCCACCAGAGCGTGGCGCTGAGGGTCAGCGATCATCCGCTGGTGGCCAGGCTCTGCGAGGCCTATGGCGGCCCGATCGTGTCGACCTCTGCCAACCGGACCGGCGAGCCGCCGGCGCTGACGGCCTCGGCCGTGCGCGATTCCCTCGGTAACGGCGTTGCGGCGGTGCTCGATGGGCCGCTAGGCGATCATCCCAAGCCGAGCACCATCCGTGACCTGGTCAGCGGCCGCGTGCTGCGAGACTGAAAACCGGGCGGCGACGCTTGAGGTTTGATCGCCGCCTCGGTGACCCCTATTCCCACTTTGAAGCTGTGACTGGAGGCCATGTGGCACACGCCCATCTCGATGCCGTCAAGACCTACCTGCTCGACCTGCAGGACCGCCTGTGCGCGGCACTGGCCGCCGAGGACGGCGGCGCCGATTTTCGTGAAGACGCCTGGGACCGCCCCTCCGGTGGCGGTGGACGTTCGCGGGTAATCGAGAACGGCGCCGTCTTCGAGAAGGGCGGCGTCAACTTCTCCCATGTATATGGCGCCGAACTGCCTGCCTCGGCCAGCGCGGCGCGCCCCGAGCTCGCCGGTCGCAGCTTCCACGCGGTCGGCGTGTCGTGGGTGCTGCACCCGACCAACCCTCATGTGCCGACTAGTCACGGTAACGTGCGCTTCTTCATCGCCGAGAAAGAAGGCGAGGCCCCGGTCTGGTGGTTCGGCGGCGGCTACGACCTGACGCCCTTCTATCCGGTGTTCGAGGACGTGGTGCACTGGCATCGGGTGGCCAGGGACGCCTGCGCGCCCTTCGGTGAGGGCGTATATACCCGCTACAAGACCTGGTGCGATGAGTATTTCTACTTGAAGCACCGCGATGAGACCCGCGGAGTGGGCGGGCTCTTCTTCGATGATCTCAACGAGGGGGGCTTCGATGATTGCTTCGCCTTCCAGCGAGCGGTGGGCGACAGCTTTCTCGACGCCTACCTGCCGATCGTCAAGCGCCGTCGCGACGACGACTATGGCGAGCGGGAGCGCAACTTCCAGCTCTACCGGCGCGGGCGCTACGTGGAGTTCAATCTGGTCTGGGACCGCGGCACCCTGTTCGGTCTGCAAAGCGGCGGTCGCACCGAATCGATCCTGATGTCGATGCCGCCGGCGGCCCACTGGCACTATGGCTGGACGCCTGAATCGGGCAGCCCTGAAGAAGTGCTCTACCAGGATTACCTGCGGCCCCGGGACTGGCTTGCCGAAGCTGAGGAAGCCGCGAGCGCCGAGGAGGGCGAGGCATGAGCGATCGCTACTGCGTGTTCGGCCACCCAATCGGCCATTCCAAGTCGCCGCAGATCCACTCGGCTTTCGCCGCCCAGAGCAGCGATACCATGACGTACACCGCCATCGAAGCGCCCCGGGACGACTTCGCCGGCGCCTGGCGCGACTTCGTGGCGGCGGGCGGTCGTGGTGCCAACGTCACCGTACCCTTCAAGGAAGAGGCCTTTCGCCTCTGCGAGGTACTGAGCCCCCGTGCCCGACGAGCCGGGGCAGTGAACACCCTGGTACTCGGCAAGGATGGGCGCACCTTTGGCGACACTACCGACGGGATTGGCCTGGTGCGGGACCTTCAGCACCACGGCGTCACGCTTGCCGGCGCCCGGGTGCTGGTGCTGGGCGCCGGCGGCGCGGTGCGAGGGGTGATCGAGCCGCTGCTGGCTGAAGGGCCCGCCGAGGTGATGATCGCCAACCGCACCGCCGAGAAGGCGAGTGGCCTGGCCACGGACTTTGCCGCGCTGAATGACGGCCAGACCCGCCTGCATGGCGGTGGCTTCGACGCCGTGACGGGGCCCTTCGATGTGGTGATCAATGGCACCAGCGCGAGCCTTGGCGGCGACCTGCCGCCGCTACCTGACGATCTGTTCGCCCCCGGCGCCACCGCCTACGACATGATGTACGGCGCCAAGCCCACGGTCTTCCTGGCCTGGGCATCCGAGCGCGGCGCCCGCGGCGTGGATGGCCTGGGAATGCTCGTCGAGCAGGCCGCCGAGTCTTTCTATCAGTGGCGTAACCGCCGTCCCGATACGGCGCCGGTGCGCGAGATGCTGCGCCAGGCACTTACCGCCAACGGCTAGGGCTTTTCTTCAACCCCTCTCTTCAGCTCCTCTTTTCAAACCCAAGCCTCGGGGCTAAGCATCAGACCCTAGCGTTGGCCCCAGCACATCAAGCAAAAGTCCACCAAGCAAAAGCCCGCCGGTCATCAGACCGGCGGGCTTTTGCTTGGGCAGGCGAAAGGCCGCTTAGGCAGGGCGAATTAAATAGGGCCACTCAGAGAGCGCAACGCTCGCCTCAGCGGTGCTTGAAGTAGCGCCTTCAGCGTTTCTTGATATACAGCCCCGCCATGGTCATGCCCAGTCCCAGCACCGACAGCGCGAGGCCGCCATTCACCAGCCAGGGCGCACGGACGAGCCAGGGTACGAAGGGCTGAGGCGTGTCGCGACAGACCCCGTCAAGATAGTCCCAATGGCCGCCGTCGAGCATACAGCCGCGCACGTCGCCGAGTTCCAGAAAGTAGATCCCAAGCAGCACTACGATCGGCAGAATCAGCAGGGCCATGCCTGCGCGAATCAGGTGCCGGCGGGTCATCTAGGAACGGCTACAGTTGGGCGTCTTGCCTGACTGGCGCGCCTGCTGGTAGCGAGGCAGGGCCTCGTTCATGCTGGCCTCGAGGCCGCTGATACGCTGATTGTTGCTGGGGTGCGTGGACATCCACACCGGTGGCTGGCCGCCGCCCGCCTGGCTCATCTTCTCCCACAGGGTCACGCTGGCGCGGGGGTCGAAGCCGGCATCGGCCATCAGCTGAATGCCCAGCGTATCCGCCTCGCTTTCGTGGCTGCGAGAGAAGGGCAGCATGATGCCGTATTGAGCCCCAGCGCCGAGAGCGCCCATTATGGCGTCGCCCTGGGGCCCTTGGATGCCGGCGGCGCTCTGGATCACCGACAGGCCGAGCTGGGTGGCCTGCTGGGTCGACACGCGTTCGTTGGCATGGCGTGCCAGGACGTGGGAGACCTCGTGGCCGATCACCGCGGCCAGCTGGTCCTGGTTGCTGGCGATCTCGAGCAGGCCGGTGTTGACGCCGATATAGCCGCCGGGCAAGGCGAAGGCGTTGGCCGAGGGATCATCGAAGACCTTGACCTGCCAGCTGGGCGCCAGGTTCGAAGACGGCAGTTCGGCGACGATGGCATTCGACACGCACTGCACATAGTTCAGGGTGGCGCCGCCCACCGTCGGCAGCTCCTGCTGGTACTGCTCGAAGGTTTGCGCGCCCATCTGGTTGAGCTGCTGGTCGGACACCAGCGTCAGCTGTTGCCGCCCGGTGGGTGAACTCGAGCAGGCCGCCAGGGCCAGACTCAGGGCGCCCACGGCCATTCCTTGTATCCAACGCATTGTCACATCCTCCTTGGGCCGGCAGCGAAAGGTTCGCTGGACGGCATATCACAGTTTGCCACAAGATACTCTGATCGCCAGTGCGGTAAAACCGCGACGTCTGCAACCAAGGAGATACTGCATGGATGACGCCCTGGCCCGGCGCCTGCTGGAAATGATGGAACGGGTGGAGCCATGGCTGCCGCCTGTCTCGGTCGAGATCGACTGGCAACATGACATCGCCGCCCTATGGCAGCGTCATGCCCTGGGTGGGCAGTTGATGCCGGTTCCGCCCCGAGACGCGCTTGGCCTGGATGACCTGCTGGGCATCGAGCGACAGAAGCGCGCGCTGATCGACAATACCCGCGCCTTCCTGCGCGGCTACCCCGCCAACCATGCCCTGCTGTGGGGCGCCCGAGGCAGTGGCAAGTCATCGCTGGTTCGGGCCCTGCTCAATGGCCTGGCCCCTGAAGGGCTACGCCTGGTGCAGGTGGACCGGCACGATCTGGCGGGTCTGCCGAGCCTGGTGGCTCTGCTGCGCAACGAGCCGCATCGTTTCGTGGTGTATTGCGACGATCTGTCTTTCGAGGGCCACGACGATGCCTACAAGGCCCTGAAGAGCGTGCTCGACGGCGCTATCACCGGCCCACCCGAGAATGTGCTGCTCTACGCCACCTCTAACCGTCGCCATCTGCTGCCGGAATCCATGAGCGACAATCAGGCAACCCGCGTGGTGGACGATGAGCTGCATCATGGCGATGCCGTCGAGGAGAAAATCTCGCTGTCGGACCGTTTCGGCCTCTGGCTGGCCTTCCATCCCTTCAGCCAGGACGCCTACCTGGAGACCTGCCAGCACTGGGTCGCCCATCTCGGCGCCGCCGAGGACTGGTCGCCCGATGCCCGCGCCGAGGCCGTGCGCTTCGCCACCCTGCGCGGCGGACGCAGCGGGCGCATCGCCTGGCAGTTCGCCTGCCAGTGGATCGGTAGCCGGCGTCTGCAGGCAGAAGCCTGAACCTGGCTGAAAGCCCTGGGTCGAGTGCTGCTGCACAACCGGTCTTTACAAGCCCTATTCACAAGCGCTATTCACACGTCGTCTTTAAAAACACAGCCCCCGCCGGAGCGAGTCCGACGGGGGCTTGTGATGCGCCAGGTGCTTCTGAAGGCTCTCGTGAGCCAGCCTAGCGGCGGTTCTTGCGGGCTTCCTTGGTCCGGCCCAGCTCGCGCTTCTTGGCCTTCTCGCGGTCGCCGGCGCCGGCCATGCTGTCATACGGGTTCTTGCCGGAGCGGAACTCGAAGCGGATCGGCGTGCCGCGCACCTTGAGTACCTTGCGGAAGGTGTTGGTCAGGAAGCGTTTGTAGGCTTCCGGCAGCGCTTCGGTCTGGTTGCCGTGCACGACGATGATCGGCGGGTTGCTGCCGCCCTGGTGCGCCATGCGCAGCTTGATGCGGCGGCCATGGACCAGCGGCGGCTGATGCTCGGTGACCGCATCCTGCAGGATGTTGGTCAGGCGGTTGGTCGACCAGTGGCTGTTGGCAGAGGCAAAGGCGCGGTCGATGGACGGATAGAGATCGCCCACCGCGGTGCCGTGCAGCGCCGAAATGAAGTGCATCTCGGCGTAGTCGGCGAAGCCCAGGCGGCGCTTGATGGCGGCGCGCATCTTGTCCTTGGCTTCGGCCTCCAGGCCGTCCCACTTGTTGACTGCCAGCACCAGGGCACGCCCAGAACTCAGCACATAGTCGAGCAGGTGCAGGTCCTGCTCGACCAGGCCTGAGCGCGCGTCCAGCACCATGATCGCGACATGGCACTCCTTGATGGCGTCCAGCGTCTTGATGATCGAGAACTTCTCGGCGATTTCCGTGACGTTCTTGCGCCGACGAACCCCGGCAGTGTCGACCAGCACATAGGGCTTGCCGCGGCGCTCGAAGGGGATCTCAATGGCGTCGCGGGTGGTGCCCGCCTCGTCGAAGACCACCACCCGGTCTTCGCCGAGCAGGCGATTGACCAGGGTCGACTTGCCGACGTTGGGCCGGCCGATCACGCCGATGCGAATCCCGTTGCTCAGGTCCGGCGGCGCGGCGTTGGCTTCACGCTCGGGGAAGGGCTCGAGCACTTCCTCGATCAGCGAGGTGACGTTGCGGCCGTGGGCCGCGGCGATCGGGCGCGGGTCGCCGATGCCCAGTCCCCAGAAGTCACCGGACGCGGTGTCTTCGTCCAGGCCGTCGGTCTTGTTGACGACCAGCCAGGTCTTCTTCTGGTTGACGCGCAGGTGGTTGGCGATGGCCTCGTCGGCGACGTTCAGGCCGGCGCGACCGTCGACCATGAACAGCACGATGTCGGCCTCGTCGATGGCCAGTAGCGACTGTTCGGCCATGGCGGCGTCGATGCCTTGCTCGTCGCCACTGATGCCGCCTGTATCGATCACCGTGTAGGTCTTGTCGCCGAGCGCCCCGTTGCCGTACTTGCGGTCACGGGTGAGGCCCGGAAAGTCGGCCACCAGGGCGTCCCGCGAACGGGTCAGGCGGTTGAAGAGCGTGGACTTGCCGACATTGGGTCGGCCGACCAGGGCGATGACAGGATTCATGGTAGTTCGCGGATCTCCAGCGCCTCTAGGCGCCCGTCGTTGGCCAGCGCATGAATGCGCCGACCGTCAGTGAGGGGGCGCAGGCTGATGCCCGAGCTATCGATGTGCTCGCGACCGGCCAGGCGGCCGTCGGTGGCATCGAGCAGGTGCAAATAGCCTTCGAAATCGCCGAGCACCAGCTTGCCGTCGGCAAAGGCCGGGGCAGTCAGCTGGCGACCTTCGAGGGCGTTGCTGCGCCATTTGATTTGGCCGGACAGGGCGTCCAGCGCCAGCACATGGCTGGCGTCGTCGATGACGTAGAGGGTCTCGCCGACCAGCAGCGGTGACAGGTAGCTCGAGATATCGCGCTCCCACAGGGTCTCGCCGCTCTGGGCTTCCATGGCCACCAGGCGGCCGTGGTAGCTGGTCAGGTAGAGGCGGCCATCGCGGGTCAGCAGCGGCTCGCCGTCGAGGTCGATCAGGCGATCCACTTCGCTGCGGCCCTTGGGCACGGCGATGCGCTGCTCCCAGAGGGCCTGGCCGCTGCGGTTGTCGATGGTGGCGATGCGGCCGTTGGCGAAGCCGGCGAAGGTCACCGGCTCGATGACCCTCGGCGTGCCGGTGCCGCGCAGGGTCAAGGCGGGGTCACTGGTGGTATAGACCCACTGCTCGGCGCCGCTGTCGCGCTCAAGCGCCGTGACGCTACCATCGACGCTCTGTACAACGAGCAGCCGCTGGTTGGGCTGGGGGGCGGCCAGCACTTCGCTGGGCACGCGAGAGCGCCACAGCACCTTTCCGTCGGCCTGGTCGATGGCCAGCACTTCGCCGTTGCGGGTGCCCAGATAGAGCCGCTCGGCCACGGCGGTCAGGCCGCTGGAGACGGGATTGTCGAGCTCGACCGTCCAGCGCCGTTCGCCGTTCTCGGCGTCGATCGCCATCAGTTCGCCTTCGGCATCGGCGGCGAACAGGGTGTCGCCGTCCAGGGACGGGCTGATTGGATAGCGCGCCTCGCCAAGGCCGTCGCCGACCTGCACGGACCAGAGGTCGTCCAGCGTCACACTCTCGGTGAAGCTGGTGAGTTCCTTGGGCGGCGTCTCGGGTTCGACCTGACCGGCACAGCCGGCGAGTAGGCTAAGTGATGCCAACGCGATCACCAGAGTCGATTTCATAGCGTGGCTTCCTCTGCACCGAGGTTGTCGAGCTTGAGCTGTGTGCCGAACAGCGGCTGACCGCTGGCTTCGGCGGTGGCCAGGGCTTCGCGATAGGCCTCGCGGGCATTTTCCCGGTTGCCGAGCGACAGCTGGGCGTCGCCACGCAGTTCCATGCGCTGGGCGCCGAGGGCTTCACTGGTGATGGCGTCCAGGGTGGCAAGCGCGGTGTCGGCCTCGTCGTCGGCCAGTTGCAGACGGGCCAGGCGCAGCCGCGCCAGGTCCTTGAGATAGCCGCGATCGGTCGACTCGATCAGCCTGGACAGGGCATCACGGGCGCCGGTCAGATCACCGTCGGCCACCGCCAGACGTGCCTCGATCAGTGTGGCCAGGTCGGCGTAGAGGCTGCCGCCGTGTTCGTCGTTGAGCGCGGTCACCTGCTCGCGGGCCTGGGTCAGGGCAGCGTCTTCAAGCGTTGGCTGGCTGGCCAGAGTCAGCAGCTGCTGGTAGCGCATGGAGGCGGCCTCGGCCTGATTGGCCTGATAGCCCTCCCAGGCCTTCCAGCCGAAGATCCCGGCGGCGGCGATCACCACGCCGGCGATCAGCGAGGTGCCGTTTTCTTTCCACCAGCGCTTGATGGCCTCTAGCTGTTCTTCTTCGGTGTTCAGCTCCGCCACGGGCGGTCTCCTTGCGTCAGTGACCCCCGCAACGGCAGCCGGTGCGGGGGTGGGCATCATGGATGTTAGGCGTGGCCCAGCGGCCGGTCGACCAGTGCCGGCAGGACCTCGGCGAGGGTCTCGCGGGACAGGCGCTGCTGCTCCCGGTCCTCGCGCATGAATTTGACGGTCACGGCATTTTCGGCGAGTTCATCCTCGCCGATCAACAGCGCGAGTCGGGCGCCGCTCTTGTCGGCCTTCTTGATCTGGCTCTTGAAGCTGCCGCCGCCGCAGTGCACCTGGGCACGCAGTTCGGGCAGTGCGCCGCGCAGCGTCTCGCCCAGCAGCAGGGCGCTGCGGGTGGCCGCTGCGTCCATGCCGAGCAGGTAGACATCCAGCGGCGGGCGGGCCTCATCGGGCACCAGTTCGAGGGTCTCGAGCAGCAGGATCAGCCGCTCGACGCCCATGGCAAAGCCGACCGCCGGGGTCGGCTTGCCGCCCAGCTGTTCGACCAGGCCATCGTAGCGGCCGCCGGCACAGACGGTGCCCTGGCTGCCAAGCGCGGTGGTGGTCCACTCGAAGACGGTACGCGAATAGTAGTCGAGGCCGCGCACCAGGCGCGGGTTGATCACATAATCGATGCCGGCGGCATCGAGGATCGCGGTCAGCTCTTCGAAGTGCGTGCGGGATTCCTCGTCGAGGTGATCCATCAGCTTGGGCGCGCCTTCGATGACATCAACCATCGCCGGGTTCTTGGAATCCAGGATGCGCATCGGGTTGCTTGAGAGGCGACGTTGGGAGTCCTCGTCGAGGACCTCCAGGTGCTTCTCGAAGTAGGCCACCAGCAGGTCGCGGTAGGCGGCGCGGGCATCAATGGAGCCCAGCGAGTTCAGTTCCAGGGTGACGTGCTTGTCGAGGCCGAGCTGCTTCCACAGCCGCGCCGACAGCAGGATGACCTCGGCGTCGATGTCCGGGCCTTCTAGGCCATAGGTCTCGATGCCGACCTGGTGGAACTGCCGATAGCGGCCCTTCTGGGGACGCTCGTGGCGGAACATCGGGCCCTGGTACCACAGTCGCTGCGTCTGGTTGTGCAAAAGGCCCTGTTCCATGGCCGCGCGCACGCAGCTCGCCGTGCCCTCGGGACGCAGGGTCAGGCTGTCGCCGTTACGGTCCTCGAAGGTGTACATCTCCTTCTCGACGATGTCGGTGACTTC
>Ga0114983_1000723_pt1 | contig 13655 bp, 8 predicted proteins | sample Shrwel_input2_RT_FD_87182 | JGI IMG/M metagenome (GOLD analysis project Ga0114983, IMG submission 87182) | Subsurface microbial communities from deep shales in Ohio, USA - Utica-3 well 1 S input2 RT | ecosystem: Environmental > Aquatic > Deep subsurface > Shale gas/oil reservoir > Produced... | reverse complement strand
GTCGACATGGCAGCCGTCGCTGTCGGAACCAGTCTCTGGCTACCTGCCATTTTATTCGTTCAAGGCCTGTTACTGGCATTTACTCCCATGTTCGCCCATCATCATGGCGCAAACAACCAAAAGGCGATTCAGCCACTTGCCTTTCAGGCTGCCTATATTGCCATAACAGGTGCCTTGGGTGTGATGCTGTTTCTGGCATCTGCGCCACATATTTTGGATTGGATGGAACTGGAGCCCGAACTCAAGCGCCTGACCATAGGTTATCTTGATGGCATTCTCTGGGGTGCACCGGCCTTTGTGCTCTATCAAGTGCTTAGGGGCTGCAGCGAAGGGATTTCCTATACACTGCCGACCATGGTCATCGGCTTTGTCGGTCTGGCGGTGAATATCCCGGCCAACTATATCTTTATCAATGGTCACTTCGGCATGCCCGCAATGGGCGGCGCCGGCTGTGGTGTCGCTACCGCTTTGGTATTTTGGGCCATGTTGTTTGCCATGGCCATCTATATGCAGTGGCATAAACGCTTTGCCGAACTGGCACCTTTCAAAGCATTTCATAAGCCTCATTTACACACCATTGTTGAGATGACCAAACTGGGCATGCCTATTGCCATGGCGCTGTTCTTTGAAGTCAGTCTGTTTGCGGTGATAGCCCTCTTACTGGCACCTCTTGGTGCTACTGTCGTGGCCGGGCACCAAATTGCGCTGAATTTCTCCTCAATTGTGTTTATGTTGCCACTCTCCATTGGGATTGCCGTTTCAATTCGGGTCGGTTATTACCTTGGGCGTGGCCAGAGCGATGTGTCGGCACTGGTGACCAAGGTGGGATTGTCCATCGCCTTCTCTCTGGCCATGCTCACCGCAGTGGCAACTGTGGTATTCAGGTATGAGATAGCCCTGCTCTATAACGACAACCCCGAAGTGGTTACTCTGGCAGGCAGCCTGATGCTGATGGCTGCCCTGTATCAACTATCCGATTCAGTTCAGGTGGTTGCCGCCGGAGCCCTGCGCGGCTACAAGGATACCCGCAGCGCCTTTTTCATCACCTTGTTTGCCTATTGGGCAGTAGGTATGACCCTGGGTTATGTATTGGCGTATACCGATTTTCTGGTACCCGCTATGGGGGCACACGGATTTTGGATTGGGCTTATCGCCGGTTTAACCGTAGCGGCTATACTCTTTGCCATTCGCTTGAGATATATACAGAAAAGCGGCAAGCAGTTTGACGTCATCTCAGATGAGGCGACGAATTAAACCAAATACGATCAAAGCCCCGGCAAGTTGCGCAGCAATTCGCCACTCGATAAAAAAATCTGTTTTTTTACTTGCAACTAGCGGCTGCTCGCCCTTAATATAGCGCTCGTTCGAGGGCGACAGCCTAAAAAACACAGTACACCCGTAGCTCAGCTGGTTAGAGCACTACCTTGACATGGTAGGGGTCGGTGGTTCGAGTCCACTCGGGTGTACCAAAATTTGCAATACACCCGTAGCTCAGCTGGTTAGAGCACTACCTTGACATGGTAGGGGTCGGTGGTTCGAGTCCACTCGGGTGTACCAAATCAACCTGCTTAAAGCAGGTTTTTTTGTGCCTGAAATTCCCCTTTCCCGCCATTCAAATTTGCGTTTCCTCTTGCTCTTGTCTTTTCATTCACGCAAAAAGAGTAAGCACCTCTACTGAATGGTATTTTTTGTAAATCAAGCCCTACTTTTTGCATATTGCTTACTTGCTCAGGCCATGGAATCATGGGGTATAGACCAAAGTCCTTTGTCGACAGGGAAATCCATGAGCCAACGTACTCTGCACACGCTGTTCAAACCCGGTTCCATCGCCGTCATAGGTGCATCCAATCGCGACAAACGAGCAGGCAATGTAGTAATGAAAAACCTGCTCTCGGGAGGCTTTGCCGGGCCGATTATGCCGGTCACCCCCAAGTATCACGCTGTCATGGGCGTGCTGGCCTACCCCAATATTGAATCTTTGCCAATCAAACCAGACTTGGCCATCATCTGCACCCGCGCCTCCAGCGTACCTGCAATAGTGGAAACCCTAGCCCAATTTGGCTGCAAAGTGGCAATCATCATGGCCTCCGGCATGGCGGATGAATTAAACGAACAAGGCGAAAACCTGCTTGAACTGACCCAAGGTAACGCCAAACGTTACGGCATGCGACTCCTCGGTCCCAACAGTTTAGGAATGATGTTGCCACCTCTGGGCCTCAATGCCAGTTTGGCCCACGCAGGCGCGCTGCCCGGCAAGATAGCCTTTGTGTCTCAGTCTGCAGCCATCTGCACCACAGTGCTCGACTGGGCCAACAACAAAGGGATTGGCTTCTCTTCCTTTATTTCGCTTGGCGATGCCACTGACATAGACTTCGATGAATTGCTGGATTTTCTCGGCCGTGATTCCCGTACCAGCGCCATCATGCTCTATATAGATTCGGTCAATGAGAAACGTCACTTCCTGTCGGCAGCCAGAGCTGCAGCCCGGCATAAACCTATTCTGGTGATCAAATCCGGCCGCAGCGCCGAGGGCGGTAACGCTGCCAAACTGCACACCGGAGGTATAGCTGGTAATGACGCCGTCTACGAGGCCGCCTTTCGCCGTGCCGGTATGCTGCGGGTCACCGACTTGGTTGAATTGTTTGCCGCACTCGAGAGCCTAGCTCACCTCAACCCACTCAATGGTGAGCGTCTGTGTATTCTTTCCAACGGTGGCGGCCCGGCCGTGCTGGCGGTGGATGAACTGGTACTCAAAGGTGGCAAGTTGGCACAATTGTCCGAAGCCACCCTGGAGAAACTCTCTCAGATGTTGCCCTCTACCTGGTCCGGGCAAAACCCGGTGGACATTATAGGCGATGCCGGCGCCGAGCGTTACAGCCAGGCACTGTCGGTATTAATGGACAGCGATGAGCTGGACGCCATCTTGGTACTGCACTCCCCTTCGGCCCTTGGCGAAAGCGTCACCATAGCCGATGCCTTGATTGAAACTGTCAAACAGCACCCGAAACGTAATCGGGTAAGCATCTTAACCAACTGGAGCGGGGAAGATGCCGCTTACCGGGCTCGAAAGCACTTTTCCAAGGCGGGGATCCCAACTTACCGTACACCCGAGGGCGCCGTGCGCGCCTTTATGCATATGGTTGAGTATCGCCGCAACCAAAAACTGCTGCAGGAAGTCCCACAATCGATACCGGATTCAATTCCCACGGATAGCGCTACCGCCAGAAGTTTGCTGCAGCAAGCCATTGCCAAAGGCAAACGAGTACTGGAAACCCATGATGCCCGCAACATACTCAACGCCTACGGCTTGGATACTATAGATACTTGGTATGCCAAAGATGCCGCCGAGGCTGTCGCTATTGCCGATAAGGCAGGCTACCCTGTGGCATTAAAAGTGCAATCACCGGATATCTTGCATAAATCAGACGTTCACGGGGTGATGCTGAATCTGACATCGGCAAATGAGGTCAATCAGGCCGCAGCAGCCATTGTCGAGCGGGTCCACACAGCTAACCCAGCCGCTTCGGTCGAGGGCATGATAGTGCAAAAAATGGCGCTTACCGCCGGCGCACAGGAGCTCAGAGTTGCGGTAATAAGCGATCCTGTATTTGGCCCTGCCATCATGCTCGGTGAAGGCGGCTCCGAATGGGAACCGACCCGGGATGCCGCCGTCGCTTTGCCGCCACTGAATATGGCGCTGGCTCGCTATATGGTAATCCAGGCACTCAAGACCCAAAAGATCCGCGATCGCCACTTACCCCAAGGCTTGGATATGCGCGCCTTGTGCCAGATGTTGACTCAGATCTCGCAGCTTATTATCGATTGCCCCGAAATCGAAAGCCTGGATCTCAATCCTGTATTGGCGGCGGGCGATAAAATTACTCTCTTGGATGTCAATCTGCGTCTGAATCCGGAAGTCACGGATAATGCCGGCCGACTGGCAATTTTACCCTACCCCAAAGAGCTGGAAGAAAAAGCCAAACTGCGTAATGGCCTTGAGGTGATGTTGCGGCCGATATTGCCGGAAGATGAACCCAAGCATCTGGACTTTGACAACTCGCTGACTGATGAAGACAGATACAAGCGCTATTTCGGGGTGCGCTCGCGTATGACCCACGAAGAGATGGCGGTACTGACCCAGATAGATTACGCCCGTGAAATGGCGTTTATCGCCACCATAAGAGATGACAATGGCGAAGAGGAAACCTTGGGTGCCGTGCGAGCCTCCATCGATCCGGACAACACAGAAGCGGAATTTGCCATGGCGGTTCGCAGCTCCCATCAGGGTATCGGCATAGGCAAGTTGCTGCTGGAGAAGCTGATTAACTACTACCGCACCACGGGCACTCAGGTGTTAACCGGCTTCACCATGTTCGAAAACCGCAATATGGCCAGTCTCGCCAAGAGCCTTGGCTTTACTGTCACCTTTGATATGGAAGAACACCTGATCAAGATGCACATGGAACTGACCGGCAAGGACACCTAACCCTTCTATATTGAAGGTGAACAAGCACACCTCAAAACCAAGAACCCGGCCAATGCCGGGTTCTTTTGATAATTTGAGCAGACTCGCTAAACGGCGACAAAGGGCTATCAAGTCCAACTCAGGCTGGTAAACCTTGCTGCTGACATCGAATAGCCCCAACAGCGTATCGAACAGGTTGTCATGAGAAACACTCTTGGCGGCGGCTTCCCTTGCCAGGCAGTCATCATTCAGCCCCAGTTGCTGCTTGAATTGCTTGGAAAACCAAGCCAACCAAGGCACCCTGGTTTGTTCACTTGGCGCTATGGCGTAGGGAGAGCCGTGCAGATACATGCCCTTCTCCCCCAAGGATTCACCGTGATCGGACAGATACATCATTGCCGTATCATAATCGCCACTGCTGCCTTTGAGCTGCTCGACCACCTGAGAGACGATATAGTCGGTATACAGAATTGTGTTGTCATAGGTATTGGTGAGCTGCTCGCGGCTGCAGTTTTGAATGTCACTGCGCTGGCAATCCGGGGTAAAACGGCGATATTGCTCCGGATAGCGCAGATAATAGGTAGGTCCGTGACTGCCGATGATATGCAACACTATCAGGCGATCCTGGCCATTGTTCGGCTGCAACAAGGCTTGTTTGAGTTCATCAAGCAGTACCTGATCCTGACAAAACTGCCCATCACACAGCTTAGGGTCGGCGTTCAATGCTATCAACCTGTTTTCCACCCTGTCACACACTCCTTTACAGCCGCTGTCGTTATCAAACCATTGCACTTTCACACCGGCATGGTTGAGCACATCCACAGCGGTATCCTGAGCCTTGGCAGCGCGGGAGTCATAATCTTCCCGGCTCATTCGGGAAAACATACAGGGTAAGGACACCGCAGTGGCCGTGCCACAAGAGCTGACATCTTTAAATACCAGCGGTGAAATCGCCTTGGTGTAGACATTGGTTGGCCTGTCATAGCCATAGTATTGGTAATTTTGTGCCCGTGCGGTTTCACCGACCACCAGCACCATCAGTCTGGGTTTAGTTTCACCGGCTGGTTTTACCTGCTTGGCATCTGTACCCAACTTTTGATATTCGAGCGGCTTTTGCAAATAGTGCTGATTGATGTATTTGGCCGCCGAGCCGACAAAATAGGTGGGCACTATGTAGCGTTTGATTTCATCATTATTGCGGCCAAAAGCCAGATAGTTCTGCATATAGAAAAAGGCTATCACCACTATGATGAGGAGGTTCGCTATGATGTACAGCGCCTTATATACCAGCTCCTTACCTAGGGGCTTATAGTCAACCTGAATACGATACAAGAGTAGTGCAGGCAGCGCCCCGGTCAACAGCAGGTTTAATATTGATGCCCAGTTCACATAAGTCATGGCTTCGGCACTGTTGGTTTGAAAAGTGTTTTCAATCATGCCGGTATCAAATACCACGCCATACTTGAATGTGGCAAAAAATACCCCAGATGAACACAGCAGCAACACAATAAAGAAAGGTTTGAGAATATATTTAAAACTGAACAGGGAAAACAGTATCCCCAAGATTGAAATTAAGAAGATGGGAATGGTCGCCACAAACAAAGGGTCCACATGCGCTTGGTTCTCGAGTCCCTGTTTGACTATAGTAAAAAAAGGCACATTGAACACGGCCACAAAAAACAGTGCCAGTACAAAGGTCAGGCGATTGACGGAGATGGGATTCAATACACTCATTCCTAAATGACGGTTAAAATTGACGCAAGACCCAACAATTTCAACTTGTGGTTAACTAAATGTTAATCTAACAATTTTATCTTAAGGTTCCCTTATCGGTTCCGACTTCGCGCATGGGGCCGAATTAAGCTTTCAGACTCTGTGCCAATAGGAAAGTTCGCGATGCACCATACGCTAAAACTGCGGGATAAAAGGTTAAAAGAATCATTTGACAACTCAAGAGCCGCTTTGCACGTAAATGTCCAGCAATTGTAAGTTGCGCAAGCTCTATCAGTGTTCGGCGATTATTTATATCCTAAAAAAGAAAGCGCCCAGAAAAGGCGCTTTGTGGTTTTATATCAGGGTAAACAGTCGCAATTAAAATTCGCTGTTGAGCCGCTTGAAGAATCCAAGCAGTTGCTCCAGCTCAGCATCACTGAATTTCGCCGTCATCTCACGGGTTAATTGCAGATGCAAGGCATCATGCTCCTTAAACATCTGCTCGCCTTTTTCGGTTAAGGATACCTGGATGGCGCGTCTGTCATTTTCCAAGGGCTGACGCTCGGCCAGGCCCGCCTTAACCAAACGCTCTACCTGCACAGTCAAGGTGCCTGTGGTAATACCGAGCTTTTCCGCCAGTTCCTTCATCTTCATAGGGCCGTGAGCGCCCAGGATCTCCACTGTGTGGATCTGCGCCAATGAAGCGCCTTGGTCTCTGACTACGCTCTGTTCCCAGGAGGATAGACGCTCATAAAACTCTATGATGGCGTGGTTGATTGACTGTTGCAGCGAATCCTGCCGCTGTTGCTGTTTCATCTATTTTTGCACCTCAATGATGATGGTGGTGATGTCCTGCCTCCGTGTGGCTCACTTGCTCACGCTCATTGGCTCTCGGCGTTGCCGCCTTATTGCAGTCAGCACACTGATTAACTTCAATGGTTAAATGATCTATGCGGTTAAAGTCCGCCAGCAACTCATGATAATAGTCGGTACTGTGAGGAGCGTGGCTCACCAAAGAGATCATGGCGGCGTGATGATCGGCACTGACCGGCCACACATGGATATCAGTTACCTTGTGATCTTTTTCGGCTTCTATCCGTTCCACCAACTTGCGACTGAACTCGGCTTCAACACCTGCATCGAGCAACACGGGACTGGTCTGACTGATAAGTCCCCAAGCCCAGCGGCTGATGATAACAGCTCCGACAATTCCCATCACGGGATCGAGCCAATTCAATCCAAAATATTTACCGGCCAACAGCGCGCCAATTGCCAACAAGGAGGTCAAGGCATCGGCTAATACATGGAAATAGGCTGCGCGCAGATTATGATCTTTGTGGCCGTGGCAATCCCCATGGTCGTGGTTATGGGCGTGAGTATGTCCATGGTTATGCCCATGACTGTGGCTGTGGCCATGATCATGACCGTGGTGATCCTTGAGCAAAAACACACTGACGATATTGACAGTTAAACCTATGATGGCCACCAAAATCGCCTGGTCAAAATGAATATCTTCCGGATACAGGAGTCTGGAGCCGGACTCTATCAGCATTAACAATGCCACTAACCCCAGAGCTATAGCACTGGTAAAACCGCCGAGCACACTGACTTTACCTGTACCGAAAGCAAATCTGGGGTTGTTGGCATGTTTCCTGGCGTAAGAATAAGCAAACAGTGTCAGCATGAATGCCGCAGCATGAGTTCCCATATGCCAACCATCAGCCAGCAGCGCCATAGAGCCATATATGGTACCGGCAACAATCTCGGCCACCATGGTAACCACAGTCAGCAAGAGCACCCACTTGGTACTCTTCTCTCCCTGCTCATTATGGTGGGTAAAGTCATGCTTATGCTGCCAGCGCGTGGTGGTGTGAAACTCTGAACTCATAGTAAGCCACTCTTATATTTTGACATTCAAACTATTTGATGAGCAAAGCATCCCCCTTTCCTTTCACAATTTCAAGCCTTGAGACTGAAAAACTCACAAATACAACCAGAGAACTAACAATTTAATCCCCAAAATGGGGGCTATGTCTTATTTGTGTCACCTTTCAGTTATCTGGCTGTCATATGCCGTCATTAGTCTTTGCGTCGCATTTGCAATTCCTATAATGAAATAGAAGATCACGGAGTGAAATCTTATGAGCAAGGCGACTTTCGATCCGACGCGTTATAACAAGAGTCAGAACGAACCTTTTGCCCAGGTACTGGATAAGCACCTTTCCCGTCGTAACTTTGTAAAAAGTGGCTTGGGCGTCAGTGCCTTGACTGCATTTGGCGGCTTCGGCCTTGCCGGCTGTGGTTCCGACGACAATAACGCCTCTAGCACACCGGATCCTGTCCCCCCGACTCAGGTTCCGCCCAGCCAATCCAACGTCACACTCGGTTTTGAGTCGGTAGCAGGTTCTCGCCTTGATGCAGTGGTTATCCCTGAGGGTTACCGCGCTCAGGTCCTGGCACCCTGGGGGACTCCGCTGAACAGTAAAGCCGGCGAATGGCAGGCTGACGGCAGTAATACCGCCCAGGATCAGGCTAACTCTGTGGGTCAAAACCACGACGGCATGCATTTCTTTCCGCTCAATGAGGCCGGAACCGATGGCCTCTTGTGTATCAACCATGAATACATTGAGCCAGATGCCCTGCACCCCAACGGCCCAACTGTGGATGCCGATACTGGCTTGAGAACCCTGGTCGATGAAGTTCGTAAAGAGATTAATGCTCACGGCATGACTGTAGTGCGTATCAAACTTAACGGCGGCAACTGGGAAGTAGTCAAGGATGACAAGCATAATCGCCGCTTCACCGGTGCTTCCACCATGGATCTCAGCGGCCCGGTAGCCTACACAGACAAAGTCGTAACCGCCTTCTCGCCCGATGGCAGCCAGACCCGCGGCACCTTGAACAACTGTGGTAACGGTTATACCCCTTGGGGAACTTACCTCACCTGTGAAGAGAACTGGCCAGGCTACTTCGTCAATAATGGTGAGATGACCCAAGCACAACGCCGTATCGGTGTCAGCAGTAGTTCTACCCGCTATGGCTGGGCCGATCTGGCCGGTCATGCCGAAGAGCGCCTGGACGAATTTGCCCGTTTCGATGTCACCCCCAAGGCCAGCGATGCAATATACGACTATCGCAATGAAGACAACGGCTATGGTTATATCGTCGAAGTCGACCCTTACAACCCTAATTCCCGCGCGGTCAAACGCACAGCGCTTGGGCGTTTCCGTCACGAAGGCTGCGCTTTTGGCAAGCTGACTGAAGGCAAACCACTGGTATTCTATTCGGGCCATGACTCGCGTTTCGAATATATGTACAAGTTTGTTTCGGCGGCGCTTTGGGATCCCAAGGATGCCGACAGCAGTAACCGCCTGGCAACCGGCGCCAAATACATGGATGAAGGAACCCTTTATGTGGCCAAGTTCAACGAAGGTGGTCTAGGTGAATGGTTGCCGCTGACCCTTGATGCCATGACAAAGGACGGTAAGACCCTGGCCGATACTTTTGCCAGCCAGGCAGATATCATCATCAACACCGCAGGTGCTGCCGATTTGGTTGGCGCGACACCAATGGACAGACCCGAGTGGTGTGTGGTGGATCCTTTCACCGGCAGTGTCTATCTAACCCTGACCAACAACTCCAAGCGGACAGAAGCCAACGCCGCCAACCCAAGGCTTAAAAACAACTTTGGCCATATCATCCGCTGGGATGAAGGTGCCAGTGATACCGAGTTTAGCTGGGATATCTTCCTGTTCGGTTCTCCGGCCGACGGTGACGATGCCACCAACCTCTCCGGTCTGACTGAGCTTAACCAGCTGGCCAGCCCGGATGGCCTGGCGTTCGATGCCCGCGGTATTCTGTGGATCCAGACAGATAATGGCGCCAAAGAGGTGACTGAGCACACCAACGACCAGATGCTGGCAATAGTGCCATCCAAGATGATCGATGGCAACGGCAAGCCTCTGACAGTTACCGCCGACAATCAAACCGAGCTGAAGCGCTTCTTCGTCGGTCCCAATGGCTGTGAAGTCACAGGCTTTGCTATCTCGCCGGACTACACTTCGGTGTTTGCCAATATCCAGCACCCGGGGAATTGGCCGGTCTCTGCCAATGCCGCCGAGGAAACACCGATCGGCACCAGCATTCGCCCAAGAGCAGCGACCGTGGTGCTGCGCAAAGTCGATGGTGGTGAAGTTGGCATTTAAATAAATAGCTGCGTTAAATAAAACGTACAGCCGGTTCACACTAACCGGCCTAAACTGACGACGCCCGCCAGGCTACACCTGGCGGGCGTTTTAGCTCTCAATTACCTGAATTTAGCTCGGGTACTATTTTGATTTGTATGGCAATACAAAATTATTTATGATTTTTTGAAAATAAATAACCCTTTCTCAGCCGCTGGCCGTTTAACTCTACAAAGCGCAATCATACATAGCGCCAATCCAATAGTTGATTTCAGCCCATAGCGGGCACATAAGGAGAAAACCTATGCTTAAGTCCGGCAAACTGAAACTGGCACTTATCGCTTCCGCTTTGTTATCTGCCCAAGTTTTGGCAGTCAGCCCGCCGCATCCACAGGGATACAACCAGAACATGATTACTGCAAACCAATTTGATGCCACCAGCTATCAACCGCAGGATAGCAGCAAGATGTTCCCCGCTCCCAAAGAAGGCATGGTGCAACACATACTGACTCTGCCCCAATTGGAAAACGAAGACGACTACATGGTTGAAATTCAGGTGGGCCAAACCCAGATGGTTGACTGCAACAAACACGGCCTGATGGGCGAGCTAAAGCAGATGGATCTCAAAGGTTGGGGTTACACCTATTGGGAGCTGGATGAAATTGGCCCGGGACGCTCGACCATGATGGCCTGCTTCGATAAGGCCAAGCATGAGGAGTTTGTTCGCATTCCGGGGGAATACAAGCTGAGATATAACAGCAAGTTGCCTATGGTTATCTATCTGCCTAAAGATGCCGAGCTGCGCTACCGGGTGTGGCGCGCCGACACTGTGTTCAGCTACTCCAAGTAACACAGCGACTTAAGATCACATAAAGCTGCAACAGACCTTTTCCCGGCTGTTTGCAGCTTTTTTGCTTTATTCTCGATTGCAGAACCTTATAATCGCTGCAGTTTTCCTTTAGAGCCTTTTTCGGATGAAACTCAGCTTTGTACTCGTCTCTCCTGCTCGCGCTGCCAATGTTGGCGCCGCCGCCCGCGCCATCAAGACCCAAGGGTTCAGTGAACTCATTGTGGTGAATTCGCAAGCTCACCGGGAAGAGGAAGCGACCTGGGTCGCCTGCGGCGCCGAGGACATACTGACCAACATCCGGGAAGTGGCCAGCCTGGAGGAGCTCAGAGAAGAGTTTGAGCTTATGGTGGCCACCACGGCAAGAGAGCGCGGCAGCCCAAGACACTATTTAAGCCCGGCAGAACTCGGCGAACAACTGAGCCATCAGCAGGAACAGCTGAAGCGCACCGCCATCGTCTTTGGCTGTGAGGCCAGCGGTTTGAGTAACGCCGACTTGGCGATTTGTGACTTGCTCAGCTACGTACCACTGGCTACCGAATACCCTTCCCTCAATCTGGCGCAAGCCGTAATGGTCTATTCCTACGCTCTGGGTCAAGCTTTGGCTTGTGCCGATGGCAACCTGGGGCTGAAAGATGCTCAATCGCCTTTGCCGCAACTCAGCGCCCTCAAACAAAAAGCCGCCACTCTGCTGGAGCGAGTCGATGCCGCCGATGATGCCAAGTTAAGCCTGTGGTTAAATGAAAGCCTATCTCGCTTAAGTGACAGAGACGCCAAAATGGCCCACCAACTGCTGGGCGATATCCTCAAGAAACTTACCTGAGCTTGCGATGATCCCAGGGTTAACTCTTCGCCGGCGCGCCACCACGCAGGGCACGGTAGAGGGCTATCATAGCCAGCAACTTATCGCGTTTTGACTCGCTCAATGACAGCTCTGCGCTGAAGTGTTGGCGCTGAGCATCCATCAAGTCAAGCGAAGTGGCGACACCGTTCTGGTATCTGAGCCGCGCCAGGCGCACGTATTCAGAGGAAGCATCGAGCAAGCGTTGCTGCTCTATCAGAGCCTGCTGTGTTCTCTGATAATCATTCATCGCATTACGCACTTCCATATAGGCGTTCAATACCGTGCTGCGATAAGCAAGCATGGCCTGCAGCTGCGCCTCGTTGGCTATCTCATATTCGGCGCTTATCTTGCCGGCATTGAAAATCGGCGCCGTGATCCCACCGAGCAGCGACCAGGTGAGCCCCTTTGAGCTGAAAAGGTTATCCAGGCTATCGGATCCGCGGCCATATTCGGCGGTAATGGTAAACCCGGGGAAAAACGCACTCTTGGCCACCCCTACCTCCGCCGTGGCGGCTACCAGAGCCAGCTCACTGGCACGTACATCCGGCCGGCGCGACAGTAACTGTGATGGCACTCCAACCGCCAGAGATTCGGGAAATTCACGGCTCACCAATTTAGGAAGCTCTGGCAAGGGGTGATCGTAAGCCCCCAGTAAGATAAGCAGCTGATTGCGCTTGGCCTTGCTGTCATATTCGAGCTGAGGCAAGGTCACCATGGCGGTTTGATATTCCACTTCTGCCTGGCGTACATCAAGACCCGAGATCATCCCGTTGGCTCGCCTGAGTTTAGCCAGTTGCAGTTCCTTGGCGCGGATCTCGGCCGTTTCCCGGGAGATCTTAAGTCTTTGCTCTATATCGGTCAGCTCGTAAAAGGCAGTAGCGATATCACTGATAAGGCTGATTTTGGACGCCTCAAGCAGCTCTGCCTGCGACAGAGTATTGGCCAGTGCCGCCTCACTGGCCCGGCGGTTGGCGCCCCAAACATCCAGCTCCCATGAAGCGACCCCATTGAAATTAACATCTGTCTCGGCACTGGGATCTTTATTGGTAATGGCGCTGCTGAGTGACCGTTCGGCTTCAAACTCCAATCCAAGTTCGGGCCACAGGGCCGCGTCAACCACCCGCCCTTCGGCTCTGGCGGCTCGCAGTCTACTCTGCATCATCGCCAGGTTGATATTGTTATTCAGCGCCTGACGAATAAGTATCTGCAGCTCGGGATTGAGGAAAAACGCCTGCCACTCATCTGCAACGGCTTCATTGGACTCTACTTGCGGCAGCGCCTTGTCAAACTGCGCCGGCATATTGAGCTCGGGGCGCTGATAATCCGGCCCCAGAGTACAGCCCCAAAGGCCCGAGGAAAGTATCAAAGCGACTAGCGCCGGTCTAGTGCGTTTGCAGCTGACAAGGCTCTTGTTCGGCTTCTCTTGGCTCATGGCTAATACTCGGGTCATCATAAGCCTTCCTCCGTGGCCGACTTTTGGCTTGCCGAGTCACCCTTAACCTTGGTGCGAACCCAAGCGGCTGTGGTCACAAAGAACAATGGCACCAGTACAATCCCTATGCTGGTGGCCAGCACCATGCCACCGAGGATAGGAATAGATAC
>Ga0114983_1000722_pt1 | contig 13656 bp, 12 predicted proteins | sample Shrwel_input2_RT_FD_87182 | JGI IMG/M metagenome (GOLD analysis project Ga0114983, IMG submission 87182) | Subsurface microbial communities from deep shales in Ohio, USA - Utica-3 well 1 S input2 RT | ecosystem: Environmental > Aquatic > Deep subsurface > Shale gas/oil reservoir > Produced... | reverse complement strand
CTTTGAACTCCTGAGTGAAGAACACCCCATGTTGGCCGCTGGCTCCCGTGCTACCGTACAACTGCTGCCGGACAATAGTTTCTATCGTTTCATGGCCAAGCTGCAGATCAAGGCTGTCAGCCTGCTGCACTACATTTATTGAGGTGGCCGATGATCTTGCGTCACCACCCCTTGACTCAGAATGAGCTGCGCCAGTGCCTGCGCATCGCCACAGGTGCCAGTCTGGGCTTTCTGATCTGTAAGCTGATGAATTGGAACTATGGGGTGTTTTACACAGTTACCCCCATGTTGTTGCTGGGGCTGGTGCCAGTGATGAACGGCCATGCCGCGCGCCAGTTGCTGGCCGCGGCTGTTGTCTGTGGGATCGAGGTGGGCATCATAGGCGGTTTGTTTGGCAGCCATCCGGCACTGATGACCTTGATTGTCTTTGTGCTGTTTCTGTATCGCTTTGCCTGTATGTCCCGTGGCGCCCTGTTTCTGTTTGGTGCCAATGGAGTGATCAGCCTCAGCATCATGCTGCATTTTGCCAGTTATCCGGATACCGATCTTAACGATCTCATCTTCGGTAATTTTTGGGCCAGTGTGCTGTCTGTGCTGATAGCTTATTTGATGACAGTGCTGATCCCGGATGTTGAGCCTCGCAGTGCTTATGTGCCCGGGCCCAAACAGCCCCACAGAATGCGCCATGAAGCTTTGATGGGGGCCAGCGTCGCAACCCTGTCGTTTCTGATATTCCAGGCTTTCGATCTGCGCGATTCCATGTCGGCGCAGGCTACTACACTGCTGTTGCTGTTTCCCATGCATTGGAACGGTGCCCTCGACTACGCTCGCAAACGGGCAATGGGCACTGTGCTCGGGGTGGTATACGGGATGGCGGTGCAGCTGTTGCTGTATGACTGGTCAGGTGTGCTTTTGTTGGTTGTACCTATGCTCTGGTTCGGTACTTTGTTGTTTGCCCAGGCTCATGTCAAAGAGGCCAGTGGTTCGGCGGTGGGCTTTGGTGCCATGACCACCTTAGGGATATTGTTCGGTCAATATCTGACTCCGGGTAATGATCTGATCTTCAGTGCCCTGTATCGGGTGAGTAGCATTCTGGTGGCCATAGTCGGTACCCTGTTGGCTTGTTATCTGTTACATCATTTCCTCAATAGCTTTGAGACGACCCGCTTTGGAGAGTAACTACCTCTAAACGAGAATCGTTATCCAATACATTGTTAGAAAAGGGTTTTTTATAAAACTCAAATCGTAAGCAAATATTTCAAAGCTTGGGATTTATTTGAGCTGCAAACCTTATGGCATCTGGATTATGTCCGATCTCTCCGGTTTTTTGATGTTTATCGCAAACTTCTCATATATGTGATTTGGATCTATGCTATAGCACTTACTCATTTTGGGGGATAACAGATGAAATCAATCACGCTCGCCGCAGGTGGTCTGCTGCTGTTGGCTCAGTCCATAGGAACCGCTATGGCAGCAGAGCCGGCTATGCCACCGCAGGCCGCGCTTTGTGGCAGTTGCCACGGCCCTCAGGGACAGGGCGTAGAGCCGTTGGGCCCAAGACTCGCCGGACTCTCAAGCCAATATATTCAACAACAAATCAAGCTGTTTCAGGCCGGAACCCGCCAAAACGCTACCATGATGCCTATGGCCATGACCCTGCAAGGGGATGAGGTTATCGGCCAGGTGGCGGATTACTTCGCGGCCCAGAGTGTCGCTGAAGTCAAACCCCAGCTCAGAGGTGAGCAAGTGGTATTTGCCGATCCGACCGAAAAACTGGTGTACCAGGGCGACTGGACCCGGAACCTACCCGCTTGTGTGACTTGTCATGGCCCTTCCGGCCTGGGTGGCGGCACTTTCCCCAGGCTTGCCGGTCAGCAAGCCAGTTATATCAAGACTCAACTGCACGCTTGGCAGGATGGCAGCCGTAAAGGCGATGTCGATGGCATGATGGAGCATGTTGCCAAACAGCTCAGCAGCGCCGAAATCGACGCTATTGCCAGTTATTTTGCCAATCTCAAGTAAGGACGCAGCATGAAAAAATCTACTCTGTTTATCATGGGTGCTGTGGCCGCAATTACAGCTCAGGCCCAGGCCGAGAATCTGCCCGATCGTCAGGCGCAACTGCCTTCTTCACCCAAGGTTCAAGGGCAGGAATATCTGATCCCCAGACCTCTGGATGCGATTCCGGCCGGTGCTTTTGGTGATAAGGTACGTCAGGGCTATCAGCTGTTCGTCAATACTCAGCAACTGCGCGACAAATACGTCGGCAATGAGTTGAACTGTGTCAACTGCCATATGGATGCCGGTCGTAAGCCCAATGCTTCTCCTATCTGGGGCGCTTACTTCGCTTATCCTGCCTATCGGAAGAAGAACGATAAGGTCAACAGCTTCGAAGAGCGTATTCAGGGCTGTTTTACCTATTCAATGAACGGCAAGGCGCCAGAGAGCGGCAGCCCTGAGTTGGTGGCCTTGTCTGCCTATGCCTATTGGCTTGGGGTAGGTGGCTTGATGGATCAATACGGCGTCAAAGGCGAAGTGCCTGAACTGGCCGATGCCGAGCTTATCAAGGGCGGCAAACGGGAAGACTTCCCCATCCCTGAAGCTATTAAGCAGCAGTTGACGGTAGAGCAACGCGCCAATTTGCCGGGCAGGGGTTACCCTTCAATCCCCAAACCTGAATTGGCTTATGATCCAGCCCGTGGTGAGCAGGTTTATCAGGCTCATTGCCAAGCATGTCATGGCGCCGATGGTCAGGGCCAAGCGATAGCCGGTGTATATGCCTTGCCACCGCTTTGGGGGCCTCAGAGCTTTAACTGGGGCGCCGGAATGCACAGGGTTAACACGGCGGCCTTCTTTATCCACGAGAATATGCCGCTGGGCAAGAGTATGCAGCTAACCACTCAGCAAGCCTGGGATGTGGCCGCCTATATCAACTCCCATGAGCGTCCTCAGGATCCCCGCTTCAAAGGAAAGCTCGAGGAAACCCAAGGCAAGTATCACAAGCATGCCGGTTACTACGGCAAAGAGGTAAAGGGTACCTTGCTGGGCCAGGAGGCTTATCCCATCTTCCCCAAGAAGTAGTAAGGCAAGAGCCTTAATCTATTCGGCGCGCCATCAGGCGCGCTTTTTTTGTTTGGCAGTACAGGGTTGGGAACTTGACTCTGTGGCTTTAGCCCTAGGGGCTGGCAATGGACTGGCTTAAGCCACTAAAAAGTAAAAGGCCGGTCTCAGGGGGAGGACCGGCCTTGGATACAGATGGGCCTCAAATGGAGATGAGCCCAGGTATCACGCTCTGCTTAGATGATCAGAGGTTGTTTTCCAGGTACTGGCGGATAGCTGTGTCGTTGAAGACACAGGCATGGTTGCCGCCGAAACCGACTTCGAGAGCGAAAACGCCATCGCCGATACGCATGTTCTTGGCTTCTTCGGCATTGTCGTTGATGTTCTTTATATGCAGGGTTTTGATCTGCGCAACAATCTCTTCCTTGGCGTCCTGGTCGTTGGCGAGTTCTCTGAACGCGGATTTGACACGATCCAGTGCATAGGTGGGCACGTACATGATCTCTTTGGCGCTGTCGAAGCTGTCCCAGTCAAAGGTTACGTCCAGGTCGGCATCCAGAATGCTTTTTATGTCCTGCTTGAACTCAACCACATACTGCTCTTCGATAGAGCGCTTCCATTGTTTTTCTTGTAAACCCATTATTTCCTTCTCTATAAGTTGAGGAGAGCGCGTACTGGCTACTCAAGCAACCGATTTACGCCCCCAAATCATATCCCTTGGTTTGTTTCCAAGGAGGTAAACCGGGGCCAGTCTACCTATTTTGTGGCATGGGATCCATAGGGTTATAACCGAAAAATGCTTCCTTAAAAATAAATTAAAAACTCAGCTAATCAATGAGATTGGTTGTTTCTGTCCGGTGACAGGCTATTTGTTCGCGAATAGAAACACTCGTTGGCAACTCTCTAGCGGCGATGACAAATCCTCGCTGTTATAGGGGCGGTAAGCAGCTTGGCCGCTATGCTTAGCGTCATACTGAAGCAGTGGTCGCCGCGCCTTATCACTGACTCCTGGGGGGGAATTCGGCATTGACTTGAGCTGGGGCGCAGTAGATGTGGGCCGCAGTTTGCTCCATTATGATGGGGAGTCTTGGCTATTGGCTGCAGCAATATCGGGGGAAATGCTTACTCTTTGTTGGGAAGATTACTTTCTTTAGCTTGGCAGTTCAGCTGCTGTCTATTGGCAAGGGTTTTTCCCTGGGGCAAGATGAATTCAGCCGTATGCCGTTTTGCTCGAATTTTCAGCATAAGCTTGCCCGTTCAATCAGGATTACAAGGATTGTCATGACTCAGACTCACTATATTGCCCGTTGCCATTGTGGCGGGGTTCAGTTGGCGCTCACTTTTCCCGAAGGAGTGAACAATGTTCGCCGTTGTGATTGCTCCATGTGTCGCCGCCGCGGTGCGCCGGTAGCTTCTGTGTCCTTGGCCAATCTCAAGCTGGTTAGCGGTGCAGAGCTGCTCAGCTGTTATCAATTCAATACCCATACCGCCAAACATTATTTCTGTAGTCGCTGCGGTATCTATACTCACCATCAAAGGCGCTCGAATCCACAGGAGTATGGCGTTAATCTGGGGTGCATCGACGAGTTGGATCCTTTTACCTTCAAGGATGCTCCCGTGATGGATGGCATCAATCATCCCGCTGACAGGGAGGCTTCATGACCGAAAAGTCCGCTGCTCGCTGCCCTGTATGTCAACAAGCCAACCAATGCGCCATGGCGGCAGGTACAGATCCTGCGCTTTGCTGGTGCATGAAGGCTGATTTTAGTTACCTGGAACTGACCCTGCGGGATATTCCCAAGCACAGTTGTATCTGCCGACACTGCTTAATCAATATAAAGAAAAATGCCGCTCACCATGAGTGAGCGGCATTTTTACCGAGTTGATTTAATCCGCTGGATCAGCTGCGGTCATCACGACGACGGGGCTTACGATCCGGACGGCGTTCGCCCGAGTGCTTGCGAGGGCGACGAGCAGGGCGCTGTTCACCTTCGAAGCTCTGGCTGCCGGCTTCACGGATATTAATAGGCTTGCCGCATACCCGAACTTTCTTCAGGTGCGCCAGTACGTCTTTAGGCATACCGGCAGGCAGATCGACTGTAGTCAGAGAGTCAAACAGTTGGATTTGGCCTATGTAACGGCTATCTATGCTGGCTTCATTGGCGATGGCACCCACGATATTGCCCACACCCACGCCGTGTTCACGACCCACATCCAGTACATAACGGCACATCTGCAGATCCGGGTTATCCTTCAGGGAATCGGCCTTGCCGAGATCGCCGGGAACCGGACGAGAGTCACGACGGCGCGAACCACGATCTTCCCGTGAACCACGATCGTCGCGTGAGCTACGATCATCACGGCTGTCACGCTGACGCTCCTGGATCGGAGGCAACTGCAGCGGACGCTCCTGCTGTACTTGTTGCAGCAGTGCGGCCGCCAGAATATCTGTGTCCACTTCCAACTGCTGACACAGCTGAGCCACGGCGCCCTTCATAAAGTCCAGCTCTTCGTTGGCTATGGTGGCAGCTACCTGATCGCCCAAACGTGACAGACGGCGCTCGGCCACAGTCTCAGGGCTTGGAACCTTCATTGGAGAAATACGGCTGTTGGTGGCACGCTCAATGGTGCGCAGCATGCGCATCTCTCTGTGAGTCACAAACAGAATCGCCATCCCGGTACGACCGGCGCGGCCGGTACGACCGATGCGGTGTACATAGGCTTCGGTATCGTAAGGGATGTCATAGTTGACCACGTGACCGATACGCTCAACGTCCAGACCACGGGCAGCAACGTCGGTGGCAATCAAAATGTCCAGCTTACCGGACTTGAGTTGATCCACGGCGCGCTCACGGGCCTGTTGATTCATATCACCGTGCAGTGGTGATGAGGCGTAACCGCGGGCTTCCAGCTTCTCGGCCAGTTCCACACAGGAGTTACGGGTACGCACGAAGATGATGATACCTTCGGTGTTTTCCACTTCGAGCACACGTACCAGGGCTTCCAGTTTATTGTGCTGAGACACCTGTACAAAACGCTGCTCAATGGAGTCAACCGTGGTGTGGCTGGCGGCAATGCTGATGGTGGCTGGGTTGTTCAGGTGCTTGTTGGCAACCCGCTTGATCTGCTCAGGCATAGTGGCAGAGAACAGTGCCAGCTGACGCTCGGCCGGAGTATGATCCAAGATCCACTCGATATCGTCGATAAAGCCCATTTTCAGCATTTCATCGGCTTCATCCAGCACCAGAGCCTTGAGGCTATCGAGCTTGAGGGTGCCACGGCGCATATGGTCCATGACTCGGCCTGGAGTACCAACGACTACCTGAGGGCCGCGACGCAGCGCCTGCAGCTGTTGGTGCATGCTTTGACCGCCATAGATAGGCAGTACATGGAAACCTTTCATGAATTTGGCGTAGCTTGAGAAAGCTTCAGCTACCTGTACCGCCAGTTCGCGGGTCGGTGCCAGCACCAGAATTTGCGGTGCGTTGAGGTTATGATCTGTTGCATTAAGCAGAGGCAGAGCGAAGGCACCGGTCTTACCTGTACCTGTCTGTGCCTGGCCAAGAATATCCTGGCCCGCCATCAGGGGGGCGATACTCGCGGCTTGAATTGGGGTCGGGTTCTCGTAGCCGAGCTCATCTAGAGCACGCAGCAATGCCTCGGAGAGGCCGAGTTCTCGGAAAGTTTTTTCACTGGATGACATGGGTTGTAGCCTTGTGGACGCGTCTGGATGACGCAGAAAGTTTCACAGACAGAAAATCAACCCCGTGTCGATTTCCCGCACCGAAAACGCCAGATTATAACAGCGAAATCTGCTATTTTCCACGACTAAAGGTGTTTTTATGGCAAATTTAAAGCAAATAGTAGGCCAACTATCGGTTTTGTAGCTGTTCCGATGGCAGTCGCAGCAGCAGATCGGCTGCTTCGGTCACGGCGCCGATAAAAGGATAATCCAGTCTGTCGGGCGTGTCATCACGGGTATGGTACTGGGCGTGGGCGGGAACGCCGAAATAGAGCCAGGGGATCCCAGCCTGGTGGAAAGGATAATGATCCGAGGCCCTGAGCCAGTCGCTGCGCTGCACGCTGCGACCAATAGGGCGCGGATGACTGGGGCGAATGCACAGCCCTGTGCCCGCCATCAGATAGGCGCTGAAGTCATCATAGTGGCGGAAATAGCGGCTGCCTTCGAGGTAGATGGCATAGGGAAGCCCGGGTCTGCCTATCATATCCAGATTGACCGCCAGCGAGATGTGCTCGGCAAAACCGCTTTGTTGCAATGCGCTCACCAAGGCCTTGCTGCCATAGAGTCCGGGTTCTTCGGCGTCACTGGCAATAAATAGCAGGTTATAGCGACTGGGTGCTTGTTTGACTCTTCGGGCTATGGCCAACAAGGCCGCCACGCCAGAGGCGTTGTCGTCGGCTCCCGGATAAAAGCCCGGGCCGCGATCGCCCAGGTGATCATAGTGGGCAATCAGCAGGCGCCACTCAGTGGTCGGTTCGGCAGCCGGCAGCCAGCCCAAAAGGTTGATGCCCCGAGCGTCGGCAAAGCCATCGACATAGTTGAATGAGTGTTGAAAGCCGCTCAGAGTCTCGGCCAGGGGCGGAAATACCGAAGTGAGCGGCTGCAGGCCGATTTGTTCAAAGCGCTCTGTGAGGTACTCGCGGGTCAGCGCAGCGCCTTGGGTGCCGCTGCGCCGACCTTGCAGCCTGGGCGAGGCAAGCATTTCGATATCCTGTTGCAGCTGCTTTGTCTCGGCCCAGTTCAGTTGAATCTCAGCGCCGCAGCGTTCGGGCGAACTGCTGCAACCGGCAGCAAGCATCGGCAATATCAATAGGAGTGCCCACAGCGGAGAGCGAATAGAGAGTGCCCACAGCGGCGGGTGGATAGAGAGTGTCATCGGCATCCTGCCTCCGGCAAGGGTAATCAACTCAAGCTATGTTGCAGTTTATACCATTCTCCGAGACAGGTTTGCCTGCTTATTTCGCGGCTTGTGCCACGCCGCCCTGATAGCCGGGCGGTAGGGGATTGCCGCCATGGCTGGCCGAAGGCGTATCTGCCTCTGCTCGGCCTTTGAGCTTGAATACCTCTATTCCCGATACCAAATGACGCTTGGCGCCTATGGTGACCAGGGTCGCCGGGGGCAGGGCACTGGGTTCAACCAGCGCCGTGCGGCCATCGGGCAGGGCGACGGTAGTGCCATCCGGGCCGGAATGGACCACTTCACCCAAATAGCGTTTGCAGTTGCCTACCAAGGGGTCCAAGGCTGCCAGTAATAAACCCGCCATACAGATAACCAGGGCCAATAACAGTAGTCTGTTGCCTGTCACAGTCACCTCACAGCATAGGTTTAAGGAAGCGGGCGGTATGGGACTCTGGATGCTCGGCTACCTGCTCCGGGGTGCCGGCCACCAGAATAGTGCCGCCACCCGAACCACCTTCCGGCCCCAGATCCACTATCCAGTCGGCTGTCTTGATCACATCCAGATTGTGTTCAATCACCACTATGGTGTTGCCCTGGGACTTGAGTCTGTGCAGTACATCCAGCAGCAGTTGGATATCGGCAAAGTGCAGCCCTGTGGTGGGTTCATCCAGAATATAGAGGGTCTTACCTGTATCCCGCTTCGACAGCTCTTTAGCCAGTTTGACCCGCTGAGCCTCGCCGCCGGAAAGGGTGGTGGCGCTCTGGCCCAAACGTATATAAGACAGACCGACATCCATCAGGGTTTGCAGTTTACGGGCTATGGCCGGCACCGCATCGAAGAACACACGGGCTTCCTCGACCGTCATCTGCAGCACTTCGTGAATGTTCTTACCCTTGTACTTCACTTCCAGCGTTTCACGGTTGTAGCGCTTGCCCTTACAGACATCGCAAGGCACGTACACATCCGGCAGGAAGTGCATCTCTACTTTGATAAGGCCGTCACCCTGACAGGCCTCACAGCGGCCGCCCTTGACGTTGAAGGAGAAACGCCCCGGCTGATAGCCGCGGGTACGGGATTCCTGAGTCGCCGAAAACAGCTCGCGGATCGGGGTAAATATGCCGGTGTAGGTGGCCGGATTGGAGCGCGGCGTGCGGCCTATGGGGCTTTGATCTATGTCCACCACCTTGTCGCACAGCTCCATGCCCTCGATACGCTCATAGGGCGCCGGCTCTTCGGCGGTGGCGCCGTTGAGCATGCGATGGGCAATCTTGAAGAAGGTGTCGTTGATCAGGGTGGACTTGCCTGAGCCGGATACCCCGGTGACACAGGTCAGCAGTCCGACAGGGATCTCCAGATCCACCTGCTTGAGGTTGTTGCCGCTGGCACCGAACAGCTTGATCATCTTGCCGGGATCGCAGGGCACCCGACCTCCGGCCACAGTGATTTTTTTCTTGCCGGACATATATTGGCCGGTAACAGATGCTTCACAGGCCATGATGGCGTTAATGTCACCGTCACAGATCACTTCACCGCCATGCACCCCGGCGCCGGGGCCGATATCAATAATATGATCCGCCATGCGGATGGCGTCTTCATCGTGTTCAACCACAATCACAGTGTTGCCCAAGTCCCGCAGGTGAGTGAGGGTGTTGAGCAGGCGCTCGTTGTCGCGCTGATGCAAACCAATCGAAGGTTCATCGAGTACATACATCACCCCGACCAGACCGGCACCAATTTGGCTGGCCAGACGGATCCGCTGCGCCTCGCCACCTGAGAGGGTTTCTGCCGAACGAGACAAACTCAGGTAGTTGAGGCCGACATTGACCAAAAAGCCCAGGCGATCGCCCACTTCCTTGAGGATCTTCTCGGCTATCTGTGCCTTTTGCCCCTCAAAGCCCAGGGTGGCGAAGTAGTCGCTGGCCTCGCCAATGGACCAGGTGGTCAACTCCGGCAGATTGATATTGCCGATAAATACGTTGCGGGCCTCTTCGCGCAGGCGTGAGCCGCCACAGCTGGAACAGGCCTGGTTGCTGATATATTTGGCCAGCTCTTCACGCACCGAGTTGGACTCTGTCTCCCGGTAGCGTCTGTCCATGTTGTTGAGGATCCCCTCGAACGGGTGGTTGCGAACCACTACATCGCCGCGGTCGTTGATATAACGGAAGGCGACATTCTCTTTGCCTGAGCCATAGAGTACTATCTTCTTCACTTTGGCAGGGAGATCGCCAAAGGGGGTTTCCACATCGAAGCCGTAATGCTCGGCCAGTGAGGTGAGCATCTGGAAATAGTAGAAGTTGCGTCTGTCCCAGCCTCGAATGGCGCCACCCGCCAGCGACAGCTCGTCGTTGGTGATCACCCGATCGGGATCGAAAAACTGCTGTACCCCGAGGCCGTCACAGGTCGGGCAGGCACCCGCTGGGTTGTTGAAGGAAAACAGCCTGGGTTCCAACTCGGCCATGGAGTAACCACAGTGAGGGCAGGCGAAGTTGGCGGAGAACAGTAACTCTTCATTGCTGCCTTCCTCCATGCTGGCTACAGTGGCCACACCGCCGGACAGCTCCAGTGCGGTTTCGAAAGATTCCGCCAGCCGCTGATGCAGATCTTCGCGTACCTTGAAGCGGTCAACCACCACATCGATATTGTGTTTTACATGCAGATCCAGTGGCGGCGGGTCGGACAGATCGCACACCTCGCCATCGATCCGGGCGCGAATATAGCCCTGGGCCGCCAGGTTCTCCAGTAATTTGACATGTTCACCCTTGCGGCCCTGCACTACGGGGGCCAACAGCATCAGGCGCTCGCCTTCGGGGCGCTCCAGCACCTTGTCTACCATTTGGCTAACAGTTTGTGCCGCCAGCGGCTGGCCGTGAACCGGGCAACGGGGCTCACCCACGCGGGCAAACAGCAATCTGAGATAGTCGTAGATTTCGGTAATGGTTCCCACGGTAGAGCGCGGGTTGTGGGAAGTGGACTTCTGTTCAATCGAGATCGCCGGGCTCAGGCCTTCGATATGATCCACGTCCGGTTTTTCCATCAGACTCAAAAATTGGCGGGCATAGGCCGACAGGGATTCCACATAGCGCCGCTGACCTTCGGCGTAGAGGGTATCGAAGGCGAGAGAAGATTTACCCGAACCAGATAAGCCTGTAATAACAATGAGTTTGTCTCGGGGAATGGTCAGATTGATGTTCTTGAGATTGTGGGTTCTGGCACCGCGGATGTCTATCTTGTCCATCAGTCTCTACTTTGGCTAATCACTGGAGAAAAAGAGCACAAGTATCACATATTTTGCGCTGTGCCGATAGCGGCGGCGCATTTGTCCTACTGACAGTATGCTGTCAGTAACAAGCCTTCAGCCGTGGGCTGAGGGCGACTTGGGTTTTTCTCTTTGAGCTGTTCAAAACCTTCGTGGTAACATGCGCTCCCTTAAAAAATTCTTAATCCAGGGCATAAACTATGGCCAACGGTGGACTTTCCGGCACAGAAAGAAAAGTCGCGTTCTCATTAGCCAGTGTATTTGGGCTGCGCATGATGGGCTTGTTCATGATCATGCCTGTCTTCGCGCTCTATGGACAAGATCTCAAAGGCTTCTCACCTCTGTGGGTGGGTATTGCCATCGGCGCCTATGGTCTGACTCAAGCGATACTGCAGATCCCCATGGGGATACTGTCAGACAGAATTGGCCGCAAGCCGGTTATCCTCGGCGGCCTGTTGGTGTTTGCCCTCGGCAGTGTCCTGGCGGCTATGTCCGACAGTATTTACGGCGTTGTCGCCGGCCGTGCTCTGCAGGGTATGGGCGCCATCGCCGCCGCGGTGCTGGCATTGGCGGCGGATCTTACCCGGGATGAGCAACGCACCAAGGTGATGGCTATCATAGGTATGTGCATAGGTTTCTCCTTTGCCTTGTCGCTGCTGGTGGGGCCTGTGGTGGCGCAGCATCTTGGGCTATCGGGCTTGTTTGCCCTGACTGCTGGCCTGGCGCTGCTGGGTATGCTGATAGTGCAACTGCTGGTGCCCAACCCTGTGGCCCATGCGCCCAAGGGCGATACCATGGCGGAACCGGGCAAGCTGAAAAATATGCTTAAAGATCCGCAGTTGTTTCGCCTCGATGCCGGTATTTTTATTCTGCATTTGGTGCTGACGGCGGTATTCGTGGCATTGCCGCTGGACTTGGTGGACGCAGGTCTTGTTAAAGAAAAGCACTGGATGCTGTATTTTCCGGCCTTTGTCGGCGCCTTCTTTTTGATGGTGCCGCTGATCATCATCGGCGTGAAGCGCAACAATACCAAGGGGATGTTTCAGTTTGCTTTGTTGATCATGCTGGCCTCTTTGCTGGCGATGGCGCTGTTTTCCCATAGTCTTTGGGTGTTGGCGTTGGCCATAGTGGCCTTCTTTACCGGCTTTAACTACTTGGAAGCCTCGCTGCCCAGCCTGATCGCCAAATTTTGTCCCGTGGGAGCCAAAGGCTCTGCCATGGGGGTGTATTCCACCAGTCAGTTTCTCGGCGCCTTCTGTGGCGGTTTGCTCGGTGGTGGCGCCTATCAAATCATGGGCGCTGCCGGAGTGTTTAGCGTGGCAGTGGTGCTGCTGATTATCTGGCTGGCATTGACCCTGGGAATGAAAAATCCTGTGCTGCTCAAGAGTTATACTCTAGAGGCCCAAGTGAGTGGCCGTGAGCAGGCGCAGAAGATGGCCGCCGAGCTTTCTCAATTGCCGGGGGTTGCCGAAGCCATAGTGGTTTTGGAAGAAAGAGTCGCTTACCTCAAGGTGAACGATCAATTCGATTTAAGACAAGCCAGAGCTGTGTTAGGCTCTGTCAATTAAGCTAAGTTTAAGTGAAAATCGCAGGAGATTTCAATGGCCAGTCGTGGTGTTAATAAGGTAATTCTGGTGGGCAATCTGGGGCAGGACCCAGAGGTGCGCTACATGCCAAACGGCAACGCCGTAGCGAATATCACAGTGGCCACCAGTGAGTCATGGAAGGACCAACAGGGCCAACAGCAAGAGCGTACCGAGTGGCACAGGGTTGTCATGTTCGGCAAGCTGGCTGAAATTGCCGGTGAGTACCTGCGCAAAGGCTCACAAGTGTATCTGGAAGGCAAGCTGCAGACCCGCAAGTGGAAAGATCAGAGCGGTCAGGATAAGTACACCACTGAAGTGGTTGTCGATATGGGCGGTACCATGCAGATGCTGGGTGGCCGTAACCAAAATCAAGGTGGTATGAGCCAGGGCGGCAATCAGGGCGGTATGAACCAAGGTGGTTACGGCGGTGGTCAGGCACAGTCTCAATACAATGCGCCACAGCAGTCCGGCGGCTATCAGCCCAAGCCTGCTCAGCAACCACAACAGCCACAGCAACCACAGCAGCAGTACAACGCGCCGCAGCAGCAAAGCTATGGTCAGCAGCAGAACTCAGGTTATGCGCCCAAGCCACAGCAGCCAGCGCCACAACAGGCGGCTCCACAGCAGCGTCCGGCACCACAGCCTCAGCCACAACAGCAGAACTACACGCCGGATCTGGATGACGGCTGGGATGATGATATCCCTTTCTAGGCCGAAATTTTTAAAAGTGTAAAGCTGCACTCATCACATAGAATAATAAAGCCCCGTAAAACAGGGCTTTTTTTGTGTCTGTACAAATTTTTAGCTTGCAGTTTGTTTTTTGCGCATTAT
>Ga0114983_1000721_pt1 | contig 13690 bp, 13 predicted proteins | sample Shrwel_input2_RT_FD_87182 | JGI IMG/M metagenome (GOLD analysis project Ga0114983, IMG submission 87182) | Subsurface microbial communities from deep shales in Ohio, USA - Utica-3 well 1 S input2 RT | ecosystem: Environmental > Aquatic > Deep subsurface > Shale gas/oil reservoir > Produced... | reverse complement strand
TTTGGGGGGATCAATCTCCTTGTTTCGCCCCTTGGCTGCGGCTACACTGCGCCGATGAACAAAACAGCCTCTTTCGCAGAACGTATCGTTAAATGGTACGACTTGAATGGTCGCAAGACTCTGCCATGGCAACAGCAAAAGACCCCATACAAAGTATGGATTTCTGAAATCATGTTGCAGCAGACCCAGGTCGCGACTGTTATCCCCTACTTCCAAAAATTCATTGCCCGTTTCCCCGATGTCGTCAGCCTGGCCAATGCCGACACGGACGAAGTGCTGCATCTGTGGACAGGTCTGGGCTATTACGCCCGCGCCCGTAACCTGCACAAGGCCGCCATCAAGGTGCGTGATGAGTTTAACGGCGAGTTTCCAACCGACTTCGACTCGGTACTTGCACTGCCGGGCATTGGCCGCTCAACCGCAGGTGCGGTGCTGTCGCTGTCTTTGGGGCAACATCACCCCATATTGGATGGCAACGTCAAACGGGTACTGGCACGCCACGGCGCCATAGAAGGTTGGCCCGGGCAAAAGGATGTGGAAAACCAACTCTGGCAGCGGACTGAAGCACTCACGCCCAAAGCCGAGATCCAAAAATACAACCAGGCGATGATGGATATAGGTGCCACCATATGCACCCGCTCCCGCCCCGCCTGTGATCAGTGCCCGGTCGCCCGTGACTGCAAGGCGCAGCTAATGGGGCGCCAGGGCGAATTCCCCGGTAAGAAGCCGAAGAAGGCGATTCCGGCCAAAGAAGCCTGGCTACTGGTGCTGGAACACAATGGCGAGATCATGCTGCAGCAAAGGCCACCCGCCGGGATCTGGGGCGGCCTCTGGTGTTTCCCCGAGTTCAGCAACAGACAAAACCTGCAGCAAGCAGCCAAAGCCTTGGGGCTTGCAGAGCACAGCATCACAGAGCTACCCGGTTTTCGTCACACCTTCAGCCACTTTCACCTGGACGCCCAGCCTATGCTGCTGCGGCTAAAGAGCAAAGTAGCCACAGACACGCTGCTGGACCAAGGTCACAGCGCCCAGAGTAAAGACAGGGTAATGGAACCCAAACCCTGTCTCTGGTATAACTTAAACCAACCTTCCCGGGTGGGACTGGCCGCTGCAACAGAGCGGGTATTGGCCAGCCTGGAACCGAGTCTGACCAAGGAGTAAACATGGCACGCACAGTTAACTGCGTCTATCTCAAGAAAGAAGCCGATGGCCTGGATTTCCAACTGTATCCCGGCGAACTCGGCAAGCGCATTTTCGACAATATCAGCAAAGAGGCCTGGGGACTGTGGCAGAAAAAACAGACCATGCTGATCAACGAAAAGAAACTGAACATGATGAATGTCGATGATCGCAAACTGCTGGAAGAGCAGATGGTCGCCTTCCTGTTCGAAGGTCAGGAAGTACAGATTGAAGGCTATGTGCCACCGGCAGAAGATGAATAAGCCGCTGTAACTATAGCGAGCGAAATGAGAAAAGGCCCTTATGGGCCTTTATCTTTTGCTGTCGCTACGAGATTTATCGGCCAGTTCGTGGCGAATTCAGGCACGAACACCATCCAGGGCGCACTGGCGATATACACGGTTGGCAATGGCCTTGGGGCCTTGCAGTATCGGGGCGCTATTGGCCGCACTCCTGGCGCGGTGGTGAGATATGAAGGCCATAAAAAACCGGGACAATGAATGTGCTGTCATTGTCCCGATTTCGTTATTTGGCCCGGATTGGAAAGGTTTCGGGGTTAGCTTAGAATAACATATTACGGATTCTCTGTTGGCGCCGATGTCCCATCATCCTTAGGCATAACGTAAAGCGCCGACTTTGCGAGGGTTATTCGCAAGCGATTTTCCTTTAAGGCCTTAATTTCATCAGCATTTGATTCGGGATCGAGTTCAAGCTTTTTTATTTTCCCCTCGACAAATTCTAATCCTTTATCCAGCTTCGCATGCGCTTTAACGTCTTCCGTAGAATGAAAACCCAAATATGCCAAAAAGACGCTAACTAGAAATGCAATGAACGATCCCGCTAGAGGAGCGATTAGAAGCAGCACACCTTTCACATCATCTGGCTGACTAGATAAACCTACGCATCCAACCAAAACTGATGTTAAAGCACCAGACAAAACGAAAGGTGAAGTCGCATTGGTTCTTTCAGTCATTTCGAACACACTCGCTTTGCCTTCATGATGACTTTAACCAACTCTTCATCATTATTCATTTTAACTGATTTGCGAACTTCTCTCCCATCCTCCTCAACTACAAAAGTTACTGATGTATATGGGTAAAATTTAACAACAAGAAATTGACCCAATGAAATAAAAAGCCTAAAAATGGTCGGCAGTGCCACTAGGGCACCGATGAAAACGGCCATGTATGCATAAACGAATTCTGCTTCCATCATTTTATAATATCTTTCTAGATGCATCAGCACGGTGCCGAATTACTTCAACTATTGCATATGAAATGGATGGTGACTTACCAATTTTCGTTTTCATGGTTCTTTCCAAGCGAACTTGGAACACATCACCTTTGACGAAGTTTTCACGCCTCGCATTTATCCTGTCGAGGAATGCATCATCCTTCATTACTATAGGTGTCTCTTCTTGATCTGCACCTATACGGCACTTCCAGCCCCTCTTTGACTCAAAATTCACTTGAACAAATGCAACATCGATTATCGATTCACTGACTTCAATCTCCTCCAACTGTGTTGAAGGCACTTTTTTAAACGCTACAGCATCCTCTGCGCTGATCGTCTGAGTCGCATTCCCAGCATCATCAATGAACTTAATCACCGCTTTATCATCGTCTTTAACCGGACTATAAATAACTGTATCGAGTTCCGCTCTAAAGCTAGGATCAGTTACGAGTTTCTCAATATCTGTAGGACATTCAAGCTCGACACCGTTGTCCAAAATCAATAGCGACTTCCCATCATCCCGTCTAACAGATGCTGTAACCTTCTGATTTTTTATTTGTTTTATTGCACCAAACACCGTTCCCAAGGTTGCCGTACCACCAAACAAAGATATACCAATTAAGTCGAGAACATCTTTTCCGCCTTGGTTAAACCAAGTCACAAATTCAACAGCAAACGAACTTTCCTTGTGAGCACGCACTTCTACTTTAATATCTGAGTCTTCGCCATTTATAATCTTATCTGCTTGCTTAACAGCCTTGGCTAAACCCAGAAGACTGGCCCCTAAAACCTCAGCATCGATGCTGTGCCCCTCGGTAGACTCCATGTCATAAGAAATTGTAAAGTTTTTACTTATTTTATTATTCATTTCAGTCCCTTGAGTTGACTTTTTTAATTGGTTGTAAGCAACTGTTACTTAGGCACAGTTTTACAATGTGTATTGTTGAACACTAAAGATTTTGTGGTCAATGATTTTTACTCGATATTGAGTGTTTAAGCTAAAACAATCCCCTCTGCCTTCTGGCCGCAAATGCCGCCCTCTGCTCCGCGACTATCTGGTTTACACGGCGCTCGCTGAGACAATAATGACGGCTAAGCTTCTCTATGTTATTCCCTTTGAATTCACGCCAAATGCGGATATCCCTCAGGGCCACTTTGAGACACTCGCCGCTTGGGATATACATACCGCGCTCGCCAAGGTAGCTACCAATCAAAGTGGCCAAGTGTTCTGCTAATTAGCTAGCCAGCGGCGCATAAACTCACAGCGTTAATATTCATTTAGACTGGCAAGAGTTCGCAGGGCCTATTCCAGTTCTTGGCTGTCACTACCCAGCAACTCAAGCAGCTCTGCCTTGTTGTGACACTTTACTCTTGCATTTGTCTGTCATTCACAAGCCCCTGTTGGTGCGTTTGCCATCGCACCATGGCCATCGTAAGCCGCAACAATCTGCTCATAGTTGTGCGGGGTTACCATAGCGGTTAACGGGTAACTCTTGACCTCGGGCCGTTATACGGTCGATAAGTTCGCGTCGATGCCAACATTTGAAACTTTCAAATCCACGTTTGACTATTAAAGTCCCCCAAAAATCCGGGGGACTCTTTAGTTATACAAACCCAAGCTAGCCTTGCTGCCGCCTGCCCAGCAGGATAAAGCCCGCAGCCAACAGGGAAGAGATAAAGATATACACGGCTATAGTGGCCGAGGTCCCGGGCGGGATCAGCTTTATCAGCACACTGACCATAAGGCTTAAGTACAGGCTTTCCAGCGCATAATAAAGCGCCGTTGCCAAACCCGCCGAAGCGGAGAAGGCGTGCAGAGCGCCGTTGGCCGAGACGGCGCAAGTCAAGGCAATATTGACTCCAATCAGGTACATGGGAAGCATAAAGCCCAGCAGGGTAACGCCAAAGAGCCACTCGCACAGATAGAGGATAAGCCCACTGACAAATAGCCCCGCCAGCCCCCGAAACACTGTGCCGCTGATTCCCCAACGCCTAACCAAAGGCTTGACGAACCTGGTGGTCAGTATCATCACAATCGCCACCGAGCCGAACCAGAGGCTGAACTCGACTTTACTCAGGCTCAAGGTATCCATCAGCACCGAGGGCGAGGTGGAAAAGTAGGCGAAGAAGGTTCCCATTGCCGTTGCATAAGCCAAGGTATAACCGATAAAAGTCTTGGACCCCAGGATGGTGAACAAGCTATTGAAACGAAACGGCTGGGTTTTGGCCGGCCGGGTTTCTGGCCATTTAAACACTGTGTGCACGGCAACCACGGCAGCGAATATTCCCAGGAAGTAAAATATGCCCTGCCAATGCCACTGCTTTTCTATCAAGGCGCCCAGAAACGGAGCCACTGCCGGGACACAAGCCAACACTGAACCCATGATGGCATAAACGACTACGCCTTCTTCCCTTTCTGCAAATACATCTCTGACCGTGGCAAACGCCGCAACCAATAGTGCAGACGCGCTCAGCGACTGTAACAATCTCAGTCCCAGAAAGTAATCGAAGTTCGGACTTAAGGGAATAGCCAGGCTGGACAATGAGTACAAGACAGCGCCAATAACGACTATCGGCCTTCTGCCAAACTTGTCCGAGAGGGGGCCAAACAGCAATTGCCCAAGGCCTAGGAGTGCCATATACATGGTCAGCGTCAGCTGAACCTGCTCCCTTCCTACCTTGAAACTTGTGCCGATGTCATTCACTGCCGGAAGGTATAAGTCCATCCCCAGTGAAGCAAGCAGATCGAAAGGTACCAGAAGTACCAAAGAGTATAAGAATGAGTAATTCCAGATATTGTTTCTATTCATTTTTGCGTCCAATTATTGCTAAGAATCTATTCAAGCGATAATTGGACTGCCTTCACTGCTCTCTTCATAATCTAACCTCAATCCCAGGCGCAGGTGCGACTTGCGTTGAAACTATATTTAATAGCTTAATCAAACAAGCATCGAATACTGGCACATCATTGTTTGGGCTAAAACGACTCAAAACTGAGCCGATAGGGCCTTTCGATTGCCTCCCGCAGATCCGCCAGAGAAAATACCCGCTGCAACTCGGCAAACTTTTCGCCGCCAAAATAGACCTGCACCACGGGCAGACTGAAGATACTCATCTGGGCAGATAGCTGCTGGCCAGGACCCTGACTATCGATATAGGCCGCCTGCAATAGTGGATACTCGTCGGCCAACATGGCGCTTATTCTGGGCTTCAACGCCTGACACACGCCGCAATGCTCGCCGCCGAACAGCAGTAATACCGCGGGTTGGCTTTCGAGCAGTTGTTTAAGCTGCTCAAGGGTTTCGATATTCAACATGGTTTCAGCTCACAACTCACCGGCAGCCCAAGTACCCGGGCTCTATTGTTTATATTGGCGCTCATTGTGCCATATCGGCGCTGGCTTTCGGTGACTTTCGCAGCCAGTTTACAGGCCAAAAAGAAAAAGGCGCCGACGGCGCCTTCTGTAAAAACTATTGTGGATTACTGCTTAACCCCTTCAACCACCAGATCGAGTTTGACGTGAGTGGAAGCCGGGCCCAGATCGGTAGTAATCTTGTAATCCTTGAGGGCAAACTCGGTAGAGCCGATAAACCCGGCGCGGTAACCACCCCAAGGGTCCTGCCCTTCACCGATAGCCTTGGCATCTATGGTCAGCGGCTTGGTGACCCCATTGAGAGTAAAGTCACCGGTGATCGCCAATTCGCCATTCCCTTTGTCCTCCACCTTGGTGGACCTGAAGCTGGCCTTGGGATACTTGCCGGCATTGATGAAGTCGGCCGAACGCAGGTGCTTGTCCCGCTCGGCATGGTTTGAATCCAGGCTTTGGGTGTTGATGGTCACATTCACCTTGGCATCTGCCGGGTTGGCCTTGTCAAAGCTGAAGCTGCCTTCAAATTCATTGAAACGCCCGACCACAAAGCTGTAGCCAAGATGGTTGACTCTAAAGTTGATAGAGGCATGGGCGCCCTGGGTATCAATCACATAGTCGGCGGCATTCACGGCACAAGGCAATAACAGGGCGCTGCCAAGCAAACCGGCAAACAGGGTCTTTTTCATTTCGCTATCCTCTCTTGAGTTTAATCATCCTGATGAGTGTCTGATCTTTATCGATAAAATGGTGTTTCAGCGCCGCCAAGGCATGCAGCACCACCAGGGTTATCAAGCTATAGGCGGCGTATTTATGTATCGCCCCGGCGATATCGGCCTGATTGTTAAACAGCTCACCGACACCCGGCAGCTCAAACCAGTCAAATACCGCGATACCCCGGCCATCGGCGGTGGAGATCAATATGCCGCTCAACATAATCAGCAGCAGTAACAGGTAGAGTCCCCAATGCGTCAAACGGGCCGCCTTCTGCAGTAAAGGCTTGTCCGGTATCGCCTGTGGCGAGGGGCTCAGCAGTTTCCACAACAATCTGACCAGGGTAAGCGCCAACAGCAAAATGCCGATACTCTTGTGCAGATGCGGCCCCTTCTGATACCAGGCACTGTAATAGGTCAAATCAACCATCCAGTAGCCGAGCCCAAACAGGCCTATCACGGCAATGGCCGATAACCAATGGTTTAAAATGCTGACAAGGCCGTAGCCCTGACGAGTGTTGGCAAGCATTTTCTATCCTTAAGCTAGGTCTTAAGCACATCATATGGAGGCTAAATGAAAACTAAAATCATTAAATATTGGCCATTTCTTTCGAAATTTTAGAAAGTAGGACAAAAGGTGGGCTTAAAGAGCCACAGTGATGCGGGTACCACGGCAGATGGCGGCGAAGATAGTTTGATGCAATAGGCGGCGTGCTGGCTTTTCAAGCGATATCAGTTTGATTTCAGCTCAAAAAGCCCAATTCTGAGCATTAACTGAGCGAACACAGGATTTATGCCGAAAAAGCACTTGCAGGAAAAAATTCAGAACTATATTATACGCGCACTCCGAACGACACGGGCCTTAACTCCCGGTTCGAAGTAGATGACTGACACTCAGTTCAGTTGCCCGAATAGCTCAGTTGGTAGAGCAGCGGATTGAAAATCCGCGTGTCCCTGGTTCGATTCCGGGTTCGGGCACCACAATTTAGCCGGCATAGCTCAGTTGGTAGAGCAACTGACTTGTAATCAGTAGGTCCCGAGTTCGACTCTTGGTGCCGGCACCATGAAATAGCAAAAACGCCACTCACTGAGTGGCGTTTTTGTTTCTGTAACTCTCTACCCGCCCAACTCCTTGTTGCTAATCGTTTATCTTCCCCATGTAGTCGTTATACATAGCTTAGAGCCATAGCTGCACCTGGTATTAAAGACCTGTTCAAACAAACATCATCCAGAGTGCTTGTTTGAACAGGCCCGACGGCGAAGATTAACTCTGGATGCAGAAGCTATCCGCCCTCGTGGCAGTTCGTTATCAAGTTCACCGCCAGTCTAAAAAACCAAGTCAAATAGCCGGTACCCGAAACCTCTGCCCTTGAATTTCCAGCACCACATCTCTTGGACGGATCTCAACAATCTTTAATATCCCTTTGATACTATCGCCCTCCTGCAATTCGGCACCGTCTACATTCAACCAACGCTTGGAAGGCTCAGAAGCGTATACATGGGCACTGATATCAAATTCAGGCACTTGCAGTTGCAGTCCAGCAGGCAAGCCGCCATAGGGAGGCACCTCTTCCTCAGTTTTGGGAATGGGGTCCAATTCAGGAGGCGATACAGGTTTTTCCGCCGAGTGCCGGTGCTCAACATCGGCTAATGCAGCCTGAAACTGAGCCACCAGTTCATCCTGACGGCGACTCTCGGCACTGGATAGCCCCACATCCTCAGCCGCATCATTGACCTGGCGCTTGAGAGATTCAAGCACCTCAAGCCCACGGCGATTGGGGTTAGCTCCCAGAATAATAGGCTCCTCGTCCGTTGCCTGTATCGCTTGCCGCTGATTTGCAAAAGATGAACTGCCAGACTGAACTTGCTCAAACTGCAGCTCTTTGGCCGCTTCGGCCACACTGGCAGCCAGCGTATCATTATTACTAAGCTCAGTATTCGCCAAAGTCTGACTCTGATTAGCGGCAATATTTGCTTCGCGTCTTTGGTTTAGATTTGTGCTACTCACAGCTTGAGCATTTTGAGGCTGTGTGGTCTGCGGCTGTATAGTTTGCAATTGGGTTAGTTGAGATTGAACCACTTGAGCCTGAGGTATAGGTTGAGCCAAAGGCAAGGCAACCTTTCCGGCTAAACGCACCTCAGCAGCCCCCTGTTCAGCCACCTCAGCGGCTTGAGTCGGTTGCTTATATCCTTGAGACTCATCTTGTTGCCTGACTTGTTGCTGCGAGGCTTGCGCCTCAACTGAAGATGTCTCGGGAGCCGGAGTCTTCTTGCTGTTATCCAACATGTGCCATCCCCAGGCCAGGGCTCCTCCTGCCAGCACAGCAACTACCAATACTGCCAGCGGCTTGAAATAGGCTCCGCCGGATGAAGGCTGACGATATTGCGCCCTGGGTGTCAACACAGGATCCAGCTGCTCTCCCATTTCCTGTTGTTTGGCCCGGGTCACAGCATCAAGAAGAATAGACATCAGCTCTCTCCCCCCGCATGCAATCTGGGGCCTTGATGGCTCAGATACAGATTAAGCTGAACCAAAGTCTGGCTACCGGCAATACCGTCCGGCTTCAAACCATGGCGACGTTGAAACTGTTGCAGCGACTGCTCCAGCTCGCTGTCGAAATAGCTCATTAATCTGGCTTGGCGACCATCTACCTGCGCCAGAGTATTTTCCAGCCATTGCACTTGGGCCAAGCCGGCACTGGGGCCTATCGCCTTGAGCGGATCTTTGGGGGCATCCCAGATGATTTCAAAAGTGCCGCTGAAATGACGATTGAACCAATCAATACTGACCCAGAGTTGCTGTTCATTGAGTTGCAGCAGCAACTGTTCACCATCTTTAGTAACCAAAGTGCCATAGAAAGGTTGCTGTTGTTCATCTTCCAGATAGACCACAGCCGGATAGTTGAGCCGTAGTAAGGAGTTGAGATTACCCTGCTGCTGATAACAGGCTAGCCCCTGCTGCTCGGCGGCCTGACAAGCGCTGATGCCTGAATATGGCACCTTGTCCCAAAGCGCAAACAGCGCCGCGAAGGCGGTATCTATATTGCGGCTCTGATCTATGGCTTGCGTCAGGATCCGTTGCGCCCGGTTGACTGCGGCCTTGTCTGCGCCAGCTTGATTGACAGAAAGATTGTTCACAGATGCTTTATTAGCGGAAACCTGAGTCTGCTTGGCATCTATCCCTGAATGAAGTTGGCGCCCGGACTGATCTTGGGCCACTGCCTGTTCCGGCTGCGCCAGGAAATAGTAACCACCGGCAAATGCCAAAAGCAGCATAGCGGCAGCAGAAGCTGGTAACCAATAATTACGTTGTTTGATTTTCTCTCCCAGCACCTCTTCAGCGGCAGAGGCCACCATCTTGGCATCAATAGGGGTTCGCGACTGACCATAACCGGCCATCAGGGCTCGCTCACACAAGAGGTTGATAAGCCTTGGAATACCACCACTGAATTTATGCAGCGCTCGAATCGCGCCGCGGTTGAACAGGGGTTCGCTACGTCCGGCAACCTGCAACCTGTGCTGCACATAGAAACCCACTTCCTCTTCGGTGAGCGGCAACAGATGGTACCGGGCGGTTATTCGCTGTGCCAGTTGCCGCAACTCCTGGCGCTTGAGCAGTTGCTGCAGCTCGGGCTGACCTATGAGGATCACCTGCAACAATTTACGAGTATCAGTTTCCAGATTGGTAAGCAGGCGCAGTTGTTCAAGCACTTCGGCCCGCAGATGTTGGGCCTCATCGATTATCAATACTGTGTTGCGTCCGGCCTGATGGTTAGCCAGCAAAAAACCACTGATATGGTCGGTCAACTGCTTAAGGGTGGGTGCCTCACCATAAGGAATTTTCAATTCATCACAAAGAGTGGCCAGCAGCTCAAGCTCGGTCAGAGATGGATTGAGGATAAAAGCAGTATCGGTATTTTCCGGTAGTTGCCGCAATAAGCAGCGGGAAACCGTGGTTTTTCCTGTGCCCACTTCGCCCGTCAGCAGCACAAAGCCTCCCGTTTCCCCCAGACCATAGGTCAAATGCGCCAAGGCTTCCCTGTGTCTGTCACTGAGAAACAGGTAACTGGGATTAGGCGCAATTGAAAACGGGTTATCGTTCAGTCCATAAAAGGCCTTGTACATAGGCACTACCATCCTTCTTTGTTAGAGACAGCTCAGTTTAAGGCAAGGTCATAAATTGTAAAACCCCGGCCGCCATATATGTGATGCACAGGAAAATCCCCCACGGCCTGGTCTCATGTTATCCTGAGGCCAATACCAAAGCAGTCATTATAAGGAATTCACAAGCGTGCAGATTTATCTGGTTGGCGGTGCGGTACGCGACAAGCTATTGGGTTTGCCTGTCAAAGACAGGGATCATCTGGTCGTCGGAGCGACTCCGGAGCAGATGGTCTCACTGGGATACCGGCAGGTGGGCAAGGATTTCCCTGTGTTTCTGCACCCCAAAACCCAGGAGGAATATGCCTTGGCAAGAACCGAGCGTAAGACGGGCTTGGGTTACGGCGGCTTCTCCTGCTATGCGGCGCCCGATGTTACCCTGGAAGAGGATCTGTTGCGACGGGACTTAACCATTAATGCCATAGCCCAAAGTGAAGATGGCGAGCTGCATGACCCTTACGATGGCCAAAAGGATATTGCAGCCCGGGTGCTGAGGCATGTTTCTCCTGCCTTTATTGAAGACCCGCTGCGGGTACTCAGAGTAGCCAGATTTGCCGCCCGCTTTGCACCTCAAGGTTTCAGTATCGCCCCGGAAACCCTGGCTCTGATGCAGGAAATTGCCACTGGCCCCGAGCTTAGCGCGCTGACGCCGGAGCGGGTCTGGCAGGAACTGGATAAGGTGCTCGGCTGCGAACAGCCCCAAGTGTTTTTTGAAGTACTGCGCCAGGTTAACGCCTTACAAGCACTGATGCCGGAAATCGATGCCCTGTTCGGCGTACCACAACCGGCCAAGTGGCATCCTGAAATCGATAGCGGCATTCACACACTAATGGTATTGGAGCAAGCCGCAAGACTGACCCAGGACAAAGCGGTGCGCTTTGCCGCGCTGGTACACGATCTCGGTAAGGCTTTGACCCCGGCCGACATCTTGCCCAAACATCACGGTCACGGCCAGAAAGGTCTGGCGCCTATCCGCAATCTGTGTGAGCGGCTGAGAGTGCCTTCCGAGTATCGGGATCTGGCGTTGCTGGTCAGCGATCAGCATCAAAATATTCATAATTTGATGGAGCTCAAGCCGGAAACCATAGTGAAAATCTTCGACAAAGCTGACTTCTGGCGTAAGCCAGAGCGCCTGGAGCAGTTGGCACTGGCCTGTGAGGCCGATGCCAAGGGCCGCACCGGACTTGAACAAACCCCCTACCCTCAGGCGCAGGCATTGAGGCAGTTGTTTGCTGTGGCATCGGCGATAGATGTCAAACCCATAGTGGCAGCAGGGCACAAAGGCCCGGCCATCAGGGAACAACTCGTACGACAGCGGATTGCCGCCGTACGTCAAGAAAAGCAACTGTTACTGAATTCCGCCGTTTCCTGAGAGAAAGGCAAGATATTGACAGTGATAATTTCAGTTATGTTAAAAAAATAGCGAAAAAAACTGGCTATTTTCCCAAAGACTTGGCAATTCAATGAGTATTCGATAAGGTTAAGCGGCCTGTGCGTGAATATTCGTAGCAAAATAAATTGACTATGACATAATTAGGCGGTGTCGGCTGTTTTACAGTCGAGCCATTAAAAATCCAACCTATCTAAAGGGATTTCTTCATGAACAAAAAAGTACTGATGATTGCTGGCGTAGCAATGACTGCTCTGCTGGGCGGCTGTGCCAACACCACTGCTCTGGAAGAAAGCGTTGCTAACCTGGGCAACAAAGTTGATCAATTATCAGCCGAAGTTAGCTCTCTGAAAGCAGAGCAAGGCAAACTGTCTGCTGACGTTAAAGATGCCAAAGCTGCTGCTATGGACGCTCAGTCTGAAGCTAAGCGTGCTAACGACCGCTTGGACAACGTTGCTTCTCGTTACAAGAAGTAATTCAGTCCCGGATCGGCAACACCAAGGTGTTGCCGATTTGATTTATTCTCCAAGCTAAAAGCTGTCCCCGTCAAAACTTACCGACATTCCCAACCAATCTTCACTTTTAAAACCAAAATCCAAGATTCAAACTCAATTTCGTTCGATCACCAACAAACGGTAATCCAGCTCCAGCCCCTCAATGGCCCGTCCTGCAATCGAGCGCTTCTGCTTTTCACCGGCGCGCCAGGCATAGGGAGTGGTTTCCAGAAGCGTCAACGCCTGTTCACCACTGACTTCCAGCGAAAAACTCAAGCTCTCGGTTTCCAGCACAGTCAACTCCGCCGGCAGGCTGATGCTGAACTCCCGCAGCTTAAGGTCAGCACTCAATTGCTCACGCAACTGCCATAAGTGCCTGGGCCCAGGTGCCAACATCACAAGATGTGCCCCCGGCTTCATCACCCTGGGGATCTCCTTGCCCTTGAGCTGTCCATCAAGCAAAGTCACCAGTGAAAACTGCGCGTCTTCAAAGGGTAAGCGTTTGGCAACACTGAAAAATACCTGCGCCTCAGGCATTGCCTTGGCCGCGGCGAAGGCGGCATTTTGCGCATCACTGATTAGCAAGCGTTGCAGCCCATCCGGCAGTTGCAGCATCTGCTGCAAGGCGCCATCTCCAGCGTTGGGGTCAAGCAAGGCATCACAGTTTTCAGCAAGCCTGGCCAGCTTGAGATTGAGCGCCTGATGCAAAGGCGCCATCAACTCAGACTGCAGCAAAAAACGCCGGGCCCGCAGCGCCTGACGCGACAAGGCGTGTACCGCCGCGCTCTTGGGCTTGGCCAGCAACCAATAGCCATCCTCCTGGCGATCGAAGTGATGCTTGTTGGCGCAGTAAAAACCTCTGGATGCCTGATGTTGCCTGAGCTCACTCTGGCAAACCGGGCACTGAAATTGCACTGAATTCATCTAGGGCCTCACAGAAAGATAAAGCCGCACAGGAGTGCGCCGAGCGCCAAACGATAGATCACGAAAGGCAGCATGCCCATCTTGCTGATAATCTTCAAAAACAAGTGAATACAGGTGAAGGCCGCTATAAAAGAAAGCACTACCCCCAAAATCAACGCCTGCCAGTCAATCACATGCCCACCTTCGAGCAGATCTTTGCCCATCAGCAGCGCAGCCCCCAGGATCACTG
>Ga0114983_1000720_pt1 | contig 13727 bp, 19 predicted proteins | sample Shrwel_input2_RT_FD_87182 | JGI IMG/M metagenome (GOLD analysis project Ga0114983, IMG submission 87182) | Subsurface microbial communities from deep shales in Ohio, USA - Utica-3 well 1 S input2 RT | ecosystem: Environmental > Aquatic > Deep subsurface > Shale gas/oil reservoir > Produced... | reverse complement strand
GCCATGCCCTGAATACCTTGGACCATACCAGCCGCAACAGTGATTCCAGTATTAACCCACATCATTGACTCTATTGAAGCGGCTGCAACAGCACCAGCTATCGGCCCTAGTTGAGCCATAGCCATCATTTGCGCCACCCTTCCCGCTATCTGTATTTGAGCTACTGCTATTGCGGTCTGTACAACCAATGCCGCAAGCTGAATAGCTTTATTTTCTTTTGCCGAATTAGCCATTAATTGAGTCATTTGATTGGCAGCTGCGAACTTCGACTGCAATAAATTGTCATCATAAGTCTGCTGCATCTGCATTCTTTCTGCATCTATCATGTCTTGCTTCGAATTATATTCATCTAAAAGAGCAAGTTTTCTTTGATAAATTGATTCAGCTATTGCGACTTCCTGATCCCCAAAATCTGACAATGAATCAAGTCTTTCTGTCTGTTGTTCATACCATGCATCTAATTCTTCTTGTGCAATATCGGCCTGATTCATTCCTTTGCCCATTCGACCAAATCCAGGGGAAGGTAGAATACCTGAATCTATAATCTGTTCTGTTTTCTTTGCTTTGTCTTCATCAGTCAATCCCTTTATAGTCAACAGCGTTTGAAGCTGTTCCTTTTTCTCTTGTGTGTATTTCTCTTCTTCTGTCCTCAACCCTTCAAGCAAGCTTTTCTGATCACCTGCAAGCTTTTCGTTTGCCGCTTTTAAGGCTTCCGCCGCTTCTGTTTCCTCTTTAAACCGCTTCAATGTGGTAAGTGCTGCATCAGCAAGCGCAAGTTGCGAATCAGTAGCGCCCTTATTCGTCAACTCGTAAAGTTTGATCACATCGTCGGACTTGCCAACCATTTCGGCTTGGAACTGCAAAGCTTTTATTTGTTCGTCAATCGCTTTCTTTGCATCGGATGTCGCCTTTGCAAGCTTGTCCGTGTCATCGGTTGCAATCTTATTCGCCTTGGAAATAATATTGGCGACCTGTGCCGCTTTCTTACCTGATTCCTGGTACTCCGTACCCCATAACTTTTTGATACGCTCGTTTGTTTCTGCGGTTCCTTTTTTGTTTTCTTCGGAAATGCCGTCAATAACTCCCTTTGCAAGTTTCCACTCACCTTCAAGAACGAAAGCGGCGGCGGCGGCAACTCCACCAATGGACCGGCCAATGTTAAAGATCGCCTGCCCAGCACCGAGCGCGGTTGACGCTACCCCTTTGAGAGATGTTGCCAATATGCTACCGAATGCGGAGGCGGTTCCGGTGTTTTCTGCAAGGTCAATCATCATACCCGTAAGGCTGTTGAGAGTCGGTAACAGGTCTTTAGCAACACTATTCGATGCGCCCCTTGTAACGGTAGCAAGGACGGTCAAAGAGTCGTTAAACTGCTCACTCGCTGCGGCTTGATCTTCTGTCAACACAAGTCCGAGTTTTTGCGCTTGCTCAATAAGTTCCTCGATACCATCTCTTCCGCTATTCAAAAACGGGATCATCTGAGCGCCAGCTTTGCCAAATATCTTGATAGCCGTAGCCGACTTGTCCACGCCATCCGGCATATCTGCAAAACGCTCTGCAAGGTCTTTTAAGACTTCATCACCAGCCCTGATATTGCCCGCTGAATCCTTAACAGCAATACCCATGGCCTTAAAGATAGACGCCTGCTGTTTGCCGCCTGTGGAGGCTTCTGCAAGCGTGACGTTAAGCCGTGACATGGATGATTTAAGGGTTTGAGTGTCGATATCTGCGAGTGCTGCGGCATGCTGCAAACCGGAAAAAGCCTCAACAGAGAGGCCAACGGCTTGCGCGGTCTTGCGGGTTTCATCTGCGGCGTTAATTGAGTTTTTGACAAATGCGGCAATAGCACCAGCGGCAACGGTCATTCCTACACCGATAGCGGCCCCGGCGGCTTTAGCATGGGCCTGCATTTCCTTCATCCGCTTCTGTGATTCGCGGGAAGCCTTGTCCATCGGTCCGGTAAAACCACCTATGCGAGCGACGAGATCGAGCGTAAGTTGTCCCAAATTTCCAGCCATAGCTTATCTCCACTCTTCTATTGCCTTTTCTAAGTCAATCGCCGGTTCGTCTTCGTGCTGCATAAAATCATACAGTTTCAGGAAATTTGATGTTCTCTTGCTGTTTGCAAAAAGAGTTGCCAATAATGCCGCCCCTCTTTCCACCCTCATGCCAATATTTAAACTGCCACGCTTGTTGCGATATTTCTTCCAGCTGGTAAACTCTCTATAACTGAGCCGCTCTTGAGCCTCGGCAATGGTGCTGCCTCCAATTCCAGACAGCACCAGTTCATGCCAGATTTCATCAGAGTCGGTCAGTTCTGAGTCTTTCCCATGCCGTTTACCTCGGCAATAACGGAGAGTAGAGACATGACAAGGTTTCCATCCATTGCGCCCCGTTCAGGGTCTGCATCGCCGGTCACATCGTCGCCGGCAAACACTGGCTGTCCGTCTGCATCACAGACAGATGCGGCAATACGCGCGGCAAGCTGGTCTTTTTTCTCGTTCACGGCCATCAAATCAGCAACGGTGGACTTGTACGAAAGAGGCCGAATGAAGACAGTGGCGGTATGCTCCGTTTCCCCCTGCTTCCATTTGATTTCCTTTTCAACAGGTGCACCCGTAAACCCGCCGATGGACTTGAGACTTTCGACATTGAGAAACATTTGCTTCCTCCATTTAAAAAGAAGGCCGGTCACATGAACCGGCCCATTGAATTAAGCTTTGGGAGTCCAGACCGAACCGCCGGAACGCTGGATAGTTGCCGCTGTGACTACAACGGTATTCTGTGCGAAGTCAAGCGGGAAGTCGGAAACGTAGCCGTCAAAAGTAAACCATGTGCGAGTAGTAGGAAGCACAAAAGCCCCATCACTGTCAGCGGTAGGAGGTGCGGTTCCATCGGACCAACCAACGGCCCATTTAATCTGACGGTCGGTGTTCTCTTCGGAAAGCTCATGAAGACGGATGTGGCTGTCTTTCTGCGGGTCGGCATTGATTGACAAAGAAGCTTGACCGGGAGTACGGAGACCTTTCTTGTAGGTCCGCGCCATGTCTGCAAGGGCGGTGTCCTCAATCTGGTCCGCCGGTTGCCCGCCTGGGTTAAACGCTGTGCATGACTCAACCGTTACGATTGAGAGGTCGTCCGGGTCAATAAAGTAAATCTGTGTGCCTTGGGTAAGTACGCTCATTTCAGTCTCCTTTTCTTATCGTTTTACGTGCCACTCAACATCAAATGAAAACCGCTTGTGGAAGGTTTCGGGATCTGTTGATTCTCCCCGCCATGCTGTTATATGTGCAACAGGTTCGATTGCATCCCTGATTGCTTTGGCTGTATTACGTGCTGATGTTTCAGTGGTCGCGTATATGTCAATCTGAGTCGTGAACCGGTCAATGTCCGGTACTTGCCCTAGGTAATTCTCTGGATTGCCGCTAATAGTCTGCCATACAGCATAGGGGAGTGTTACGCCTTGTGGAGCAGAGCCAAAGGGGTAACAGCGCACCGGATTGCTACCGATAAGGGCTTTTACTTCTGCTGACGCTGATATAATTTTGAAAACAGGAGCAAACATTAATGACCTCTTGTCGTTCTCGTGCCGGATTTAACGCTTTTCGAAGCTCTTTTAATAGCTCTGTCGATTGCCATAGAATATTCGCTTATAAATGTATTGGTTACAGCTGACTGATTCCCTGCCAATGCTGGCCGCATAAAAGGTTTAGCTGCATGTTTTTCTGTACCAAACTCTTGATGACGCCAATACCAAGTATCACCGCCTGGGTTTGCTTTCCCTTTGCCCTGAAATTCGCCTGCCGCTTTGGCGTAACCTTTGGCCCCGCCAAGAACACCTATTCTGAAACCAAGATTACCAGTTCTTTTGTGAAGCTTAGATGACCACCTCAATACGATGTTTTTTGATATGTCGTTAGCGGTCTTAGGGTCGTCTATATCTTGTTTGGCTTTATCCTGTGCGGATTTAGCCACTATTTGAGCCGCTTTCCTTAATGCCGACCTCCCGCCTTTGCGCTTGAGATCATACGTTATCCCCTCAAGTTTGGCAATTAGAGATTCCATACCTTCAATTTTGAACTGGATTGTGTCAGACATGTGCTATACCCGTTGCAGTTGGCATTATCGATAGGTTTATGGGTTTATAGTATCGGCTATTCATCGGATCTCGCCGTTTGTGACGAATCCATGCCAGTTTCCGCTAGCACTAGCATCGATACTCGGAGTAACTGTCAGAGTATTGAAGTCGTTGCCCTCAAAACCCCAAGCAAAATCAGGATTAGTCATTACAACCGGAATTCCTTTGTATTCAGGATGTTCTTCATAAATAAGTTTCTGCTGTTCACTGCGAGACATTAAAACACGCTTGCAGGTGAGCAGATCGCCTTTACCTGAAGGACTTTTAAATATAAATACATCGGGTGATAGCCATACTGGGTCCAGGTCAGTTAATTTCATTTACCTCCCTCCCTTCTCAGCCCATTTCACCGTGAAACCCTCCTGAATGCGAATGAATGAATGTTCTCCCGGCCTAAATCGCTCTCGATGGTGTTATCTTCCACCAGTGCAAAGCCTTGTGATTCGCAGAACCGCACCAACCCGTTAAACGTGAAATAGTGGATATGCTCACCAGGGCGATAATGTTTTGAAAACAGGCAATCACGGTAGTCTTTGTAAATCGGCATTGATACAAACAGCCATTCATCAATCTGCGCCAAGAGCTTTTCAGGTTCAGGTATATGTTCCAGACTATCCCAACAGGTTACAGCCTTGACTCTGTTTGCATAAGGATTACAGTAAAGACCGTTTGACCACAACCAAGAAACAGCGTCGGCATTTACGTCAAAGCCCATCCATCCGGATTCTTCGACAAACTTTCCGCCACCGATGCCGATATCAACCCCTTTGCCGCCATAATGCCGCCGAACCATGTCCAATCTTGCCCGTGTGAGGTTTACGCCGCACTCTGATTCATCCATCACCAGATACTTATCAAAATAGGCTTTATCGTATGGCACAAGTTCAGCCCCGCACCATCCGCGCCCCGATGCTTCACACCAAAGCAGGGAATTTCTCAGCCCATTCGGTAAACTTGGAACCATGATTTTCAATCCTCTTATCACATTTATGGTTATTTGATCGGCATAAACAGAAGTTGTCCGGCTTGATAAATGTTATCTGGCTTAAATCCATGATAGGGCTTGTAAGCTTCTCAGGCGCGTTAAAATGCCCCCACCCTCCACATACTATCCATGCCGGTGTTTTGTAAGCTATCGCCGCTGGTACGAGCCACCCGACACCGCCGATTACTGCGGTCGCACCCTGAACCAATGACATTAGCTGTGTAACTGATAATTCCCCGTAATGGAACTTGATATCCGCATAGGGTAACGGTTCAACCGGCCATTCCTTACGATGCTCGAAATCGGCAACAGACACGATCTTGTAACCCTTTGCCCTCATTACTTCCACCGCTTCACAGAGATATTCAGGCAACGGGTTTCTTGATTCTGCCAACCATTCCGACCTGATTGTAGCTGGCCTGACTACTACATATTTCCCGGTAACAGGTGATGGTCCATAATCAGGCAAGTCAAACGTTTTCGGCCGTACTTTTAATGCCCTCTGCATCCCCGCCATTATGCCGATATCTCCATAGCTGACTTGCGTTATCGGCCCCCTTGGCTGTGATACCCATTTGATCTTCTGCCGGTTCACGTTTTTAAGTTGAGTTCTTAACCTAGTAACCGGCTTTACAAAATTGATTCCTTCAATTCCTTCGTAAATTTCCGGCCATGGGGTATTCAACCATATCGGCTTTGGCAATTCTTTTATGAAAGACCTTTGATACACGTTATCGCCTAGTCCATGCATACCGGATATTATCATCCGTTTATTACCATTTCAGCAGTCTCAACTCTGATGGAACCTATGCTGCCCGTAGCCGTAACAGTAAATCGCGCCGTTTGGCCGTCTGTGCCGCCCGTAGCATCCCATACAACACGAGTGCCGGAGATAGTGACGTTCTCTGCAAGTTCACCGTCCACGGTCGCTTCTGATATCGTTTCGCCGGTCAAGAGATGATTCGCAAAATCGAACCATAACCCTTTCATTGTCTCGCTCGGCTTTTTATCCGGTAGTCTGTAAATCATACCTTGTACCCCCTGTTTTCTACCGGCAGTTTAAATCCCCTCGTTTCGCGCGGAAGAACGTAACCTTTTACTTCTGGCTGAAGCTTGAAGCCGAATCCGAAAACAATAGCTGCGATGAACTCTAAAATAAGTTGCCTTTGCTGTTCCTGTGTCTGTTCAATTCCACCGCTGAAAGCAAGAATAGCGGTCAATGTCTCGATCTGTATTATCTGTGTCTGTGTGACATTCCCGCCAAAGGATAGCAACCCTTGGAGTGCTTCCGTTTGAGCTTCCTGAGCCTGCTGTGTGGCCCCCGCAAATGACAAAACGGATGCAAGCGCCTCAATCTGAGCGTTTTGCGACTGATCAAGCGAACCAGAGAACGAAAGAGCGGCTGTTAAACTGGCAATCTGCGCGGCCTGCGATTGTTCTATCACGCCAGTGATAAGAAGCGCCTGGAATATTGCCTGCGCTTGAATCGCCTGTATTTGCCCTATTTCACCGGAAAAACTGAGGATTGCCGCTAGTGCTTCTGTGTTTGCCGCTTGAATCTGTGATGAAATGCCAGAGAATGAAAGAGCGGATATTATTGATTGTTGCTGTATTGCTTGGATTGCTGCGTATGTGCCGGTAAAGCTGCCTCCGCCAGCGGCCACATATTGGTCTGCGCCGATGTCAAACGGAAATGTGCGGATAACGCCGTCAATGTCAGTTGTGAACGTAGCGGATAGGTCAGTGCCGGATAAGCCGAATAAGTTTAGCGATGTATCCTTGAGATGGAAATCACCATTTGCCGGGTCAACGAAATAATCTGTGTAGGCAGTTTTTCCGGTTGCCTTGTTGGTGCCTGGAGCTGTGGCGTCGGAGGATACGTTGTAGTCTGATCCTGCCGCTGGTTGTAGGAAACATGTAGTGGTCTGGCCGAAACATCCACAATTTATGGTCTTGGCCCTCAGAATCCCATACGCACCACCATAGACAGTCCAGTTATTAGCCACTAACCCCGAAGTTCCCCCAGAATTATAACCCCGGCCACAGTTGTATGATATTACGTTACTCCACACCCCAACATTACTGGTTGCACCACTCACCGCATATGATGTGGATGCATCATGCAGTATTAACCCTGCGGCATTAGAATTTATAGTCGCTGCTGAAATGCGTATTAAATCGCCAGAGTATCCTGCTCCATCAATTTCGAGATATTCGAAATCCACGTTGTGTGACGCTGCCACGGTGACACTGACAACAACCGCCGCGCGCGTCAAATAAAACCCCGCACCCGCTACCCCGTTGTGCCGGTTACCTGTTGCGGCCCTAACCACAATCCGAGATGTTGCGTCAGCAAAAGTCCAGCCGTCAAACGTGCATTGGTTGTTCAGGCCACCCGCAAACATATAGCACTCAGCAACAGCAACCTCACCGGAAGCTAGCGCCCGTTGTTCCCCAGCCTCCCATGCCGATAATGTAGCGTAATCGCCAGCAGTAGGCTTTATGGTTTTGATAACCTCAGCCATTACAGATCACCTGCTTCATCCAGCCCGGTCTGCAAATCGCGGAAGTAGCTACGAACCTGCGCCCATGTGTAGTCATACACGCCAGTATAATCACCAGCCTTAATGACAATCTGCCCAGTCGCTTGCATTTTATTCCGTACTGCTAAAGGCAAATCGGCCCATCGAATGCGCCAGCGCCTGCGCCGCGTCACTTCTCCAGTAAGGGCAGAAATTTCCGGTTGCATGTATTTCCGCACAGTGTCAGCCGAAATACCGGGGACCATGATCCACGCAAACGCAGGCCATTTTTCCAGCGTGCCACGTGGTGAGTTATCCTCCCGCACTTCCACAATCATGCCCGCTTTGTAGCAACCTCGGCGGTCTGTGGCGGGATCGGGATTCGTTGCATCAACGGCTTTGATGAGTAGTTGGCACACTTTGTTATGCCTTCGGTATCGTGTGGGTGAATGAGGATACAGAAACAGCAGCACCGGAGCTGATTGCAACCGAGTTTAAAACCAAGTCAGCATCAGCAGTTCCAGCCGAGCCGTCGCAAATAACAGTCGTGCCGTCAGATTTTAACGCTCTGTACCATGTGCAAGTGCCGGATGCGTTGGCGGAACTGTCAGGAGTCAGCGCGTTTGCGGTCAGAACCCCGTTAACACTCGTTGCAATGCCGGTTGCCGCGAAACGTAGCTCTGCAAGCAATACCTGCGCACCGATAGCGGTATCGGCATTTGTCGGCTGCGTCCCATCATAAAGCCTGAGATACCCGTTATCGAACATAGAGGCGGTTGCATCCCCCTGAACGTCTACAGTTGCGTTTGAGAGTTTCAGATTATTTGCCATTGGAGTCTCCTTTACCTACCGTCAGAAATGCCATCAACACACCGCAAGCGCCATTCCCGCCGCCCCGTTGCGTCCGTTTCGATGCTCGTTATGTTGTAAATTCTTCCATCCCAAAGTATCCGCCATGTTACCAAAAGCCTTGGAAACCATCTAAGATTAATCCGCGCCGTTGTCTCTGCCTGTGTTGTGCCGGATTCCCTGAACTCGCGCCCCGGCCCTGTCAAAACTTCCGCTGGAACGGAGTCGAGTAGGGTATCCGAATCAAGGGAAGCCGTAACCCACGTCAATACCGTTTCGCCGGTTTCGCTGTCCTGATCTTCCGTCAGCGTTTGAAACTCAATCCTATGTCTGAGCCTGTGCGATAGCATTAGATACCCATGTTGAGGCGATATGGTTGTAATTTGCCCTCTGCTGCCTTGCGTATCTTCTCCATTTCATCTGGTGAAGCCTGATACATGCACTGCATCAATAAAAGCACGCCGTACATCACGCTCACCGGCATGGCATATTCCGAGTTGATTTCGATGTTGCTATCCCATTCCGCAAGATTGGAACGGTTCATAAACTGAGCGGCCTCATCTTCTGCGCCGTCTAGTATTATTTGTAATTTAATGTCGTCTGCGGAGTGAATCACATCAAGGAAAGCTTTTGCATCTGACAGATTTATGACGCTCATTTTAATACCTCTTTAAGTGGCTTCCGTTCGAACATTGTAAGCGCCGTTTCTCTGCTACAGTTGATGATCTCTGTGTTGATACGTTTCGCCAATGCATTGAACTGTGAAGGCCATGTGCCAATTGAACCGGCATTGCCTAGCCCTCGTGGATGATCGCCATGCCAGTGGCTTTTCCCGCCTGTTTTCTGGCAATCGTAGCCGAGTAATATGATTCGTTTCGCTCCCCAATGATCAGCAAGAGAGATTGCACCCACACCCGAATTTTGACCATGAACGAACTTGACATGCTTTACCCCGGCTAATCCGGTCAAGGGACTGAAACGTAAGCCCTTAAATTCTGACTTTGCCTGTTCCAGATACCGTTTCCACCATTCCCTATCCATCGCGTAAAGTACATCAGCCCACGGTGCGGCTTGAAAAGTAGAGTTAACGACGATTACAAGCCTTTCTTTTTCCGGCCCGGTTTCTTCTTCGCGCCACTGTCGGACTTTTTCACAATCGTCTGCGGTAAGGCTGGGGCCGCTGGCAATACAGACGCAATCGAAACCAGCGGCGCGGCCAAAGGGGTTGACACTACTTCCTCGTACTCAACCAGTTTCGACCGTTTGAGTGCTTTGGCGGTGACTTCGGAGCATTCAAACACATCCCCCCGTCTGATCCTGCCGTTATGATCGAAACTCTTTATTGCCGTGACTTGCATTTGTTCCCCCTGAAATTCTAGCCAGCCAGCTAGTGATTAAATCAATCGTTCAATGGTCTTGCCATCGTCATTGAGTAAAAATACAGGTAAGTGTGTAATAAAGCACCTGTCCGACCCGTAATTATCTGCCCATTCCAGCATAAGGTATATGCTTTCGTCGGTTTTTACACTGACATCTTCCCACCAACAATCAATATCTTCGTTCTTTTTGTGGTTAAAATCTGTTCTTAACCCCCTGGAAACAATAAGATTGGATACACCATCAATAAATTGGTAGTGCTTATCAGGCTGTCCTGTAGTTTTGAATTTGAGTATCATACTATCTCCCTTTCTATCTGTTTGTATAGCTGGCTGGCTGGACACAACTCTTACAAAAAAGGGCGGAGGCGATTAACCCCCGCCCTAATTAATTAAGCCGACGCTATGAGAAATTAAGCCGACGCTGGCAGTCCGTCAAAGTCACCCGTTACAAGTGCTTCAGGGCGGAAGATGGTCAAGCCGATACGCTCTTCACAGCGCATTGTGACCATGTTTTTCTCGAAGTTGTCCACGTTCTCTGTGGAAACAACCACGTTGACGTCTTCACGGTCCCAACCTTGGGCGGCTTGTGCAAATGCACCGGTGAGGAAGTCACCAGCCGTCATGGATTGAGTAGACACAACCGGACGTCCCCACAAGCTCGGCGTTACCATGCCGGTAGGAGATGCGAACAGATAGCCGTTATCGGTTGTTTTGGTAAGTTCGATTGCACACCAGTCAATCGGAGAAAGAACAAGGCCGTCAGCCTCATACTCGGCAAGAGTAACCTGCAACATTGCCAAACGCAGACGATCGATCATGGTTTCCACCTGGACCGTCACGCCGGGATTGACATAGGCGGTTGCAGCGGTAATCAGTCCGGTGATATTCAGTCCGACGCCTGAGCCTTTCAGGAGCTGTGCTTCTTCTTTCAGTTTCAGCCCGTAACGCAGACGACCGTCAATGTAGCTGGCGAGCATTGCCGCATCGTCAAGCACCTGTTTGGAGGCGTAGAGGATGTGGGCGATGGTCGCCACCGGAGCCGAATCAAGTTCAAATGTGATATCGGACTCAGGCTTTTTGGATGCAGGGTTTTCAGACACCACATCTGCGGAGTTGGTAAAGCCGGATTCGCGGACATACTCAAGGCTGTTCGAACCGGTACGGCCCCATGTCAGCAAGTCGCGGATGGTAAGCCGCATCTGCGGAGTGGACACAAGCCCAATTTTCTGAGGGTCAATCAAAGTGCCAGCAGAACCGGTCAGAGATGTAACAGCGGAATTGATTTTCACGCTGAATTTGCCATGGCCGGAGAAGTTTGCAAACGCTTCGGATTCGGCCACAAACTGACCCATGGACTTGACAACCTGAATGCCTGAGCCCTTGGTTTCCATTTTGGCTACAAGCTGTTCAGCGGCAAGCAGACGAGCCTGCAATTCACCCTGAGTGATCAGGAGCTTGTCAACATTAGCCTTGGTTTCTTCGGACATCTGCGAATGCGCTTTGATCTGCTTTTCAGCCGTTTCAGCATTGGCTTTCAGCTTGTCATTCACTTCTTTCAGGAGGGTTTTAACCTCTTTTACTTCTTCTTCGATTGGGGGCATGGTGTATCTCCTTTTTTATGGGGTTAGAAAACTGTTTCGTATCATCTGCATTTCATCCATCATTGAGACAGCGATTTGCGTGTCTGTACTGCCAGCGATTTGCGTGACAGCCTTGTATCCTGTGTATTCAGCAAGTAGTTTCTTGCGTTCAGTCCGCGGCATACCGGCTTTCGCAAGGGCAATGTCAAGTTTAACGGCGGCTCTTGCTTCTGGATTTTCATCAATCATTATTTCATCGGAAGCCAAAAGAGAATCAGCCCAGCCGTTTTCTATAGCGTCGCTCCCGCCTATCCATGATTCGGCGTCCATGATGGTCTGAATCTCTTTGAAATCAATGCCGGTCCTTACTGAGTAAATATCAGCCATGGAGCGGTCGAACGGTTCAAGATATTCCGCATACTCTCTGAAGTCGTGACGGTTGCCGGCGGCCAATATCCAAGCGTTATGAATCATCAGGAAACCGGCCCTTGCAATCTGGACCATATCACCAGCCATGGCAATAACAGAAGCGGCAGAAGCGGCAAGCCCTAGAACCTTGACAGTGACCTGCCCGGGATGCTCTCTCAATAGGCTGTAAATAGCCAGCCCTTCGAACATATCGCCGCCGGGAGAGTTGATCAGGACAGTTACATCTTTATCACCAATGGAACGCAAAGCCCCCGCAATCCGCTTTGCCGTGACTCCCTCGCCGGTCCAATAGTCCTGACCGATAACATCGAAGATGCTAATTGTGTTTTCATCGGCAGCGGCTTTTATTCCGGGATTCCATTGATTAAGTGCCTTTTCGGAAAGGTCAAACTTTATACCCGTTGGCCTTGATGAACTAAATGGTATCGGAAGTTTTCGTTTCATTTGTCACCTCTTTAATCCCCATGAAGTTCATTAATGAGGCTCTGAGTTGTTGTGAATCAGTGTTTGCGGCTCCAAGCTGGTCAATCGGTATCAGGTTTGATTGAACCGTGTAAACGTCGCCACCTGGTATTGATGGTTGATTTTCCAGAGCGGCTACAGCATTACGGTTCATCCAACCATTTTGAAGCGCCGAACTGTAAAACTCTTTTCTTGCCGCCGAATCACCACGTAAGAGCCCTTCAATGTTGTATTCAGCATAAAACCTAACTCGCTGTGCCGGTGTCATCAGGTCTTTCTTTACGTGCTGTTCAACCTTGATAAGGATAGGACGCAAGCAATAAGTCAGCAGGCTGATATTTTTCTGCTCAAGTCCAGTTCCCCAATTTGATACCTTATTGCCGTAGCCCACCATGGAAGGGTCAAGAAGAAACCACCTGCATATTTCTTCGCCGCTAAACTGTCTTGACTCCAACAGTTGCGCGTCTTTCGGATTGATACTCAATATTTGCGCCGTCATCCCAGCTTCAAGCAGTGGCGATTCCCCGGCGTTGATAGAACCTTTCAATGTAGCAGATGTATTTGTCCTGAACTCGTTACGCTGGTCGGGTGTCAAAACACGATCAATGCTGAATGCCACTGTGGGAGAAAGCCCTTTTTCAAATGTACTATTGGCCGCTGTATCAGCCGCAAGCGCAGAACCAAAAACACCGGCTCCGTATTGGATCACCGATAAGCCCCATTTACCGCCTGTCGAATAGCCGGGAATATGAAATATGTCGGATTCTAATATTTCCCTACTCCCTTGTCCGTCTGGGTAATATGTGTATTTGTATCCCCCACCTTGTTTTTTCTGTATGCTGAGACGGTCGTTACTCAAAAAAACCAAACCGACAAGTCGGCCACCTACCGTTAATTTTTCAGCAAAGGCGTTGCCGCGCAAAAGCATAGCGGAAATCATAGCCTCCCAAAAAACAGAGGCCACACTATCGGAATTCGGCATATCGTGTATAATGGTATATAGAGGAAGGTCTTTAGCGGCCTGTCGGCCACTTGAAGTTCTTTCGTAAATGCCGATTGGCAAGGTTGAAATGGTCCCAGATATGAGTTTTGAACAAGCCCAAACGGCTGTGAGCTTTAGAATGGTTTCGTTGTTTACCTGTTGACCTGCGGCAGTTGTACCTATTTGTGACCAAAAAGCGGTGTCAGTAAGACCAACAGGTATGCCCAGCCAATCCAACAAAGCCGCTTTTATTTTTCCGGGTTTTTTCATCGTGTCACAGGACTCCTTAAAAAACCGTCAAAATCATCTTCCTCAACCGGAGTCATGCTAATTCCGATTGCCATCAGCAAAGCGGCCATGTCATCTATTTTGTCAGCACATTTCTTTTTATCCGGTGCCAT
>Ga0114983_1000719_pt1 | contig 13739 bp, 8 predicted proteins | sample Shrwel_input2_RT_FD_87182 | JGI IMG/M metagenome (GOLD analysis project Ga0114983, IMG submission 87182) | Subsurface microbial communities from deep shales in Ohio, USA - Utica-3 well 1 S input2 RT | ecosystem: Environmental > Aquatic > Deep subsurface > Shale gas/oil reservoir > Produced... | reverse complement strand
GACTGAACCAGTTTGAGTCACCGACCACAGCCAACCCGTCGTCCAGCGAGGCCATCGCTGAACGCAGGGCGCTGAGATCAAGGGTGCTCATGATTCACGCGTGATCCGTAGGGTGTCATAGTTGAGGCGAATGCCTTGATTGTGAATCAACGACTTTGCCGAGGTCGCGACACAAGCGTTGCGCCACGCGGAGCATAGTTTATGTGAATTACCTACGGCGCGACGCAGTTCGTGCGACAACCGGAACAACACATGTTAGCCAACAAAGTTACTGCAGGCAGGGGCGTTCACAGGACCAGGCGCCTTATAACCGCGCCACTGACCCGCCCTGCCCTATCCGCCGACACAGCCATGCCGCATAAGTTGACGAAACCGGGCCGATAGATCAACGTTCTGCACTTCAAGGGAAGTAATCACGCGCATCAGGCTGCTGCCAGTTGATAGGGAGGCGCAAACGCGGACAAAGCTGGCCGTCTTCCGCCCAAGGGGCTGACATTGCAAAAGATGAACACTTATCCTTGTTTAACGGTGCGGAAAAGCCAGCAGATGCCATCAGTCTGCTCAGCGTCAGGTGTTAAGCCTTCTTGGCTGTCGGCGTCCTGAGCATCAACTTGACGCAGACCGCCGGAACAACCTTGGCGCACAGACTCTCGCGGAGTCTACTTTGCGACCACCGGGGCAATCGGTGTTTCGGTCCGCGCGTCTCTCTCGAAGTTTTCGCGATCAGCTGCTAGCTGCATCACCACATCGCCCGGCATCTTCAAGGCGAAGTCAGAACGCACAACCACGCGGACGCCTGTAGAGCGCACCTCCCATACGCCGCCACGTTGACTGACGTCTCGCTCACCAACGCGTGCAGTGGGATGCTTAGCTTGAGTCATTCTGGCCTCCGGTCTAGGAAAGGTACCAACTCTGACGCGATCTTAACCAAAGTAGGCAGCACCGCATCCGAGTTCAATGTGTCAAGTACATCATGATCGCTGTCAATGCTCAAGACAGCAACAGGATCAACACGGTCATTTGACGGCAATATTTCGTATTCGTTCGGGTTTGCGAACATAGGAATGCACATGGCACAGCGCCAATTTTTCCACATGCTTGCGTGCTCGTACTTGCTCATAGGCAGATCGACACGTCGGCTTGGATCGGTATGCTCCAGCGTCCTCATAATACCCACAGGTGTTCTGCTTACGAAAGCCTGCGGGACGCCGGGACAATCCATGTCCAATATGAGCTGATCGTCAACATCTTCACCAAGGTTGTAATGATAGGCAACCCTAAAACTTGTACGGCCAACCTTAACAAATATCAACAATCTAACGCGCCCCGCCCATTCAGGCAGATGATTTTCTAAAAGTAGTTCATTCACACGCGCATGAATACTACGCATCTTTGAAGCGATTCGCTCGGCAGCCAAAAATGGAGATTTTACCCGCTCCAGTGCTGCATGGTGCCCCTCAAAATAACCGGATCTTATTGCCTTCCAGCTCGCATTAAAATCGAGCACATTTAGGGTGCTGCGCAACTCCACGACGTGCAAGTCTTTAACAAATTGGTGCGTGACGTTTTGACTGGCAAATATACCCGTCCTAACAGCTCGGGTCAAATACGCCCGAAACATCAGATTCTTACGCCACAAGAAAACCTTTCGCCCCAAACCTACAACAAATCTCCAAACAGCTCCGGAGTCATGCTTTTGGTAAAGATCTGGCCCGTCATGAAGGGAGAATGCCAACAAAGGAATGGAAACGTGAGGATAAGCTCTCCTCTCCTCCCGCAATTTCTCTTCGGCAAAAGCCCAAACTGGAAGATTCGATACGAGCCCGCCGTCTACAAAATCACAGCGAGACAACTCTGGGACTGATTCAATCTTCGCCGGGCGAAAGACTAGGGGGATACTCACCGAGGCGGCGACCACCTCAGATACAGAAGCTCGCGGGAAGTTGTCCGCCCCAAACAATATCAACCGACCGTTCGTTAGATCGGTTACCGCTATTTTAAGCTGCAAAAACCCACAACCCTCCCGAGCCCACGGATCTATATCCATAAAGCGCAGTCGCTTTGGCATAGGGCCGCAAATACCCAACCGGTCCCAAGCCTCCGCTACTTTGCATTTGATAATGACTTCGACACTCTCTTCAACACGACTTGGCTGAAGAAGCCCTTTATAAGTAGACAACCTCCTCACGACCAGCAGCAGCAGTAGCGCAAACAATACCGTGGGCAGCATCAAAGCGCAAAAAATATTAAAAAATACCTCTCTGTGCTCCGGGAATCTCGGACAGTACCCGATATCTAAAAACAACAGGCCACCGAAAATCAGCCAAGCGAAAAGTAGCAGGAAAACTCCCGACCCGTGCGAAATCAAAAATCGCGCCACGCTGAGATAAAACCAATCGCAACGCCCGACTACAGCCACGGGAGAAAGCCCATTTCTGGTCAGAATATCTCTATTAGAGTCCGTCCTACTTAGCTCCGAGTTAATTATCTCCTTGGGCTGGTAGCCTACAGCAATCAATGTGGCGACAATTGCACCAGCGGATGCTCCAGCAACACCTAGGAAGCGAACCCCGACAGTAAGAGCGGCCGCATAAGCGCCAACGTGAGTTACCCCTTGGGCACCGCCGCCTTGGAATATGCCAAAAGCCTTCACATCTCCACCCTTTTGTTTATATTTTTACGTTGAAGTCTGCCTGCAGGCCTCATAACTTCATGTGCGATTATGGCGCCACGATTCATTGTGGCACAAATCTGGTTACAGCTGTTTTGCACCGAGGTGACTCTCCTCAGAAAGGCTTGCAGCTGCGGGCCTAAAACTATTGCCACTGGCGCGGCCACCATTCAGGAGGCCACGACTGCTAGGGCGGCGCTGGCAGGGCGCCTCGCGAGCATCAGGTCAACCGGGTTTGAATCGGCAAGCTCCCTCCTTGACTGCGCGGGGCCAAAACATGCAGCGCTCTTTGAATGGGGGGCCATCGCGTCCAAGCACTGCTCTAGTCTTGCTAGAAATAGCTGCAACTCACCGACTTGTTTTCCCGCTTGTCACGTTTCAAAAGCCATTTTGAGTTGTTGTGCCCGAGCGTTGACCCTGACCCAGGTTTCCGTACCGTTCAGTAACAGGATGGACCAGCATGATTGGCTCTTGAAGGGCGTGAGAGTTCATGCCATGAGGAAGAACAAGTTCACCGAAGAGCAATGCGCTGGATAAGCGGTCCCCCATCAGCTCGCAATGAACCCTCAGCCACATAGCTTGTCTTTGTGAGCTTCCTTGCGCGCGAAGATAGATTTCTGTTGTTCCCTTTGTCTTAGGCGGTAAGGGACGCACCGGGCAACTTGCATATCGCGAGGAAGATCGATCGACCTCATGAGCAGCGCACCACCAAGTCCAGCCAAGGTGCGTTGCCCTTCTTTGCCTTCCAAGGCAGCTGTCGCAAAGCGCCTGTCAACATCCTCTTCAGCTTCTCGCAAGATCTGCTCGTAGCTCAGATCTACAAATGACTGGTCCGCGCTCGGAGAGCTCCGCAAGTACTCCCACACATGCATTGGGATCTTGACATGTTGAATCACGAGCAAAACTGAGCCAGGCGTCACGTCCAAAACTGAGCCACTAGATTGACGAAGAAATGGACTGCTCGGTTGTGGATAAGTCTACTGTCTGGTCTGCTCCTTTGTGTGTTTTGGCGCGGGTGGGTTTGGTTGCTGTCGGTTGCGCCGTCGAGTGCCTGAAGCGCCAGCTTTGATTGCCGGTCTCGACGATGTGGCAGTGATGGGTGAGCCGATCCAGCAGTGCCGTGGTCATCTTGGCGTCGCCGAACACGCTGGCCCATTCCGAGAACGACAGGTTGGTGGTGACCACCACGCTGGTGCGCTCGTACAGCCTGGACAGCAGGTGGAAGAGCAAGGCGCCACCGGCCTGGCTGAAGGGCAGATAGCCCATCTCGTCGAGGATGACGAGATCGACGTACATGAGCCGGTGGGCCAGTTGCCCGGCCTTGCCCTGGGCCTTCTCGGCCTCCAGCATGTTGACCAGCTCCACCGTCGAGAAGAAGCGCACCCGCTTGCCGTGCGCTCGGATGGCATGAACGCCCAGGCTGGTGGCCAGGTGTGTCTTGCCGGTGCCTGGGCCGCCCACGAAGACCACGTTGTGGGCCGAGTCGATGAACTTGAGTTCGTGCAGCTGACGCACCAGTGCCTCGTCCACCTGGGCCTGATCAAAGGCAAAGCCCGCCAGGTCGCGGTGGTGGGGGAATCGGGCCGCCCGTATTTGGTAAGCCATGGAGCGCACTTCCCGATGTGCGCCCTCGGCCTTGATGAGCTGATGCAACAGGGCTTCGTGGTCGAGTGATTTGAGTCGGGCGATGCCCAGCAGCTCTGGCCAGGCACTGGCCATGCCGTGCAGGCTCAAGCCTTTGAGAGCTGCGGCAATGTCATTGGACATGGTCATCCTCCTGAGGGTGGCGCAGGCGGTCATAGCGCGACACGTCGGCCTGAGGCGGCTCCTGCAGCGTCAGTGAAGGCAAGGCTGCATCAGGCAGGCTTTGCACAGCTTGGGGTTCCTTGAGCCTGGCCAGCACGTTGAGGACATGGTCGGCGCTCACGCGCCCGGATTGCAGCGCCAGCTCCACGGCCACCAGCACGTCATCGAGCCCGTGCAGTGTGATGGCCATGAGCACCTGGGCCATCAGACGGTCGCCGCCAGGGTGGCGCAGCAGGTGGGCCTGTAGGTGCTGCAAGGGCTCGGGCATGGTCTTGAAGGGCGCGCCATTGCGCAAAGCGCCGGGCTTGCGCTCGAGCAAGCTGACGTAGTGGCGCCAGTCGTACAAGGTCTGCCCTCGCTCGAAGCTGCGCGGCAGGCTCACTGCAGGCTCGGGCGCATCGGTGCTGGGGCCGACCACCACCAGGCGGTCGGGATAGGCGCGCACGCTGACACTGGCATGAGCCCACTCGCATGGCACGCTGTAGCGATTGCGCTGGTAATGGATCAGCGAGGTGGCCGTCACCCTGGCCATCTGCTCGACATAGCCATCGAAGGGTGCGGGATTGGGCATCAGGTGCGTCTGCTCTTGCTGCCAGACGTCGGCAATGGTCAGCCCTGGCCACTCGGGGTGCGGCAACTCGTGCCAGGCGCCCAGACAGGCCTGGTGCAGCCACGCATTGAGGCTCTCCAGGTCGGGCCAGCGGCGCTCGGCCGCCTCCAACCAGATGCCGCGCCGGCGATCCTGTACGTTCTTCTCGACAATGCCCTTCTCCCAGCCAGCGGCGCGGTTGCAGAACTCGGGCTCGAACAGGTAGTGGCCGGTCATGGCCTCGAAGCGGGCATTGACCGTGCGGCTCTTGCCCTGGCCCACCTTGTCGACGGCAGTCTTCATGTTGTCGTAGATGCCTCGGCGCGGCACGCCACCAAAGGCAGCAAACGCCCGGGCGTGGGCGTCAAACAGCATCTCGTGGGCCTGGCTGAAGTAAGCGGTCGTCATGAAGGCCCGACTGGCTGCCAGCTTGGTGTGCGCGGCCTCCAGGCGCTTGCGCATGCCGCCCACAAACAGGTACTCGCAGCTCCAGTCGAACTGGAATGCCTCGCCCATCTCGAAGCTCATGGGCACGAATGCCATGCGTGTGGGGGCATCGGACTGCGCTTGCTGCCAGCGCTTGGCAAATTCGTAGACCGGGCCACGACTGCCGGGGTAGCCCATGGTCTGCAGCGCCCGGAACATCGCCTTGACACCTCGGCGCTCGCGCTTGTTGCGGTGGCTGTCGGCCTTCAGCCAGGTGGCTAACTGTTCCTTGTACGGATCCAGAACGCTGGGGATGGTGGCCCGCTTGGGGTAACGGGGCTCGACCATCTCGTCGGCTTGCAGCCACTTGGTGGCTGTGTTGCGGGAGATGCCCAGCCTGCGGCTGGCTTCACGCACGCTCAGGTGGTCCCGGTGGACCATGCGGCGCAATTTGCTCAATGTGCTCACGTTGATCACTCCTGCACCCCGCTGCTGCAAAAAGCAGCAGGGTAGGTGGATAACGTGGCTCAAAATTAGACGTGACGGATGCCCTTCAGTGGCTCAGTTTTGCTCGTGATTCAACAAGCACACCTCCCGCTGCTAACGCAACCGCCGATTGAACGTCTGCTCGCGTTCATAAGAAGTATTACCAAAACAGGCAATTCCCTTATGATTCGCCCATGAGCATTGAATCATGGCTTGTGGCCTGGATCGGCAAGACCGACCATGAAGCGGCAGAGGGAAAACTCGGCAAGGACCTGGGGCCGATCGCGACGGCCCTCGTTGGGGCGGAGCGGTACACCCGCGTCTACCTGCTCACCAACTATGAGTTTTCTCGAAGCAAGCGCTTCTGCTCGTGGCTGGAGAAGACTGCAGGCTATGCCTCCAAGCAGGTCGATCTGTACCAAGTCGACCTCGACAGCCCCATTGACTACGGCGCCATCTATGAAGCGGTGTCCGAGAACCTGAAAAGTGCGAGGCTTCCGCGAGATGACGTGGAGCTCACCTTCCACCTCAGTCCTGGCACGCCTGCCATGGCCGCCATCTGGATCATCCTCGCCAAGACGAGGTTCCCAGCGAAGCTGATCCAAACCTCTCGAGAGCGTGGCCTGGAGTCGGTCAACTACTTCTTTGACCTGGCAAGCGACTTCCTGCCAGAGTATCTGCAGCGTACCGGCGAACGCATCGGCCGACTGGCTGAAGGCGCAAAGGAAGTCGCACCGGAATTCGAAAAAATAATCCATCGAAGCTCGGCGGTTCGGCGGCAAATTGACCTGGCCCGACGCATGGCCCCGCTCGATGTGCCCGTGCTAGTTCTAGGAGAAACCGGTACCGGCAAGGAGCTTTTCGCCGAAGCCATCCATGCAGCCAGCCAAAGAACCGACGAAGTCTTCGTGGCTGTCAATTGCGGAGCGATGTCGCCGGAGCTCGCAAACTCTGAGTTGTTCGGTCACAAGCGTGGGGCCTTCACGGGCGCGGTGTCAGAGCGCAAAGGCCACTTCCAAGAGGCAAACGGAGGCACCCTCTTCTTGGACGAAGTCGGCGACCTTCCTGCTGACACCCAGGTCCGATTGCTGCGCGCCTTGCAAACAGGTGAGGTCACCCCCCTTGGTGCGTCAAAGCCGATCAAGGTGAACGCTCGGATCATCGCAGCCACACATCGCGACCTTGCGGCAGACGTCGCCTCGGGGCGCTTCCGAGAAGACTTGTTCCATCGCCTAGCGGTTGGGATTCTGCGGCTGCCGCCCTTGCGTGAGCGTGACCGCGACATCGGGGTGCTGATCGACCACTTCATGGCACAAATCAACGCCGATGCCCAGGGTAGGCCCGAGGCGCTAGATAAGAAGCTTTCCGATGGCGCAAGAAAAGTTCTGCTTTCGTATCCTTGGCCAGGCAACGTCCGAGAGCTGTATCACACGCTTGTACGAGCCTGCATCTGGTCTCAAGGGGCCACAATCAGCGCAGATGACGCCAAGTCAGCGCTGCTTCAAATCCAGCGCAAAGCCGATGCCGTTCTGGGGCGGCCACTGACACAAGGCTTTGATTTACAAGCGCTTTTGGACGAAGTCGCACGAGACTACATTGGTCGAGCGCTCAAGCAATCCGGAGACAGGAAGTCCGCAGCCGCAGGGTTGCTGGGGTTCCAGAACTATCAAACTTTAGGCAACTGGATGAAGCGCCTCGGCGTAGATTCCTCAGAGTAGGGAGGCTGGCACGGCTTTCGCGGACAGAGGCGGTATGCCCAATGCGAACGTCAGTCAGATGTGGATGCAGGATCTTCGATCTCTGAACTTCGAGCCGCTGCGCTCGGTGTATCCGGAGCTTGCCAACATGGGCGGGTATGCGGAGCACTACGCCCACAGCGACCCAGAAAGCGCACTCGTCAAGCTGCGGAATTTCGCAGAGCGACTGGTCGATCGCGTTTACGTCAAGCTCAAGCTCGAACGCGTGCCCCAGTCCAACTTCGTGGACCTGCTGCATAACGCCAGCTTCCGTGCGGTGGCTCAGCCTCTGGTGCTGGACAAACTGCACCTTCTACGTCGCCTGGGAAATCGCGGCGCGCACGGTGAAGATGTGGAAGCCGCTGACGCCGTTCGATGCGTTCAAGAGGCATGGCAGTTGGCTCGCTGGCTGCACGTCACCTTCCTCGGTGGTCAGGTCAACGACTTCACTGAATTCAAGCAGCCGCCCGCCGAGGGCATCGACAGCAAGGCCGAGTTCAAGCGCAAGGCCAAGGCTCTGGCCGAAGAAAACAACCTCAAGGAAGCACGCCTACGGCAAGCACTGGAAGAGTTGGCTGCTCTGCGCGCTGCTGATCGGGCGTCCGCGCCAACGGCGGCCCAGCAGAACGTCCCACCTACCGAACAAGAACTGCAGCAAGCAAGCCAAGCATCCGCCTCCGCAGCCAACCAGTTGCGCTTCAGCGAAGACAACACCCGCAAGTGGCTCATCGATCGCGACCTGCGCATGGCCGGGTGGGATGTCCCGACTGGAACGACATCGAGCGACTCGGTCGGCCAAGAGGTGGAGGTGGCGTACCAGCCCACTGCCACCAGCAAGGGCTATTGCGACTACGTGCTGTGGGACGACAATGGCAAGCCGCTCGCAGTTGTGGAGGCCAAGAAAACGCAGGTTGACGCTCGCGCCGGTCAAGAGCAAGCCAAGCTGTATGCCGATGCCTTGGAAAAGGACCACGGCCAACGGCCGATGATCTTCTACACCAACGGCCACGACATCTGGGTGTGGGACGACGCGGGTGGCTATCCGCCTCGGTCGGTCTTCGGGTTCTTCTCCAAAGACACGCTGCAATACCGCGTTGGCTTCCAGCGCCGCGAAAAGCTGAACCTGCTGACCGACGTGCGCCCTGACGCCAACATCGCAGGCCGCCTGTACCAGATCGAAAGCATCACCCGTGTTGCTGAGCGCTTCTCGCAGCGGCACCGCCGCGCCCTGGTGGTTCAGGCCACTGGTACGGGCAAAACCCGCGTGGCCATTGCATTGGCCAAGCTGTTGATCGACGCTCGCTGGGTAAAGCGCGTGCTGTTCCTGTGCGACCGCAAAGAGCTGCGCAAGCAGGCCAAGAACGCATTCAATGACTTCGTTCGAGAGCCCATCTACGTCATCGGCCAGGCCAATGACGTGGGCAAGATGGACGCACGCATCTACATCGGCATCTACCAAGGACTGATCAACGACTACGAATCTTTCGATGTCGGCTTCTTCGACCTGATCATCGCGGACGAATCACACCGCTCGATCTACAACCTCTACGGCGACCTGTTCAAGTACTTCGATGCCATCCAGGTTGGCCTCACGGCCACGCCTGTAGAGATGGTCAGCCGCAGCACCTGCCGCCTTTTCGGCTGTGACTACAAGCTGCCCACGGCCAACTACCCGCTGGAGCAGGCCATTGCAGACCGCAACCTGGTGCCCTTCCGCGTGGTGGCGCACACAACCAAATTCCTGCGCGATGGCATCAAGGCCGCACACCTGTCAGATGAGCAGATTGCTCAGCTGGAAGACCAAGGCATCGACCCCAACACCCTAGACTTCGACGCCAAAGAAATCGACGACGCCGTCTTCAACAAGGACACCAACCGCGTCATCCTGCGCAACCTAATGGACAACGGCCTGCGAGATGCAGATGGCCAGTTGCCCGGCAAGACCATCGTCTTTGCCCGCAACATCGATCATGCACGACTGATGGCTGAGCTGTTCGACGAGATGTACCCGCAGTTCGCGGGCAAGTTCTGCCGCGTCATCCACTCCAAAGAGCCACGCTCCGAAGACCTGATCGACCAGTTCAAAGAGCCGCACGGCGACCTGCGCATTGCCATCTCTGTCGACATGATGGACACCGGCATTGACGTGCCAGAGGTGGTGAACCTCGTGTTTGCCAAGCCGGTGAAGAGCAAGGTCAAGTTCTGGCAGATGATCGGACGTGGCACCCGCTTGTGCAAGAACCTGTTCGGCCCCGGCAAAGACAAGAGCGAGTTCCTGATCTTCGACCACTGGGAAAACTTCGCCTTCCACGACCTGAACGCGGATGAGGTGGAACCGAGCATCCCGAAGCCACTCACCCAGCGGCGTTACGAAGCACGCGTTGAGCTGGCGGCCTTGGCGCTGGCCCGTTCTGACCTGATTGCCTTCGACCAACTGGCCCAGCAACTCCAACAAGACGCTGCGGCCCTGCCTGACGGCGCCATTGCTGTGCGTGAGAACTGGCAAGCTGTGCAGCAAGCGCGAGACGCCAAGCTCGTGCACCAGTTCGCGCCCGTCACCCGGCAAGTGCTGACCGAAACGGTGGCCCCCTTGATGAGCGCGGTGGATGTGCGCGGCCAGGGCGACGCCCTGCGCTGGGACTTGCTTTTGGCCAAGGCCCAAGCCGCAGCCATTGCCGAGCCAGGCAAGCCCAATCCGCAACGCGAAGCGATTTTGGAATGGATCGGCCGTCTGCCCCCGCACCTCAACCCAGTGCGCGCCAAAGCCAACGAACTCAAGACGCTGCGCTCAGACGCCTTCTGGCCGTCACCCACCTTCGCGCAGCTGGACGCCATGCGTGAAGCGCTGCGTGACGTCATCGGCCTGGCTGAGGCGCCCACCACACCGCCCCCCATGCCCACCACGGTGCTGGACGTGCGGGAAGATGCGGCCGAGTACCGTGTGGAGCACCGATCCACCAACGTCAAGTCGGTCGACTTCGTCATCTACCGCAAGGCAGTGCAGGCCGCGCTGGAGCCTTTGTTCGAGACGGACCCGGTTCTCCAAAAGGTGCGCCGAGGTGAACCCGTCACGCCGGAAGACCTGGACCAACTCAACAGCCTGCTGCACACCCGCAATCCGAATGTGGACTTGAGCACCCTGCGTGAGTTCTACCCGGACACGGCCGTGCCACTGGCCCACATCCTGCGCGCCATCGTGGGCCTGGACCATGAGGCTGTGGATGCCAAGTTCACCGCCTTCGCGCAAAGCCATGCGTTGACCAGCCAGCAACTGCGCTTCCTGGCCATGCTGAAGGACCACATTCGCCAGTTCGGCGCCATCGCCGTGGCACAACTTTTCGACGCACCGTTCAACTCCCTCCACGCCGAGGGCTTGGGTGGCGTCTTCCCCAACCAAACCCAACTCGACGAGCTGGTGGCGCTGGTGCGTGGCTTTGGTGAGCCATTGCAACCGCCTGCCGCCAACTGATTCCGCACACAGTAGACAGGACACCCAATGATCACAGGGCCCCTCAAGAGCCGCATCGAAAGCCTCTGGACCGACTTTTGGACCGGTGGCATCACCAACCCGCTGACGGTGATCGAGCAGATCACCTTCCTGATGTACAGCCGCTTGCTGGACATGAAAGAGCGCGCCGACGAGAAACGTGCGTCGCTGACCGGCCAAGCCTTCACCCGCCGCTTTGGCGATGACGAACAAGACTGCCGCTGGGAAACCTGGCGCCATTACGGCAGCGAGAAGATGCTGCCCCATGTGCGCGACCGCGTGTTCCCGCACTTCCGGCGCCTGGCCGAGCGCAGCACCGGCAATGACAGCCTGTTCGCGTCCTTCATGAAGGACGCCCAGCTAATGATCCAGAAGGAGACGCTGCTAGGCAAGGCCGTGGCGGCTGTGGGCGACCTGCCGCTGGAGCGCGGTGACACCAAGGGCGACCTCTATGAGTACCTGCTCAGCAAGCTCACCACGGCTGGTATCAACGGCCAGTTCCGCACGCCTCGACACATCATCCGCCTGATGGTGGAGCTGATGCAGCCCCAGCCGACGGATCGCATTTGTGACCCTTCCTGCGGTACCGCTGGCTTCCTGGTCGAGGCCTACGACTACCTGCTGCGCGAGCACACCAGCAAGGCCGGGAAGCATGTGGAGTTGGTGGACGGCGAAGAGCACATCACCTACAGCGGCGACCTGCTAGCCCAGCAAGGCCACCGCGCGCATGTGGACAGGGACATGTTCCATGCCTATGACTTCGACGCCACCATGCTGCGCATTGCCAGCATGAACCTGGTGATGCACGGCGTGGGCGAGCCCGACGTGCACTACCAGGACACGCTGAGTCAGAGCTTCGAGGAGCGCCACCCCAGGGGCTCCAAGGGCGCGTTCGATCTCATCCTGGCCAACCCGCCGTTCAAGGGCAGCCTCGACGAACAGGACGTGGCGCCAGACCTGTTGCGCGTCGTCAAGACCAAGAAGACGGAGCTGCTGTTCATTGCGCTCATCCTGCGCATGCTAAAGGTCGGCGGCCGCAGTGCCACCATCGTGCCAGATGGCGTGCTGTTCGGGTCGAGCAAGGCCCATGTGCAACTGCGCCAGCACTTGATCGAGAACAACCAGTTGGAAGCCGTGATCTCACTGCCCTCCGGTGTGTTCAAGCCTTATGCCGGTGTCTCCACGGCCATCATCATCTTCGCTAAGGGTGGCAATACGGAGAACGTGTTCTTTTACGACGTGCAGTCCGATGGCTTCACGCTTGACGACAAGCGGACGCCGATTGGCGATGGAAAAGGGGACTTGCCGGATGTCTTGGCAAGGTATCTGCAATGGTGCGAAGGCGCAATTCGGCTCGTTGATCGAACGTCTCAAGCATTTGAAGTCTCAGTTGACGAAATCCGCGCCAACAACTTCGACTTGGCCTTGAACAGGTACAAGGAGCTCGTTCACGTCGATGCTAAGGTTGGCAACGCGAAGGAATTGCTGGCCGACCTTGAGGCGTTGGAACGTTCGCTTCTGGGGGAGATCGCCGAACTTCGGACGCTGATTGAATGAATACGATCATGAAGCTCACTGTTCGGATTGGCGATGTCGCGCGACCAGTAAGCCTTCGAGCTACATCGGAGTGCTCCTTACCGGTCTACTCAGTCACGAAGCATGACGGAATGGTGCCCTCTTCGAATTACTTCAAGAAGCAGGTCTACAGCCGCGATGTTGAAGGGTACAAGATCGTCTCCAAGGGTCAATTTGCTTACGCGACGATTCACCTCGATGAAGGTTCTATTGGCATGCTTGAGACGGCTGACGAGTGTGTCATCAGCCCGATGTACACCGTCTTTGCGGTGGACGAGTACCGCGTTCATTCGCCCTATTTGCTCAGGCTACTCAAGTCGCCGTGGGCTTTGAAGGAGTACACCGTACTCAGCAAAGGATCGGTGCATCGGCGTCGCTCCATCCCTTTCGAGGCATTGGCTCGTTTGGAGGTGTCTCTTCCCTCAATCGCGGAACAACAACGAGCCTCAAGAATCCTCGATAAGGTCGACAGCCTGCGCCGCAAGCGCCAAGAGGCCATCCGGCTGGCGGATGAACTACTGAAGGCCATCTTCATCGACATGTTCGGTGGACTAGACACCGCGTCAAACCCGCAGGTTGCGCTCGCCGATGTGGTGATACTGGATGCCCCGATGGTGGAGCCAACCAGCGACGAGTTTGCGGACATGCTGCACGTTGGGCCAGACCGCATCGAAAAGGGAAACGGCCAGCTACTCGCATGCGAGACCGCACAAGCCGAGGGCCTTACCAGCAAGAAGTTTCTTTTCGACGAGCGGTATGTCTTGTATTCGAAGATTCGCCCGGCGTTGAAGAAGTGCGCGCTCGCCGAGTTCCGCGGGCTATGCTCGGCCGACATGTATCCGGTTCGTCCTTCAGGAAGCGAGGTGACGCGCGAGTTCATCTGGGGGCTGCTGCTGTCAGATGTCTTCGACCGATATGTCAGCACTTTGCCTGATCGCGCCAACATACCGAAGCTCAATCGCG
>Ga0114983_1000718_pt1 | contig 13749 bp, 9 predicted proteins | sample Shrwel_input2_RT_FD_87182 | JGI IMG/M metagenome (GOLD analysis project Ga0114983, IMG submission 87182) | Subsurface microbial communities from deep shales in Ohio, USA - Utica-3 well 1 S input2 RT | ecosystem: Environmental > Aquatic > Deep subsurface > Shale gas/oil reservoir > Produced... | reverse complement strand
TTTGGATACTGCTCTGTTACCATAGTAGGATTGATTTCATCTCTAATTTCTAATAACATTCCAAAAATGTCTTCATTTCTAAAGTATTCTGTATACTGATTTGGTTCTGCCATAATTGGATCATCCCAGACTTCCCATCTTACTGGATCAAAGCCGAGTTCTGTCCAGAGTTTATGAGATGCTTCAACTGATAATTTTGCTTCTGCTAAAAATTCTTTTGCAAGCTGTTTTTTATCACTCTGAATAGTTACAACTGTACCAGTTCCACCCATACCGGCTGATCTGTTTCCACCTTTATTCCAGACAGGTAAAGGACGGATAGCCATTTTACCCTTTAAATCAGGCATATACTGGACAAATCTTCCCATATACCAGAGAGGCATCATTAAAGAAGCAGCACCTTCGTCATTCATAAATGCCCAGTATTCTTCTGAATGATGGAATCCACCAGGAGCAGGAATTGCTATTTTAGATTCATGTACCATATCATCAATAAATGTTAAAACTCTTTCGTTCTTTTCATTATCTAAAATAACGCTGCCGTCTTTAGCAAAAATGTCAGATCCAATCTGACTGATCATTGGATATAAAGTCCAGTGTTCTGTTACTTCTACAGTAGTCATTGGTTTACCTGTAGCTTCTTTAACTTTTTTACCTGCTTCTACAAAATCGTCCCAGGTTACTATTTTGTCAATATCAACACCAGCTGCATCCATCATTTCCATATTATAATACATTACAGTTGCTCCAACATGGTAAGGAACACCATAATAGTTACCATTTTTAGCATAGTTAGCAAATCTTGCCTCAATCATTTTATCCATAACAGGTTCTACTACATCATTCAATGGTACTAACTGAGGATTACTTCCTTTTAAATAATTAGCAAATTTACTGATTTCAATATCTGCCATATCAGGTGCACCAACACCAGACTGTAATGCAATTAACAGTTTATTATGCATCTGGTCATAAGGATAAACTGTTGCTTCAAGATTAATCTGGTTATCAGGATTATTTTCATTCCAGCGGGCAACCTCTTTTTCTAAAAACTGCTGGTGTAATTCCTGAAAAGTCCAGAAAGTCAAAGTTGTGGTCTCAGCCGCAGCAGAGACAGTAAAGATAAGAAGCATTGTTGAAACTAAAAGAATAAGCAAAGATTTTTTCATAATAATTATTCCTCCCATTTTTTAATTTTATTAACTTAAGTTAATTTTAAGACAATTTAGATAAATAGTCACTACATTATTTTTACCTCTTACTACAATATTTTTAACTTTTAATTATTTTCCCTATTTGAACTGCTAAAATAGACTATTTATTACGATTTAAAAACAAAATGGGCTGAAGTTATATTTCAACTTCAGCCCGAAATCACCAAAACATGTAAAATTTATAAACTGCTCCTTATTTCTTTCTATCATTCAATTTTTCATCAAGTTCTGCCAGTGCCTGATCTCCCCATTTTTCTAATAGACCTGCCTGCCTTAAAAGTGTGGAAATAGTATAACGGAATCTGAGTTCAAAACCATGATTTACTGCTTTTTTGAGCCAGTCGCGGTTAAGAGTTTTAACATCTTCTCTTTCAAAAAAGCCGAAGTCATCCAAAATTCCTTCTACGCTTTCCAGATAATCTTTAAATTCTCTGATATTTAACTTGATTTGCTCCTCCCGGGCCAGTAAATCTTCTTTAGTTATTAAATCATGTTCCCAGCGCTGATCAAGCAGTTCTAAAATACCATCTGCTTTATCTAAATAAGCTTCTCTAATTTTTTTTTCACGAGCTTCTCGATTATGCTCTAATTCAATTTCATTAAAATCAGTTTTTAGTAATTTTAGATAAAAATTACTGCTGATAAAAGAAGCTGTTCCCACTTTGATGCCGTGAGTTGGAACTGATTCTTTAAAAATACCGGCATACATATCAAAAAAGTGAGAAATATGATGTTCAGTACCGGAAGCAGGCCTTGAACTGCCAACCATCATCATTGAAACTCCAGAATAAATTAACCCTTTTGTTAAAATCTCGATACCCGACTTTTCTCTGGCAATTATTTTTTCGGAGTTATTTATTAAATCATTAAGCACATTTTCTACTAAATCAAAGGCCTCCTGACAGAAATATTCATCAAAAAGAGCTGCTCCTAATTCCCATTCCAGGAGTGAAGAAACTTTTCCCAACAGGTCGCCCAGCCCGGACTGAATTAATTTCCAGGGAGCAGCTTTTAAAATATTTAAATCAGCAATAATTAATTCTGGTGGTGTTGTATTATAGGTTTTTTTGACTCCATCAACTGTAATTGAGGAAACAGAAGAAGCGTAGCCATCCATCGATGGTGCAGTTGCAAAAATTGAATAAGGCAGCTGCATTTTATGGGCAGCATAAGCTGTTAAGTCGTTTATTGAACCTGAACCACAGGCCAAAATATAACCATCAGGCTCAATTTTTTCGATAATTTTAAAAAGTGCTCCTGGTTCTGGAACTAAATGATCATCTTCTTCTCTTTCTTTCAGCAATATCTCCGCTACCTCAAAATTAGCTGCTAATAATTTTTCTTTTAAATCTTTTCCAGCTGCTTTTTTAGTATTTGGATCGACAATTAAATACACCTTCTCCAGTTCAGATATCTTACTCAAAAGAGAATCAGTTTTTGCCAGCGCATTTTTTTCAATAATCACATCTTTAATTGGAATCTGATGGACCTTACCACAGGAACATTTTTTTCCTGATATTTTTTTGATATCCATTTTAATTTTTACCTCCCGGTTTCATAAAATTTCAATAAAAAATTTTTTTAAGACCTAAATTATCTTATTATACATATTTCTTCATAATCAATATTTTTCCTGCCTAAAAATATATAACCCCAGCCAAAATTGCTGAGGTTATAAGGAGAATTATTAAACTGACCTTAAAGTAATTAATTTATTTATTTTAAATTTTCTACTGCAGCTCTTTCAATAGCTAATCCATCTTTGTATCTCTCCATAAATTCTTCAAACCCTTCAACATCAGCAGGATCAGGTTTTATCACCTTTTCATTCTGATTGGTAAAGATATTCTGGTTGAGGAATTCTTCCAGTGACTGTCCTTCTTCTTTATTCAGATGATAGGATGCCAGTAAAGCAATTCCCCAGGCTCCACCTTCACCGGCAGTGTCCATTACCGAAACTGGAGAATTTACAGCTGCTGCCATAAATTTTTGAGCCACTGCTTCTGTTTTAAACAATCCACCGTGTCCAAGCATCTTATCAAGTTTAACATTTTCTTCTTTTAAAAGAATATCCATACCCATTTTCATTGCACCAAGAGCACCCTGTAAATTAACCCTCATAAAGTTAGCTAGATTAAAATTACTGTCAGATTCCATTGTAAATAAGGGTCTGCCTTCTTCAAAACCTGTCATATGCTCACCGGATAAATAACCATAGGCTAAAAGACCACCACAGTCCTTATCACCTTCCAGAGATTTATTGAAAAGAGTTTTATAAAGAATATTTTTATCAACCTCAAAGCCTAAAGACTCAACTGCTTCCTGAAAACATTGATCCATTTATCCAGGTTGGATGAGCAGTTGTTGGAATGGGCCATTGCCACCAATTTACCGGTTGGAGTCATTACCAGATCTAATTCCGGGTGAGGTTTAGATAATTCATCTTCTAAAACAACCATTGCAAAAACCGAAGTTCCAGCAGACACATTACCAGTTCGGGGAGCAACACTATTTGTTGCAACCATTCCAGTTTCAGCATCTCCTTCCGGAGGACACATCAAACTTCCTGGTTCAAGTGTTCCAGTTGGATCCAGCAGTTTTGCTCCTTCGGCAGTTAATTTGCCGGCTTCTTCTCCTGCCAGCAGTGGTTCAGGTAGAATATCATTGATATCCCAGGGAAGATTATTATCCGAAATTAAGTTACTAAATTTGTCCAGCATCTGCTGATTATAATTATTTGTTTTAACATCAACAGGAAACATACCTGATGCTTCTCCGATTCCTATTACCTTTTCTCCAGAAAGTTTCCAGTGGATAAAGCCTTCTAAGGTTGTTAAGAAATCAATCTCTGAAATATGATTTTCTTCATTTAAAACTGCATGATATAAATGAGCAATACTCCAGCGCTGAGGAATTGGATGGTTAAACTCTTCCGTTAATTTTCTGCTTGCATCTTCTGTTATATTATTGCGCCAGGTTCTAAAGGGAACTACAAGCTCTCCCTTTTTATCAAAAGGCATGTAGCCGTGCATCATGGCACTGAAACCTATCGAGGCAATATTTTTTATCTTTACTCCGTATTCTGATTCTACATTTTGAGCCATGTCACGATAGCTATCCTGAAGTCCTGTCCAGATATCATCAGGACTGTAGGTCCAAATTCCATCTTCATAGCTGTTTTCCCAGCTGTGACTGCCGGAAGCTATTATTTTATTATTCTTTCCATTAAGTAAAACAGCTTTAATTCTGGTTGAACCAAATTCAATTCCAAGAACTATATTTCCGTTCTCTATAGCTTCTTTATTCTTAGCTGTAGTCATAACAAACCTCCATCTTAAATTTAATTATTCCTGTCCGTAGTATGCATCCTTACCGTGCTTTCTTAAGAAATGCTTATCAAGTAATACCTGATCAATCTGCTGTAGAGCTGGATCCAAGTTAACTGCTCTGTACGCCATTTTTGCAACTTCTTCCATTACAACAGCATTATGAACTGCATTAGCTGCATCTGTTCCCCAGCTAAAGGGACCGTGATTGTTGACCAGAACTCCCGGCCTCTGAGTTGGATCGATTTCTTCAAATTTCTCTACAATAACCTTCCCGGTTTCTCTCTCATATTCACCTTCAATTTCTGCAGTCGTCATCTTTCGGGTGCAGGGTATTTCTCCATAAAAATAATCCGCATGAGTTGTTCCAAAAGCAGGAATTCCTCTGCCTGCCTGTGCCCAGCTGGTGGCCCAGGAAGAATGGGTATGCACAATTCCACCAATTTCTTTAAAATGATTATATAAATAAAGATGGGTTGCAGTATCTGAAGATGGATTTAAATCACCTTCTACCTTATTCCCATCAAGATCTACAACAACCATATCATCAGCTGTCATTTCGTTATATTCTACTCCACTTGGTTTGATTACAAATAAACCCTTTTTTCTGTCAATACCGCTTACGTTACCCCAGGTATAAGTAACTAAACCTCTTTTCGGCAGTTCCAGATTGGCTGCTAAAACTTCTTTTTTTAGTTTCTCTAACATCTTTTTCCCTCCAGAATCTAACAAAATTATAAAAAATTTAACTCAAGATTTAATTCCACCATATAAACGACTTTTAACAGCTCAAAAGGGGGTACTTTTATATTACTGTCAAAAAGCGTTTATATGGAAAGAAATATTAATGAGAAATCTATTTAAATATCTCTGATTAAGATATTTATTGTTTGGTCAGTATAGCTTTAGCTTTGATCAAAAGATTAACAATTTACTTCAATTTATAGTAAACATCATTCCACTTAAGTTCTTTTTTGAATTCATTTATCTTAGTATTATTATCTATTGTCAGCAGTTCTATATCTGCTATTTCAGCAAAATCTCTTAAATGATCAACTGTTACAGCTTTTGAAAAACCTGTGTGGTGAGCTCCACCTGCATAAATCCAGGATTCTACTGCTTCTCTAAGCGACGGCTCCGGCTTCCAGAAAACTCTGGCTACAGGCAGCTCAGGCATTTCATGTTCAGGTGTCTCAACTTTAACTTCATTAACAATCATTCTAAATCTATTACCCATATCAATAATAGTTGCATTAACTGCAGGACCAGAATCCACATCAAATACCAGTCTGGCTGGATCTTCTTTGCCACCAATTCCTAACGGATGCATTTCTAAATTAGGCTTACCATCAGCAATACTTTCACAGACTTCTAACATATGTGCTCCTAAAACTTTAGTATCTTTTGGATCAAGGTGATAGGTATAGAATTCCATAAAGGATGTTCCACCATCTAAGCCGTAACCCATTACTTTCATTGCTCTAACTAAGGCTGCAGTCTTCCAGTCACCTTCTCCACCAAAGCCGTACCCATCCTTCATCAGCCGCTGAACTGCCAGACCAGGAAGCTGTTTCATACCGTGTAAATCTTCAAAATTAGTAGTAAAACCTTTAAAATCACCATCTTCTAAAAATTTACGCATGCCAATTTCAATTCTGGCTGATTCTTTGAGAGATTCCTTACCTTCACCTTCAAGTAAGGCTTTTTGAATATTATATTCCTGTTTATAAATTTCAATTAACTCAGCAATTTCTGCCTGGTCAACAGCATCAATATATTCAACTAGATCACCAATACCATAATAGTGAACTTCATAACCGAATTTTATCTGAGCTTCAACTTTATCACCTTCAGTAACTGCAACATTACGCATATTGTCACCAAATCTCACAAATTTAGCCCCCTGTGCATCTGCCCAGGCAGCTGCAGCCCTGGTCCAGATTCCAATTCGGCGCTGTACCTCTTCGTCCTGCCAGTGTCCTGCTACAACTTTGCGGTTTTTATCCATCCGGGTAACCATAAATCCATATTCACGACCACCATGTGCAGCCTGATTGGTATTCATAAAGTTCATATCAATTTCATCCCATGGAATATCTCTATTAAACTGAGTGTGCAGATGTAAAAGTGGCTTCTGCATTGCTTTTAGACCTGCAATCCACATTTTTGCAGGAGAAAATGTATGCATCCAGGTAATAATTCCGATACAATTATCATCATTATTGGCTTCTAAAACAACTTTTCTAATTTCTTCTGCAGTTGTTACCACATTTTTAAATCTTATTTCGACTGGAATATCTTCTGCTGCAAAAAGACCTTCTGCAATCCTTTTGCTATTTTCTTCTACTTCTTTTAAAACCTCGTCACCATAAAGATGCTGGCTTCCTGTTACAAACCATAATTCCTGTTTTTCAAAAATATTTTTCATTTTTTTCCTCCTTATTACTTTATAGTTTTTTGTTAACTCTAAAGTATTTTATTTATAATTAAAAGTAAAACTAAAAAATTCTATATTAATTAAATTTTCAATTATAAATCAGAGCTCAAAAATTCAATTAATAGGGAGAGGCTAAACACCTCTCCCTAATTTTTTATTTAGTTAGCCATATAAAATTCAACATTTTCTTGAGTTACTAAGTTTACACCAGTATCTACATAATCAGGTAATGGATTGATTCCTGCTTCCTTCCAGTCTCCATTTTCAATTGGATCTAAAAGACCTTCTTTTAAATGGAAAAGGAACATCTGTCCCCAGTAACCCATATTCCAGGTACCCTGAGCTAATGTTGCATCAATAACTCCTGCTTTAACAAAGTCAAGTGTACCAGGGTCAGTATCAAAACTAACAATATCAATGTTATCTACCATATTACCTTCTCTAACTGCAGTTGCTGCGCCTACACCTGTAGAAGCTTCAGTTGTAAATACTCCTACTAAATCAGGATTAGCCTGCAGCATGGAACCCATTGCTCTAGCAGAAGCAGCCTGATCAGACTGACCATCCTGTACTGAAACAACTTTCATGTCTGGATAGTCGTTGGCGATTGTTTCCTGAAAACCACGAGCTCTTTCTTCATGATTTAACTGACCTGGAATAGTAATTAAACCAAGATTACCTTTACCATTGTTTAAATCAGCTAAATAATTAGCTGCCTTAACACCGGCCTCATAGTTGGATGTAGCTAAGAAAGAATAACGATTAGAATCAGGAGAATCTGCATCAAAAGTTACTACCGGAATACCAGCTTCCATAGCTCTATTAATCGGACCAACAAGAGCATCAGGGTTAATTGCTGTTAAAAGAATTCCAGCAGGCTGCTGAGCAATAACCTGTTCTAAAACTGTTACCTGCTGATTAATATCATAATCAGTGGCTCCAGTATAACGGGTGGAAACTCCTAAGTTTGCAGCAGCATCTTCCATACCTCTGTAAGCAGGTTTCCAGTATTCAATGCCGGAAACAAAGGTCACCATTACATATTCATCTTTCATACTACCCTGCAGTGGTGAGTCACTCTGAGCAGCTGCCATACCAACAAAGCTGAGAGTTAAAGCAAAAACCATGACTAAAACTAATAATTTTTTCAAACTAAACCCCTCCATGTTTTATTTTTTATTTAAAATGTGCAAATTACACACTTAAATAATCAAATTAAATTACTTATTACTATGAACTTTCACATCAATAATTACAGCACTTAGAAGTACTAAACCAACTACTAACTGCTGCCAGTAAACGGAAACTCCAAGCAGTACCAGGGCATTATTAACTAAAGCAACTAAGATTATTCCTAAAAAAGCACCCAATACAGTACCTTCTCCACCGGTTAGACTGGCTCCACCAATAACTGCTCCCGCAATAGCTCTTAATTCAGCACCAGTACCTGCTGTTGGAGTAGCAACTCCAAACCGAGCTAAACTTAAAATACCCGCAAAACCAGCTAAAGTAGAGCACAGTATGTAAACCATTATCTTAATCTTGTTTACATTTATACCAGAAAATTTAGCTGCTTCTTCGTTAGAACCAACATAATAAATTTTTCTAAATGTTTTAGAATTTCTCATTAAAAAATCCATCACTATAACTAAGGCTATTAATATTAAACCGGGATTTGGGATACCAAATGTTTTTCCTCCCCCGATAAAGTCAAATGTTTGAGAAATATTACCGATACTGACAGGAGAACCTTTAGTAATTATATAAGCCATCCCACGGCCAATTGACATCATACTCAAAGTTGTAATAAAAGGACTTAAATGAATTTTAGTTATAAATTGTGAAATACTAAACCCTATAAAAACTGATAAAATAATTGAAATAAATACAGATAACCAGATATTTAAGCCCAGAGTTACCATTGTCATACCAGCAAGCACATTGGCAAAAGCCATAACTGAACCGACTGATAGATCAATTCCACCAACAACTAAAACCAGGGTCATTCCTACCGCCAGAATACCATCCATTGATAAGCCAATTAAAGTTGTATTAATATTATAGGCGCTTAAAAATCCAGGAGCCATAAAACTAAGTAAAGCTGCAAAAGCGATAATTATAAGTGCAAGTGACGCTTCTCTTAAACCAAATAACTTTTTAAGAACATTAGATTCCTGTGCATTTTCCATGCTTTTTTATCCCTCCATTATATTAATTTTTAAAATCATTTTTTCTACCTGAAGCATACATCATTATCTCTTCTTCAGTTGCTCCCTCAGCATCAAGTTCTCCCACTAATTCGCCCTGATGCATGACTAAAATCCGATCACTCAAACCTAAAATTTCTGGTAGTTCAGAGGATATAAACATTACTCCATGACCATTATTAGATAATTCTCTTAAAGTTGTGTGAATTTCAAATTTTGCTCCAACATCTATACCCCTTGTTGGTTCATCTAAAATTAAAATCCTTGGATCTACTGCCAGCCACTTAGCCAGTAAAACTTTCTGCTGATTACCACCACTTAAACTTTGAACTGGTTGATCTAAACTTGCATATTTAGTATTCATTATATCCACATATTTTTCTCCAATTTCTTTAACTTTTTTCTTTTTAATGAAAGAATTTTCGGATACCTGTTCTAAATCAGCTGCAACAACATTAGCATTTAAATCCATATCTAAAAACAAACCCTGCTCTTTTCTATCTTCAGTAATATAAATTAAACCCTGATCGATATTTTTTCTGGTGTTATTAGCTGTTATATCTTTACCAAAGAGCTCAATCTTCCCACTGTCAGGCTGATTAATACCAAAAACAGTCCTCATTGTTTCTGATCTTCCAGCTCCAATTAAACCAAATAAACCAACTATTTCTTTTTCATTGACCTCAAAGCTGACATTTTCAAACTCATCTTTTCTGCTAATATTTTTAACTTTAAGAATATTTCTTCCAACCTCAGTTCCTTTGTCAGGATAAGCCTGATCAAGCTCTCTACCAACCATCATCCGGACAATATCATCTGGATCAACATCTTCAATCTTTCCACTGCCAACATGTTCACCATCTCTTAAAACTGTATAACTATCACAGACTTGAAAAATTTCTTTAAGACGGTGACTAATAAAGAAGATTGCAATTCCTTCTTTTTTTAATCTCAATAAATTTTCAAATAATATCTGAGATTCAGTGTCTGTTAAAGAAGATGTGGGCTCATCAAGAATTAAAATTTTTGCATTAATCGATAAGGCTTTGGCTATCTCAACCATCTGCTGCTCTGAAATACCAAGCTTACTCAGCGGCTGCTTAACATCAATGTCAAGATTTAACCTCTTTAATACTTTTTCTGCTTCCTGCCGCATCTGCTTAAAATTAACCATTCCTCTTCTTTTTTCAGGAACTCTTCCCATAAAAATATTTTCTGCAACACTTACTTCCGGACAGAGACTTAATTCCTGATGAACAATACTTATACCTTTTTCCTGAGCTGTACGTGGATTTAAATCACTCAATTTTTGACCTTCAAAAAGTATTTCACCTGAATCAGCCTGTAAAATTCCGGTCATAATATTCATTAATGTTGATTTCCCGGCACCATTTTCGCCACAAACTGCCTGAATTTCTCCTGGATCAATTTTAATATCAACATCTTTTAAAGCCTGAGTACCAAAAAATGATTTACTAATTCCATGCATTTCTAAAAGTTTGCTCATTTAATTTTAACTACCTCCTTCTTCTTAACTCTTTACAAGAATCTCTAACTACCAGTTCTGGATCATATAAAAATCTTGGTTTTTCAACTCCAATTTCTAACATATTAAATAATAAACGGGCAGCATGCCTTCCCAATTCTTCTTTGGGATGTTTAACAGTTGTTAATTTAACATTTGTTGCTGTGGCCAGAATAGAATCATCAAAAGAGACAACCGAAATATCATCTGGAACCTTTAAACCATTATCAATAATTGCTTTGACCACATCAATTGCAATTTCATCATTATAACAGACAACAGCTGTCGGTTTATTTTTATGAGTTAATATCTTATCCATACAGTGATAAGGATAAGATGAAATTTGACTTGTTATATATGTACCAATATCTGCTGATTCGGAATCAATACCATAATCATTTAATGCTTTTTTGAAACCCTTAAGTCTAAAAAATCCCTGAAGATCATCTTTTTTAAAAATGCCCGCAATATTTTTATGACCTAACTGCAGTAAATATTGAGTTGCTTTATATCCACCTTTATAATCATTTACTATAGCATAAGAAGGATCAAGCTCTCTGTAATAAGCATTTAACATTACAAAAGGAATATTTTTATCTTTAAGTACTCTATATAAATCCATATTATGAGAATCTACAGCACTTTTAGTTGGCTCAATAATTAAACCATCAACTTCATTGTCTATAACTTTTTTTAAATTTTTTCTTTCTTTATTAGGATCATTATCTGTATTGGCTAAATTTAAGGTATAATGTTTTGAACTGACCACCTCTTCGATCCCGGAGATAATATTTGGAAAGATATAATTGGAAAGATAAGTAGTAATAACTGCAATTCTTTTTTCTTTAACAGTATTTTGAGCGTCCTTAAAAAATGTTCCCTTTCCTCTTTCTCTGGAAACAATCTTTTCCTTTTTCAGCTCCTTTAAAGCTCGACGCACAGTGTCCCTGCTGAAATTGAATTCTTCTGCCACATCAGACTCTGAGGGCAGTAAATCACCATCATTTAAATCATGATGCTCTATATAGTCTTTATAATAATCTATAATTTGCCTGTACTTTGCTTTTTTCATACAACAACTCTCCCTACTTTTACTCAAGTTGTATGTTAACTTGTTGGTTATATTATACAACAATCTTTTTTAAAAATCAAGGATAATTTTAAATTTTTTAATATTTTCTGAAATTTGTTAAAAATAAAAAAAAGACAGTACAACCCTGGTTAAGCCAGAGAAATACTGCCTGCTAATTTCTAATTAAATTATTAACTATCTTAATTTTTAAGACTCTGCAGTGGTGCTGGTATTCTTCCACCTCTGGCAATAAAGTCAGTACTTGAATAATCACTAACCTTCATAATCGGAGCTCGACCAAAGAGGCCACCATAAACAACTTCTTCTCCCACATCTTTACCAGGGACTGGGATTACTCTCACTGCGGTTGTCTTATGATTAACCATTCCAATTGCCGCTTCATCTGCAATAATTGCTGAAATTGTATCCGCAGTGGTTTCCCCAGGAACAGCAATCATATCAAGTCCCACTGAACAGACCGCTGTCATAGCCTCCAATTTTTCAAGACTTAAAGCTCCTTTTTCTACTGCTTCAATCATACCGATATCTTCACTAACAGGAATAAAAGCGCCGCTTAATCCCCCAACATGTGAGGAAGCCATTACCCCCCCTTTTTTAACTGCATCATTTAAAAGGGCAAGGGCGGCTGTAGTTCCATGAGCTCCCGCTACTTCTACTCCCATTTCCTCAAGGATTCTGGCAGCACTGTCGCCAACTGCTGGAGTCGGGGCTAGAGATAAATCAACAATACCTGCAGTTACTCCAAGTTTTTCGGAAGCTTCCTTTGCAACCAGCTGTCCCATCCGAGTAATTTTAAAAGCGGTCTTTTTGATAGTTTCTGCAACTACATCAAAAGGTTCTCCTTTAACTTTTGTTAAAGCAGCTTTAACTGCCCCCGGACCAGAAATACCTACATTTATCATACATTCACCTTCTCCAACACCATGGAAAGCACCTGCCATAAAGGGATTATCTTCTGGAGCATTAGCAAAAACAACCAGCTTACTGGCTGCTATCCCACCATTATCAGCAGTTAGTTCAGCACATTTTTTAACTACCTCTCCCATTTTAGCAACAGCATCCATATTTAAACCAGCTCTTGTAGTGCCGATATTAACTGAAGAACAAACTCTTTCAGTCTGAGCCAGAGCTTCTGGAATCGAATTGATTAATTTTTTATCTGCCTCTGTCATTCCTTTATGAACCAGAGCTGAAAAACCACCAATAAAGTCAACTCCTACTTCTTTGGCTGCTTTATCCAGTGTTTTAGCATATTCTATGTAATCTAAATCGCTACTGGCTGCTGCCACAATTGAAATTGGAGTTATCGAAATTCTCTTATTGATAATTGGAATATCATATTTTAACTCGATTTCTTCTGCAGTCTTAACTAAATCCCCTGCATATTTAGTTATTTTATTATATATCTTTTCTCTTGCTTTTGCACCATCACTATCTGCACAGTCACTTAGAGAAATCCCCATAGTAACTGTTCTGATATCCAATTTTTCTTCTTCCAACATTCTGATTGTTTCCATAATCTCATATGTATTTAACATTTACTCACTTCCTCTCAAACTCTAAACAATAAAACAAAATATTTTAAAAAATCTTTCTCATAAAGACTTAACAAAAATGCCTAAATTCGATGCATGGAACGGAATATATCTTCATGCTGTAATTTAATAGAAACTCCCAACTTTTCACCTTTGGCCTTTAATTCTTTTTTTAATTTTTCTAAAGGTACTTCTAGAGAATCAAGTTCAACAAACATAGTCATAGTAAAATAATCATCAAGTATTGTCTGACTAATATCTAAAATATTAACTTTTTTCTCTGCCAAAAGTGTACTAACTTCAGCAATAATCCCAATCTGATCAACACCAATTACACTAATAATTGCTTTCACATAAATCTTCCTTTCTCTTATAGAATAAATACTCACAACTCTACTACTCTGATTTAATA
>Ga0114983_1000717_pt1 | contig 13754 bp, 10 predicted proteins | sample Shrwel_input2_RT_FD_87182 | JGI IMG/M metagenome (GOLD analysis project Ga0114983, IMG submission 87182) | Subsurface microbial communities from deep shales in Ohio, USA - Utica-3 well 1 S input2 RT | ecosystem: Environmental > Aquatic > Deep subsurface > Shale gas/oil reservoir > Produced... | reverse complement strand
GTATCACGGATAAATTATCGACCGAAAAAGTGTTTAGACTTCAAGCAACCAGCGATTGTCTTTAAAGAAATGACATTGGCTGCTTGATATTGGAGAGTGTCGCACTTCGCAGTTGAATTCGGGAGTTTCTTATTTATCACCTGGAACCTCAATTATAGTTAGAGTAAATATCAGGCGAAGCATATACTTGGAACCCATTCCAAAAATGTTGTCTGAACACAGGCAACAAAAAAGATAACAGAATGAAAAAGAGTTGTGAGCCAGCAAACAAAAAAGGCCCACTTGTGATCAAGTGAGCCTATCATTGAATTAAAACAGCAGTTGCAGGGACTATTTTAATCAAAGATATTTACGGGTCATGCTGCCGGTGGAGGAAACTTGAGGCAGCATATAAACCCTTTCATTATTCCTTATGTTTATCGTATTTAAAGGTATGGCAATTACTGCACAGAGGTTTTTTAGGCTGGTGTTCACCATGACACTCAACACAAGGCAGGTCTTTACCATAATGCAAGTTGTCATGGGGATTTTGCCATCTGTCCTCACCACTGCGGGCTGTCTTTTTTGCCAGCTCATCGACATCGTGGCACTTCAGGCAGGCACCATCTGAAGGGTACTGCTTAAGCCCTTGGTCGTGGCATACCTTACAATCCTTGCCTATCACTGCCTTATGATAATCGCGCTGCTGAACGGCATGAACCGATACCGAAGTTAGCCCTGCCAACAGCAGTGCCCATACTAAGTTTGCTTTCTTCATTATTGAGTCCTCTCTCACCGTTCAATTCAGGCTTGCATCATGCTGCGGGCCGCAGTCATACCCATCACCATACATTCGGGGATAGAGCAGCTTCCCAGGCGGCTAACGCCATGGATGCCGCCACAGACTTCCCCTGCGGCATAGAGTCCGGCAACCGGCTTACCTGTGAGGCTGTCTTTGACTTCAGCCTTGGTATTAACCTGAACTCCGCCCTGGCAGTAGTGCACCTTGGGCCATAGACGCACCACAGTGAAAGGCGCTTCAATATACTTATCTTTTGCCTTGGTCATGTTCTTGCCAAACTGCTTGTCTTCACCGCTATTGACATAGCGGTTGTACTCTTCGATTTGTGCCTTGAGTGGTTTCAAAGGCACCTCAAAGTGCTTGGCCAGTGCCTCCAGTGAGTCAAACTTCCAACCCACATTGTATTTGAGCACCTTGGCGGTATTGGGGTGCTGTTTGGAGTCCTTGTAGCTGGTGATCAAGATAGGTGGCAGCGGTTCTCCCTTGGCGTCGCGACAGGCCAACTCGGCATCGGCGCGGGTCTTGCGGTCGGCAATTTCATTCATAAAGCGCTTACCTGTCATGCGGTTAATCGCAATTGAATGAGGGAAGTTGAAGATGGAATAGTTGGAAACATAACCAAAACCGCCCTCATCGGGAGAGGCCCAGGGCCCGGACTGAATATGTGCCAGATGCACAGGCACAGCGCCGAGACGGAACATCTCCAACATACCTTCACCTGTGGCGCCGGGAGTATTGGTACAACCCACTTCATGGGTCAGAGTCGGATCCTGCGCCATTCGCAGGCCGATATTCTGGGCAAAGCCACCGGTTGCCATCAAGACACCGCGCTTGGACTTGATATACACCAACTTGCCAGAGTCCTCTTCGCCGAAGTAATAACCCTGACGCATCTTCACCCCTTCGACGCGACCATCCTTGCCGAGGACAAAGCCCTCAAACTTGGAGCGGTTATGGGTCTTGACTCCGATACGCTGACACTCTCTATACAAAGGCTGGGTAATACCTGCGCCGCAACTGACCGCGGTTTGATAAGTACGGGCAACCGAGTGACCACCCAATTGTTGCAGGTAAGGATGGTATTCGGCACCGGCATCCAGGGTCATCTGCAAGGCTTCCACCGCGTGTGAAGCCACATGACGCAGCAGTTCCTCATCGGCGATACCCCGGCCCGATTTCAACTGATCGGCAACCATCTGTTCTACTGAGTCCTTAACACCTTCCTGTTGCTGCATAGGTGTACCCGGTGCGGCGAACAAGCCACCGTTAATGGCAGAGTTACCACCGAAATAAGGCATTTTCTCAAAGATATGCACATCTTTGGCGCCTTTGCGGGTCGCTTCAATGGCCGCTGCCAAACCGGCAAACCCTGAACCGATAATCAGCACTTCAACTTCTTTATCCCAACTCACATCCGTGGCTTTTTCCGATACAGCCAACACGGGAGCAGCCACGGCAACTCCGGCAGCGGCGCCAACGCCCTTAATAAAGTTACGGCGTCCCAGCAGATCTACTTTGCTCATCTGTCATCACCTTTTTCGTTTTAATCGACACTGGCATCTTAGGGATGGAATCAATTCCAAAACGGGAGTTAAGCGTCAGTTGCTTTTTAAACAAAAGGGCAACATTTAAAAATGACATCTGGCTTGGGTTTTAACTGCAAAGCTGGACAAGTGACATTTTTTGGAACGGTTTCCAAACTTCGCCACAGCCCACAAGACAGGCAAGAAATCAGGGGAAAAGAGAGCGACTGATAAACCGCTATGACTTTGGCTCTTTCTCAAGCTCAAAAGCTAATCTAAGTCAAAGTTAGCCAAGCACTGACTCAATAAGAGGGAATATAAACAGAAAAGCTGGGTTGGAGCCGTATTGCTGGGGCCTAACTGTATTCAGGACAAGTCACAACAAACTGTTGGGGGCCCAGAGGCCCCCTTTTTTAGACGAGGATCAGCCGACTTTAATCAGAGTGCGGCCGCTGATTTCACCTTTAACGATTTGCGCTGCGGCCTCGGGTACCTGCTCCAGAGTGATTTCATGACAAGCCTCTTGATAGTAACTCTCAGGCAACAGAGCCACTATCTGCTCCCAGGCAGCACGGCGCTTGGCGGCCGGGCACTGCACCGAGTCTATTCCCAGCAGGCTGACCCCTCGAAGAATAAAGGGCATTACCGTGGTCGGCAGGGCAAAGCCCCCCGCCAGGCCACAAATCGCGGCGACCCCACCATAATTCAGCTGTGACAAAGCGCTGGCCAGCACCTTGTTCCCTACGGTATCCACTACGGCGGCCCAGCGCTGCTTATCCAATGGTCTGGCATCCTGCTCAAGCTCGCTGCGCTCAATTAAATCGCTGGCACCAAGCTGCTTGAGCCAGGCCGCATTCTGCTCCAGACGGCCTGTACCGGCGACAACCTTAAAGCCGAGTTTAGCCAGCAGTGTCACGGCCACCGAGCCGACCCCACCACTGGCACCTGTTACCAGCACCTCACCATCTTTCGGTTTGATCCCAGCTTGCTGCAACGCTTGTACACACAGCATGGCCGTGAGGCCGGCGGTGCCTATCATCATCGACTTGGCGGCTGTGCAACCCAGTGGCATAGGCACCAGCCAGTCACCCTTGACTCTGGCACGCTCGGCCATGCCACCCCAATGGTTTTCACCAACGCCCCAGCCGGTGAGGATCACTTCATCGCCTGGCTGATAGTCAGGATGGGCCGACTCTCGCACCACACCGGCAAAGTCGATACCCGGTACCATGGGGAATTGACGGATAATCTTGCCAAGCCCGGTCACCGCCAGGCCGTCTTTGTAGTTCAGCGAACTGTAGGCAACATCGACCAGAACATCCCCCTCAGGCAGATCGCTGTCTTGCAACTGAGTGACTTGAGCCTGGGTCCGTTTATCGTTTTGGGTCAATACCAGTGCCTTAAACATGATTACCGCTCCTGCTGTTAAAAATACAAATTCAAGACTAATGGAAAAAAACGCGACGGGACACAAGAGCATTAGCAGAGTGTCGAGGCGTGCAACTCATGGGTTATTTCGCAGCTTGGTTCACATTCGATAATCCCAATCTGTTGCCCTGGCCTCATTACTTGGCTCTACCACTGCGGAATTATTAACGAAATACCAACATCTAAAACTACTTCAGCGCCAACGCCTTAAGCTTACGGTATAGGGTGTTGCGGCTAATCCCCAAGCGGCGTGCCGCTTCACTGACGTTACCATTGCAAGCCAGCCAGGTGTCGCGAATTTGCGTCTGCATTTGGCGGTGCAGATTGTTGCCCGGCGCGGGTACCAGACCGGTCACAGTCTCTTCTGTAGCCACCAAGGTCTGCTGCAGACTTTCAGGCAGCGTTTGCCAGTTGAGTTCAGGGAACTCTTCGGCCATCAAACAGGCTACCTGCATCAGGTTATCCAGCTCCCGTAGGTTTCCCGGCCAATGATATTGCAGCAATTGCTGCTCCAACACAGGACACAGGCTCTGGGGCCGAATTCGATAGCGCTGGTGCAATTTGTGGATCAGACGCCGCAGGTCGCTTCGCTGGCGCAATGCAGGCAGTGTGACCTGCAAGCCATTAAGCCGGTAATAGAGATCGGCGCGAAAGGCCCCCTGCTGCACCAATGCCGGTAAGTCCATATGAGTGGCGGCAATCACCTGAATGTCGACGCTGTGTGCCTGATTACTGCCAATGGGCACCACCTCCCGCTCTTGCAACACCCTCAGCAAACGGCTCTGGGCCGCCAGGGGCATCTCGCCTATTTCATCCAGAAACAGAGATCCCTGGTGCGCCTGACGTATTTTGCCGACATATCCCTGTCTGGAAGCTCCGGTAAAGGCCCCTGCCTGATAACCAAACAGCTCTGATTCCACCAGCTCCGCCGGGATCGCGGCGCAGTTGACCGCCACAAAAGGCTGCTGGTGCCTGGAACTTTGCACATGCAGCTGTTTGACAAACTGCTCCTTGCCCACTCCGGTTTCCCCCAGGATCAGCAAAGGGATATTTCGTGCCAACACCTTACGCGCCTGCTGCCAGGCTTGCTCCAACCTGGGTTCTTTAAAAGCAGCGCTGCTTTCTCTGCTCTGGCTTTCTCGGCTCTGGCTCGCTCGAACCACACGCTTGGTATTTTGAGGCAACTCCAACGCCTGGGTTCTGAACACCAATCCCTGCTGCAAGCGGCCGCTGCCCCGGCTCAATACCTGAGGGGACAAGGCCTGGTGAATTTGGCCCAGGTTAATGCCTTTGAGCAACTGCCTTGCCATAGGGTTGGCGCCCAGCACCCGTCCATCAAGGTCGAGCACCAACACGCCTTGCCAACCTGAATGCAGCAGGGCCTGCTGCGGTGCCAGATCCAATCGAACAGCAGCACCGGGGAGTCGGCACAATAAGGCCAGCTCCAACTGCTGCGCCAAACTGGACACCAAGATGGCTGTCTTTGGGGTATGGATTTGCTGCTCACTGGTGATATCCAAGGCTCCCAGCAACTCACCGTCCGGGGAAAACAGCGGGCTGGCGGTGCAACTCATAAATCTGTGGCTCTTGATAAAGTGCTGCTCACCGATAACCGAAACACACTGGCGTTCGCTGAGTGCCGCGGCTATGGCATTGGTTCCCTTATATTGCTCCAACCAGTTGACCCCGGTATCCAGGGCAATATTGGCAAGCTTCTGTGAGTAGCGGCTCACGCCCCAGTGATGCAGCACAAAACCTTGAGGATCCGAGAGGATGAGCCGACTCTGGGTTCGCCCCATAAGTTGATTGAACAGTGGCAGAGCACTGTGCTCCACGGCTTGCAGCAGCCGGCCATGGCGCTGGCGCCGCTCATCAAGAGCAGCAGTATTGAGCCTGAGTTCATCGGGTATGGCAGCGGGATTGAGCCCAGCCCCCTGGCAACGTTGCCAGGAAGCCGATAACCAGGATTGGGAATGGGTCTTGAGTGTCATAGCCCTGCTCCATTCTGGTACACCTGTGTGTACCTTTTTGCCACAGTTTGCGCGATAGACAACTCGAGTACCCGGCACCACGCCAAGATACAGCAATCGCAAATTTAGTTTTTCATCATACTGTTAGCACAATAAATGAACAAGCAGGCTCACACTGGCCCGGCCTTTGCGTTTACCTGAGCCAAGGCCGCAGTGGCCGAACAGATAAATACAAGAAAAACCTTTCAACAAGACGAGGAAACTCACCATGATTTATGCCCAACCCGGCACTCAGGGTGCCCTGCTGCAGTTCAAGGATAAGTACGACAATTTTATTGGTGGAAAGTGGCTCGCGCCGGTTGGCGGACAATACTTTGATAACCGTACCCCGGTCACCGGCGAAGTCTTCTGTCAGGCCGCCCGATCTGACGCCCGGGATATCGAGTTGGCGCTGGATGCGGCCCATGCCGCCAAAGAGAGTTGGGGCAAGACTTCAGTCACCGAACGGGCCAATCTGTTACTGCGCATTGCCGATCGAGTAGAGCAGAGGTTGGAGATGCTGGCAGTGGCCGAAACCTGGGAAAACGGTAAGGCGGTCAGGGAAACCCTCAATGCCGATTTACCCCTGTTGGTGGACCACTTCCGTTACTTTGCCGGCTGTATTCGCGCGCAGGAAGGCAGTGCTGCCGATATTGATGCCACCACGGTCAGCTATCACTTTCCCGAACCTTTGGGCGTGGTTGGGCAGATCATTCCCTGGAACTTTCCACTCTTGATGGCGGCCTGGAAGATAGCCCCGGCACTGGCGGCCGGCAACTGTATCGTACTCAAGCCAGCTGAGCAGACACCGGTTTCCATCATGGTACTGCTGGAGCAGATTCAAGATTTGCTGCCTGCCGGGGTGCTTAATGTCGTCAACGGCTTTGGCGCCGAGGCGGGTCAAGCGCTGGCCACCAGCAAACGCATCGCCAAGTTGGCTTTCACGGGTTCAACCGAAGTGGGTTACCACATACTCAAGTGCGCCGCCGAGTCACTGATCCCCTCGACCGTGGAGCTGGGCGGGAAATCCCCCAACATCTATTTTGCCGATGTCCTGGAACAGGAAGACGATTATCTGGATAAGGCGGTCGAAGGCATGTTGCTGGCCTTCTTCAACCAGGGTGAAGTCTGCACCTGTCCCAGCCGGGTACTGATCCAGGAGTCCATCTACGACAAATTTATCGAGCGGGTCATCGCCAGAGCCCAGAGTATCAAACAGGGAGATCCGCTGGATACCGACACTCAGGTCGGCGCTCAAGCGTCACAGGAGCAGTTTGATAAAATACTTAGCTATCTGGAAATTGGCCGCAATGAAGGCGCCAAGATACTGCTTGGCGGTCAGGCCAACAGCCTGCCGGGCTCCCAGAGTCAGGGCTATTATGTTACCCCGACAATACTCAGCGGCCATAACCGGATGCGGGTATTTCAGGAGGAGATCTTTGGCCCTGTCGTTGCTGTAACCACCTTCAAAGATGAAGCAGAAGCACTCAGCATTGCCAACGACACTCAGTATGGTTTGGGGGCCGGCGTCTGGACCCGGGATATGAATCGGGCACAGCGGATGGGGCGGGGGATCCAGGCAGGACGGGTCTGGATCAACTGCTATCATGCCTACCCGGCACATGCCGCTTTCGGAGGATACAAAAAGTCAGGTATCGGCCGGGAGACCCACAAAATGATGCTGTCTCACTACCAAAATACCAAAAATCTGCTGGTGAGTTACTCCACCAGTCCCTTGGGTTTCTTCTAAATCAAACACAGTCAAAACAAGCCCGGCTTCTGTCGGGCTTTTTATTGCACAAAACCAATACATTAAATTAACATTTGCGAATACAAAGAATATCAACAGATCAACTATTGAAAGAGATTTTCACAAATACTAGTATTGTTTAGCTACAACAAGAAACATAAATAACAATATCTAAACAATTTCATAGGGAGTTGGTATGTTAAAAGAGAAATTGCTGGCGAACGCCATTCGCTTTTCACTTTTTGCAGCAACGGGTTTTGCTTCTCTGGCAGTGGCCTCTCCGGCCATGGCAGAGGAACAAAATGAGCAGCAGATTGAAAAAATCCAGGTAACAGGTTCACGCATTATGCGTGAGGGCGCTATTGCCCCCAGCCCGGTTACCGTTATTTCGGGCGAGTCTCTGATTAAAACAGGGGCCGTTAACATAGGTGAAGCACTCAACGAACTGCCAGCTCTGGCAAACACTTACTCACTGGCCAACTCGGGAAGCTCTATCGGTACTGCCGGTCTGAACTTGTTGGATCTGCGTGGCATGGGCGCAGCCAGAACCCTGGTACTGGTCGATGGCAAGCGTCATGTGGCCAGTAGCCCAGGCACATCCTCTGTCGACGTGAACACCATTCCAACCGAATGGGTCGATAGTGTTGAAATCATCACTGGTGGCGCCTCGGCGATTTACGGTGCCGATGCGGTTACCGGTGTTGTTAACTTCAAGATGAAGAAGAAGATTGAAGGCTTCTCAGCCTCTGCCGCCGCCGGTATTGCCGATGACAGCGACTACAATAACCAGCGCTTCAGTCTGGCCTATGGTTCCAACTTTGATAATGATCGCGGTAACGCGGCTATCTCGGTCGAATACTCACAGCAAGATCGCCTCGGAATGCTGGAACGTGACCAAACAGCGGTTTCTTGGAGCGAGCTCAATAATACTATCGATGACAGCACTGTTAAGCAGCTGCTGCCAAATGCCGGTTACTGGGGGATCAATAATGCCGGTGTTGTTGGCTTCTATGGCGGAACACCGGGTTATTATAGCTTCAACCCGGACGGTACTCCGAAAACTATTGGTCTAGGTGAAATCACGGACGGTATAAAATGTGCCGGTGAGGGTTGTGACTATATCAACCTGCGTCAGTGGGAAGAACTTCAGCCCGAGTTTGATCGTACCACCATCAACTTCAAGACCAACTATGACTTTACCGATAACCTGAACGGTTATTTCGAGGCTAAGTGGAGCCGAACCAATGCCACCACTTCAGGGCAACCGGCGTTCTTCTTCTTCAGAGATGACTATACGACAGTAACCCGTGATAACCCCTACGTTTCCGATGAACTGGGCGCTTTGATGGATCAGGTCGGCTCAGACTCTGTGGTAGTCAACCGCTTTATGTCGGATCTGGGTCCCCGCACCGAAGATGATGAGCGTACCACCCAAAGGTATGTGCTCGGTCTAAATGGTATAGTGCTGGAAGATTGGGAGATGGAAGCCTATGCCATCTATGGTCAGACAGAGCAGACCCGTACCAATTACAACAACTTGATCTATAAAAATTTCCAGCAGTCTGTAGATGCTATTCGCGATCCTGTCAGCGGCGAAATTGTCTGTCGTGACACAGATGCCCAGGCCGCAGGTTGTGTGCCCGTCAATCTGTTTGGTGACGGAGCGGTAACCCGCGAAGCTGCCGACTGGTTCAGTACTACCACTACAGGTAAATTCAAAATCGAGCAGTATGTAATCGGCGGCTCTATGTCCAACTCTGCCCTGTTTGAGCTGCCTGCCGGTATGGTAGGTTTCGCTTCCGGTATCGAATACCGCAAGGAAAAGAGTCAGAACAACGAAGATCCATTTGCCGCTACCGGCGCCACCTTCTTTAACGCCCTGCAGAGTGAAGGCGGTGATTTCGATGTCAAAGAAATCTATGCCGAGATCTCTGTGCCGCTGCTGGAAGACCTACCTGGTATCCAGAACCTGACTCTGGATGGCGCGGTCCGCTACGCTGACTACTCCACCATTGGCGATGCTACCAGTTGGAAGTTGGGTCTGGACTGGACCATCATAGATTCGCTGCGCCTGCGTTCGACTCTGTCTACCGCTCTGCGCGCCCCTAACATCAGCGAATACTATGGTGCCCAAGGTCAGAACTTCTTCAATGTTGATGACACCTGTAAAACCAGCGAACTGGCCGAGGTAACTCCAGAGCAACGAGCGATTCGTGCTGCCAACTGCGCCGCACTCGGGGTACCAACTGATTTCGATTCCAGCTATGACAGCGCAACCCTCGAAGGGGTTTCCGGTGGTAATGACCAGTTGGAGCCTGAAGAGTCTGACAGCTACACTGTCGGTCTGGTTTATCAGCCTTCATTCGTTGAAGGTCTGGTGATGACGGTGGATTACTGGAACATTGAAATCACAGATGCTATCGCCAATATCGCTGCTCAGGATATTATCAATCGCTGTATCGACTCCCCCACAGGGGTCAACAACCAATACTGTGATTTGCTCACCCGTGACGCCACCTCACACGAGATCACTAACATCACTCAGATTGTGCAGAATATAGCCAAGCAGGAAGCCTCAGGGGTCGACTTCGAAATCGGTTATGACTTCCCGCTATTTGGCGGTGACCTGCGCACTAACCTACTGGGTACCTATCTAATCGAGCGCAACGAATATCCCTTCCAGGATGATTCCTCCGATTATGAAGAGTATGCCGGCACGATAGGTGAAGCACAGTGGCAAGGTCAGTTGGTACTGAACTACAGCTACGACGCCTGGAACCTGAACTGGAAGACACGTTATCTGGACTCGGTAGATCTGTATACTCCGCAGTTCAACGCCGACTATGACGTGCCTTACTCCAATGTCATGAGCTATGGTTCATACAGTGTTACCGACTTGTATGCCACCTACACCATGGACAATGGTCTGGAGTTCGGTCTCGGGATAGACAACGCATTCGACCGTGACCTACCAGGCAGCACCACTGGTACAGGTACCGGCAGCGCCAGCTATGACAACATAGGTCGCTTCTATTACCTGACTGTCAAATACGAGATGTAAGCAATTACCTCGCCTGAAAAAGCCCCTTGAGGGGCTTTTTTACTTTCTAGCGACTTTGCATTCTCACTGAGAGGGGGACACTCCGTTGCTGAATGGTATAATGCCCCAATCTGCATGCAATAAGGTCAACCCGTGTTCCACATCGCCCTCTATGAACCCGAAATCGCCCCCAATACCGGCAACATTATCCGTCTCTGCGCCAACAACGGCTGCGAGCTACACCTGATAGAGCCTTTGGGTTTTGATCTGGAAGAGAAAAAACTGCGCCGGGCCGGGCTGGATTATGGCGACCTGACCCGAGTAAACCGTTACCCTGATTTCCCGCACTTTCTCGCAGCCATGGCGGGCAAACGCATTTTGGCTTGCACCACCAAGGGCAGCCGGCCACATTCCGAGCTCGAGTATCGGCAAGGCGATGTGCTCTTGTTTGGCCCCGAGACTCGCGGCCTGCCTCAGGAAATATTGCAGAGCATTGCTGCAGAGCACAGACTGAGGATCCCTATGGTGCCCTCTAGCCGCAGCCTGAACCTTTCCAATGCAGTGGCTATCATCAGCTATGAAGCATGGCGTCAACAGGGTTTCAGCGGCGCTATATAAATCAGCGAGGTTGCAGTGAGATGGCTCTGTAGGTTTGATAGCTATCCGAGTCCTCATCCAGATAATGCAGATTCTGGCGCCAGAGCCAGCCGTCATTATCGGCTTCGAATAGCAGTTGGATCAGCGCCGGTCGTCCACCGGACTGCCCTTCACCCAGCAGGGAAAATCCGCTGCCCTGATGGTAAAGGGTGAAGGATTGAAAGCGTTCTTCGGTCACACCGTCAAAGTACCAGAGCCCCACACTGGGGTCTTGGTCTCGAAACCACCAGGTTTCACTCAGGGGATGGCGTGCCCCTTCACTGACGCTGAGTAACAACTGACGCTTGTCTTTACTGCAGATGGCATCCAGGCTGAGCTCCTTCGGTGTTTGCCCCCTTTGGGCGCCATCCCCCTGCCAATGGCCATTGAGCGCTTCACAGAATTGACTAAAAGAAGCCTTGCTGGCCCAGGCGGGTTGCCAGGCCAAGGCCAGTGAAATAATAAGCAGGCGTAGAAAGTCAGAAGAGTTCGATATCGTTGTTGTTTTGTTTGAGATGTTCATCTTGATACTGGCTCAAAGCCTCGTGTAGTGGCATTCCCTGCAGCACAAGATCAAACATTTTGCGTTCACAGTCCAGCGAGTATGTCGACTTAATCGTACGCTGTAACATTTTCCAGGCATGTTCCGAGGTGCGACTATGCTCATCACGCAAAACTTCTTCAGTCAACGCCAGCCCGGTCACCACATGGTTGAGCCTTTGTGACAGACGATCATAGAACTGAAAAGCCACTATACCTTCATTGACCTTACCGGCCAGATGGCGGCCATGATCGCGGATCTCGGCCGGAGTATTCTCCTGAGTTTCCAACCAAGCATTCACCTCTCGCAATTGCTCCGCCATGTCGGTAAACAGGCTCCCTAAACCGGTGACATTGTGTTCACCATCGGTCAGGGTCAACTCTATCTGGGCTATCGACAACAACAGGAGTTTTACCGTTTCCGAGATATGCAGCCATTGGGCCGAATCGAGTGAATCCAGAGTCGTGGGCGTTTCGAGCTGCTTGTTATCTGTCATGGTCATGGGGATCTCTGTGGCTGAGTGGCAGGCATACAGAAGTTTAGGACATAAAACGCCTTTTGCCTCTTACCTGGCGCGGCCGGTAAACGGCTACCCGGTGTCGTGACTATGAGTTAGTGCCCGGGGCGTTAGTACCCAGGAGCTTTGAGTTCAGCCAAATCCCACTGTCGAACCGCGCCTGGAACAGATCAAAGTTTCCCGATAAACAAGCCGATAAATTTCTGTTTTCGTAGCAGATCTATTGCACAGTTTCTGCGACAATCAATGCCAATGCTGTTATTGCCGGAGATCTTATGCACAGACTCAAGAGCCGTATCATCAGAGAGTGGGATTTCAACCACAAAGGCTGGTTGCTGGAGGCTGCCCGCTTCCTGGCCCCAGAGCTACTGGCGTTAACTCTGTGGGACGAGTCTGAGGGTAAGCCGCTGCTGGCCATTTGGCCTACCGAGGCCGACTCCCCCAGCTTGCTGCTGGATCTCACCCAATTTAAGGGGCATCCCCAGGTCTGCCTCTGGCATCAACAGCTCACCCTGCTGGATGAAACCGGGCTCTGGATCTGGGATTCGCTGACAGAAGCTCAGGCGCAACACTACCCCTTTGCCAATCCGGATGTGCTTTCCATGACAGTGGAGCAGCAACACTTCCATTTTCTGCCATTGCAGCTTTGTCCGCTGGATGACAATCAACTGCTGCTGCGAATGAGTTCCCCTAATACCCGTAAGGGCCGGGCCATTTCCTGGCTATTTATCAAAGAAGATCACTGTCACTTGGTCAACAGATACAAGGAGCCGGACGAACCTGAACTCGCCGACTTAAAGCCGGGCAGCCCTCTCTGGCTTGAAGCGATCCAGGTCTGTAACAAAAAGATTTTCTGCCTCTGTCAGGGGCAATCTGCACCAGACACTCAAGATACTATATTGGCAGAATACAAATATGGCCTGCCGGATAGCCTCTTGGGCAAACTTTCCAAAATGCTCGGCAGTGGTCAGGAAAAAGATCTGCTCTTGCAATCGTCTAGCCTTCTGGCACCCGGCAGCGCCCGTTTCAGCGATTGTGGGCCACAGCTGTGGTTAAGCTCCAGAGCCAACAAGCGTTTCGAATGTCATTCGCTGGCAGAGGAACCAAGCCCCTTTGAACTGGCACTGACTCCGGCCCAGAATCTCGGTGACATCAAACCAACCAAGGCTCAAATAAGCTTTATGGATAACAAGCTATTTTTAGTGCACGACAAGCGCAGGTTGAATTTATGTGCAATTCAGGCAAGTAACCCTGTGAGCTCTTTAAATAAAAGTACAGCTTGAGACAGAAATCCTCTATCCGGGATTAATTAAGCGTTGGCGCATAAAAGGAAGGAAGCAAAGCGTGTAAATAACGTTATAAAACAAAAAAGGAAGCCGAAGCTTCCTTTTCAAAGTAACCTGTCTCGCAATTAAGCGATGATCTTAGCTACAACACCAGCACCAACTGTACGGCCACCTTCACGGATTGCGAAGCGCAGACCTTCGTCCATCGCGATTGGGCAGATCAGAGTTACAACCATCTTGATG